>CETZ01125674.1_pt1 | contig 14027 bp, 12 predicted proteins | sample 531441 | NCBI WGS metagenome assembly CETZ01 (sample SAMEA2623098, study PRJEB7988) | marine metagenome | isolation source: saline water (ENVO:00002010), including | reverse complement strand
CCCTTATCAGAACCTTGATACATAAAAAGTATAGGCGACATCAAGACCTCGATCTGAATCACCACAATCAAATTGTCAATCTCACAATTTCACATACGCAGGAATACAATGAGATGGTATGAAAATAGACTTGCCAACAACTTTACCTCAAAAAGATAATCAACGTTTTAGAGAACTATGGCTTACACACTTCAACGAAGAGATCACCACAGAAGAAGCAAACCGAGAAGCCTATAAACTACTCAGCTTCTATGCGCTCATTATTGAATATATGGAAGAGAAGCGCATCAAGGAAGAAGAGAGTATACTAAAGGATAGGTAGAGAGATCCCGGCTCTCTACCTAAGGCAACGGATTCTGTTATATCGACAATACATAGAAAAAATACTAATTATTTTATTAGTGAAAAGACACCCTGATTAGGTGTTTTCTTTACAAGATGGTCATTTCCTAGATATACTTAATTTAGTTTTTACAAAAATCACCAGTATGGATATTATTTACTCTAGAAAAGTCAATACTAATGAGCTTCCTAATGGGGCGATTGCAGAAGTTAATTTATTTTGCATTGAAGTAAAAAATGTGAATGAATATGCCATGCATTTGACTAACAAAATCTCAGACACATCATGGATATCTAGTTTGGACTATATAAGTCAAGACGCGTATAATATCTGTGCAGAGAAGACAATAAACAAACTAGTCGAACTATTTAATTTGCCTGAAAACAAGGTTACCTCTGACTTCGGTGAATACCTAGTATCATTAAGCTCAGGTGAATGCCTAGAGTCAAAACATTCTCATACTTGTTTACCAATATCAGAAATATGGAAAGAGAGTAAAGAGGGAAATCCAGGGTTTGATTTCCATACTTTAAGTACAAGTAACAAGATTAATTTTGGAGAGGCCAAATATCAAAGTAATGGGAATGCTTATACTTCTGCTGCCGCACAAACTCACCGGTTTTCTAGGGAAAAAAAAGACCGAGGTGATTCGGTGCATCTGAAAAACATGGTTTCAAAAGTTGCAATTGACAATCTCGTTCTTCATAACAAAAAAGGATATGTGGTTTCATTCTCAATAAACTCGCAGGATCACTCAGAAATTCTTAATAACTCTTTGAATAACAATGATATTAAGGAGCTAACAAAACTTTGTGATGAATTATATATCATCGGGGTAAAAGTAAAATGAAACCTGAAGAAATAATAAATTCAATATTTGCTGAAACCCTTCTATCTAGTATCCTTGATAAGCTACATGAAGAGGGGCCAATTAACCAGGAGGATCTAGAAACATTAGCATATTTAAAGTATTTTCATGCAGAAACTTTTAGTAAGAAAGAAGAAAAACTCATGTACCTTCTTGGGTTATTCTACAAAATAGAAGAGCCAAAAGATCTTCTTAGCCTAGCATACTCCACTTTTGCTGAGGCTATTAAACTTGATACCGGAGAATTATTTACCCCTGTTCAAGCAAGCATTAGAAAACAGATTAAGGAAAATAGGTATTTTTCGTTCTCTGCTCCTACTAGTGCAGGAAAATCTTTCCTTTTCAGACAATTAATAAAAGAGGAGCAGGGTGACATCATTATCGTGGTGCCATCTCGAGCTTTGATTGCAGAGTATTTGTTGGCTGTTCGTGAATTAATTGGAGATCGAAAAGATATTTTGGTCTTGCAATTCATTGATGATATTAATCGCAGTAAAACTAACCGAAGAATTTTCGTGGTCACACCAGAGAGAGCTTCAGAAATTTTTAAACTTTCCAGTCATTTCAATATCACCTTGTTCTTATATGATGAGGCTCAGATTACACTTGAACCCGTTCGAGGGACAACCTTTGATGCTTTTGTGAGGAGGTCTGATAGGTCATTCCCTTCAGCAAAGAAAGTTTTTGCTCATCCTTTTGTGGAAAATCCAGAATCACAGCTAATCAAACATGGTTTTCATGACAAGGCATTTGCTTTTTCTTATAGACAGAGCACCGTAGGTAAAATATATCTCAAATTTGATCCTGAAACAGAAAATTTTGAATGTTTCTCGCCCTTTATAAAGAACGCACATCACAAAAAAAATACTTACCGGTTTCCAGAAGATATTGTCAAGAAAAAACTCGAAGATGGAGGAAGCTTGTTAGTTTATGTTTCGAAATCTTCAATTTATGATAAAAGCTTTGAAGAGAATTTTAAAAAGTATATATCCCTATGCGATAGGGTTACAGATCCTGAGGCTCTTAGAATCATAGATGAAGTAGAGGATATTATTGGTGCCGCTGAAGTAGGCTCAGAAATGGTTTCACTTATGCGAAGAGGGGTTGTAGTTCATCATGGATCAGTTCCTCTAAATGTCCGGTTTCTTATAGAAAAATTTACGAATGCCAGGTATGCTAAAATCTGTTTTGCCACATCAACTTTGATACAAGGTGTTAATATGCCGTTTGACATCGTCTGGATCGACAACATGACACTACAAGGAAGTGATGAAGATAAAATTTTAGGTCTAAAAAATCTCATTGGTAGGGCTGGAAGAAGCACAAATACGGTAAGCCGTTTTGATTACGGCTATGTAATCATAAGGGATTCAGGTCGGAGGGTTAAAACCTTTATAGACCGAATCAACATCGACTCCCGGTTACCAGAAAAATCTTTACTTGATCAGCAAACAGATGGGAATATACCTGATGATATCATTGAATTTATTGATGCAGTAAAGGCTGACAGTCTAAATGATGAGTATAATCTACCTATGTCAAAAGTGGAGAGATTAAGTACAGAGCAAACACTCAATATGATCAGAGTTGTTCTGGATAATATTTATAAGGATGGTCAAATAATGACCGGTTCAGAATATAAAGATTTATCTGGAACTAAGAAGAAGATCTTGAAAGAGTCTCTCGCTGCTATATATGAGGCTTCTTTAGGCCGAGAGCTATATACTGGTGAAAAAACTGTTTTGTCAGCCGCTATCACCATTTTGCTTTGGCATATTCAGGGTAAATCTTTCAGAGAACTCCTTGCTTTACGATATGGTTATTTAACAAAACAAAAGGAGCAAAGGCGTCTGAAGCGCCTATTTCGTGCTGGTTCCATCTCCCAAGAAATTTTAGATGAATCTTTAAATGAACTAAAGATTGACTATTCAGCGATTCCTTATAAGTTACCTGATTCGAAATTAAGAAAAAGTCCTCCATCCCGCTTTGGAGATCAGAAGGTTAAAAACTTTAATTATGATCTCATGGTCTATGATACTTATGATTTTTTGGATAAGGTAATCTCGTTCTCTTTGGCAGATGTATATATTGCAGCTTTTAATCTATTCTACCAAATTGAAGATGATGCCAGGGCAAAAGAGATGGTTAACTACTTTAGATATGGTACCAATGACGAAGTTGAGATTTGGCTTATGCGTTATGGCTATACAATTGAAGAAGCTGAAATGCTCAAAGGATATGTTTTGACAGTTGATGAGAATGAAATTCGATTTAATAACTCAATAATAGGCGAAACTGAACTTGCTTCATTGGTTGAGAAGTATATGTAGCAGCTTAAATATATGCTGTAATATCTATATAAGGCAAGTATTTTGTTGATTTTACAATTTTTGCGTAGGATGCTATCCGAACCATGACTTTGAGCAACCCAATTATTAAGATGGTTTATCTAAGACTATACTTGGTTGAGAATGTTTGGTGATAGACCAAAGAATTTGTTGGCTATACAAAGAGCATAGAGAAAAAAGATTATTAGCTAAGGAAAATACTTCATTTTCAATATCCCTGTGCCAAAGCAAGATTATAACAACAGGATTATAGGTACTTTTGAGTTTACGGATTTAAGTTGTGAATCCAAAATAATCCTTAATACAACGACAAGGATGTGGGGAACATTGTGAAATCTATAGAAGTCCAAAAGGAAACATAGTTAACAGCAAGCTTTGGGTTTGAGGATTAGGAGAAGAATATTGAGACCAGTGAGAATGGCAAACCGACCCTTTAAGATTACTATCTAGATCACAATGACTTTTCTTAGAGGTTAACTTATCTGATGCAAAGTAAGATATGCATAAACCAATAAGATCAAATAGATATAGGATGCCAAATAGCCTTGATACACCGGTGGTTCTTTACTAAGCCAGAAACTCTTAAGTAACTTATTTGGCCTAATCAGTCATTACCAATGGCTACTAATCTTAAGCTACTCATGTCAAATTCCGGCACGACACTGTAGAAGATGCAGATAAGCCCACGCTTTAAGTCACTCCTGGCATAAATCACTTTTCTAAGGATTTGTAAATATACAATTTTACAGCATCATTTTTATTTAGTGTAACACTGTCACAGATTTTTTGTGTCTGTTGTAGCAATTGCTCCTTTTTTTCAATTTTCTTCTTATTTAAAGGGTCAGGAAAATCATAATCAAGCCAAAAATTTAACTCCTCTCCCATTTCATTTACAACCTCGACATTGAAATTCTGCGTAAACCTCTCAGCATTTATATAAAACCAACTTTCCTCATCTTTTCTATCACCATTTATTCTGTAATATATCTGGAAACAGATTGACCTAATTGCCTTGCCATTGGGTCTTATTGTGTATTTAAATTCATCTTCATACTTCTTATTTTCTAAGTAATAAATCTTATCATGCACTAAAATACTTCTATGGTCTGGATCATTTTCGTCAGCTATCGAGGCATGGGAAATAAGACCATAGTTTCCATGAACAATAACTCCCGCATCAATTTTTAATTTTGTATCTGTCATATCAAACTCCACATCTTTACACATGTTTCTTATGGAACTTTCAATACTACAAGACACCGTTATTGAGCTTGTCTCTGGGTTATAACTTCTTAAGTATATTCTAATTTGTGTAACATCACTATAGGCCAGTGTAGCTCGGGCCTGATCACTTAAATATTTGATAGCACTTCCATCAAGATTCTGCGAATTTGCCAAGAATTTAATCCGTGATTCAAATGGATCATTTTCAGGCCGTTTTACAGAATATATAAATACGGATAACCCAATTACACCAAAAAATATAACATCTTCAATGAATGATGCCGTAAATGAAGAATAAAAATTACTATCAAAGTATTTTAAGGATAACCATTTTGCCTCTTCCTTAAATCCAAGTAAAAAAATACACACGATGAGAGTGAGAAGAATAAAAGAAATTAACACCGGCTTAATAGCCTTGTCCGTTATAAAACTTTGGAAACTAGATCTTATTTTCCCCATGTTGGAATTATTCTGAAAGTAAATATAGGTTCTATTTAAATAGAATTTCCCATCATATTACATTAATTTACTTACATCCGACTATTTGCAAAATCGCAAATGAAATCTATGAGAGATGAGTTTTTAGGCTTCTTGTTAGGTGTTATAGGAATAATTCTTACCATCTATCCGGAGCTAAATATGAAATGAACCCGAATGGAAAACCGCGCATCAGGATAACAGCTGAAGAGTTAAATATGTCCCGACAGGACAATAGCATCTTCTACTTACACTTTCATTTGAAGTTGAAAGTAAGGTGCTGCCACAGCTCATTTACTATGAATAGAAATATAACTGATCAAGTATGAGAATCAGTTGTAATGAAGTCTTTCTATCATAGTCCGAGGATTTACCCACACCTTGACTGGTTGAATTTCGGGACATTGGCACACCACCTCTTTGGTGATCAAAATTTGCAAAAACAAAATCCTTAAGATAGTCCAGAAATATAGACGGTAAAAACAAGGAGTTATCCGTACCGACTTTTTGTTTTTATTATTTCACATCTAGTTCTAATATCATAAAATCCTAAGCCTTCCCATCCATCCTATACAGAGCGAAGCTAGGCTTATGCCAACCCTCAACAATCTCATTTGCTACTTCGCCCAAACCAACTTTCGCAACATCCGAAAACGCTTCGGCATCCTACTTCCTGATCGCCTGTATCACTTCTATATCACCGGAAAAACAGGAACAGGAAAGACCACTTTACTGCATACCAAACTTACCCAGGACATACAAAATGGTCACGGCCTCTGCCTGATCGATATACATGGAGATTTAATTAAAGAAGTATTAAGGATGATTCCCGAGCATCGCAAACAGAATGTGGTGTACCTGGACGCCACTGATCCTAACCTCACTATCGGCTACAACCCCCTGCGTAAAGTAGGATATGAAAAGCGACCCCTGATCGTTTCCAATATCCTGGAAGTTTTCCAACGGCTATGGGGCAACCAAAGCTGGGGAGTCAAGCTCAGCCATATCCTTCGTAATATCCTCTTGACCCTGCTTGATCAGACTACTGCTTCCTTCTCTGATGTATTGCGGATTCTGCACGATGAGGAATACCGCAAGTCATGTCTCCCTCATATTATCAATTCCGATGTCAAAGCCTTTTGGGAGAAAGAATTCAAGACCTATAGCAAGAACGACCTGGTTCCGCTGTACAACAAACTCGGAGCGATGCTGTCGTATCCTTCCGTTAAACGAATCCTAGTAGAAAATAAAGAGCAGATATCCCTGCGATCCATTATGGATAACCGGAAGATTCTTTTGGTGAACTTGTCTAAAGGAATGTTGGGAAGTGATGCTTCGTACATCCTCGGATCACTGCTGCTTACCTCACTATCTGCTTCAGCTTTCAGCAGAGCAGATACTCCAGAGAATGAACGCCAACCCTTCTTTGTGTACTTAGACGAATTTCAAAACTACACCAACCTATCCCTGATAGAAATGCTCAGTGAATTGCGGAAGTATAAGGTGGGGATGGTACTGGCTCACCAGTACATCGCACAGCTTGATCCGCAGATCCGTGATGCGGTACTCGGAAACGTTGGAACCATCATCACCTTCCGCTTAGGGCAAGCCGATGCTCGTTACATGGAAAAGGAGTTCTATCCCATCTTCAAACGGGATCACTTTCTGAATCTCCCGAACTACCATATTTATCTGAAGATGATGATCAACGGTCATCCTTCCAAAGCCTTCTCTGCCACCACGCTTCCTCCCGATCAATTGCTGGACTAACAAAATCCTGGCTCTACCACCTCTTTTCACTTCACCGATATACTCCAGGGGAAATCTGTTCTTTCCGGTCGAACCTTACTCACCCATAACCTTTCTTTCTCCCTGTTTCCATGTCGCCCAAGCTCCGAACCCCGGTGACCTACTACGGCGGCAAGCAAACCATGCTCCGCCATATCCTTCCGAATATTCCACCCCACCAAATCTACACGGAATCCTTCTTCGGAGGTGGAGCCGTATTCTTTGCCAAAGAACCTTCAGAATCTGAAGTCATCAATGATAACCATCACATGGTGGTCAACTTCTTTGCAGTCGCCAAGCAGGATTTTGAAGCGTTAAAAGAAAAGATCGAAGCAACGCTATTCTCCCGAGCCACCTATTCCGTAGCCTGGAGTATCTACCGGATGCCACATCTGTTTTCACCACTGCAATGTGCCTGGGCTTTCTATGTCGGAACCAATATGGGCTTTGCCTGTACGGTGGGTTCCTGGGGTTTTGACAAGTACGGCAAGCGAACCAAATCCTTTATCAATAAAAAGCTCGCCTTTGATGAGCGTATTGCCCAACGGCTCGCTTCGACCACCATTGAATGTTCCGATGCCTGTGCGGTTATTGAACGCTTTGATACAAAAGGTAGCTTCCACTATGTTGATCCCCCGTACATAAATACCAACCTCGGTCACTACGGTGGCTACACCGAAAGCAACTACCAACAGCTTTTAGAAACCCTTTCCAAGATCAAAGGAAAATTCCTGCTGTCCTCTTTTCCTTCAGACCTTTTAGAAAGATACACGAAGAAAAACGGATGGCATACCCAGACCTATACCAAATCCTTAGCGGCACATAAATCCGAAGGTGGGGCATCCAAGCCCACCAAAGTTGAAGTGCTCACCGCCAATTATCCCATTGTCTAATTTTTAAATCTGTAACAAATGAATATTACGACCGCTGTGGTACTCCGACACTTTTTGTTGAAGCTCCGCACCCAACTCGATGACCCAACGGTCACGTCAATTGATCCCTTCTTCCAAACTTTTTTCACAAAAGGTGAACTGGAAGATATTGTACATACTCTGTACGATTCCCATACCCTCAACGAACTTGATCCTGACGGGATGAGTAAAGAAGAACTCTTGGATACCATCGCAGACGATGCGATTATCCTTGGATACTTCATAGATCGTTGGGAAGATGAACGATATGCGTACATCGCACTCACAGAAAAGGGAGTAAAGGACATCCTGACCCAACTGGAACTCCAAACCCACTATCTGTGGTACAAACCGATACCGGATTGGGATGCGTATGACTTAGGCAACTACCGAGAACTGCAAGTCAAAGCCGGAAAGGTTGCTTGGGTCTACGGTATCTATGATGCCAGTATCACCGAAGAGAATATGGAAAGTGTAACGGCTCCGCCTATCCGCTTCTACGACTCCCAGGAACTTGCCGCATCCGCGACCCATGAACTAGTCCAAAGCGGCCAATTCCACGATTCTGAACTACACATTCTGCCAGTACTGGCAGGACAGTAGTCACCAATTTTTTGTCTAATTCTAAAATCAAATACCATGTCAAAAACAACAGGGGTGGTGGATGTCCTCATTGAGAACATTACCACCGATCAAAAGCTACTGGAAGAAGTAGAACAAAAAGTCCAGAAAGCGAAAGACCAAAAGAAGGAAGTTGCGGATCGCCTGAAAGGATACCGTAATGATCTGTCTGTACTTTTAAAGTATGCCGATGAAACGCAACAGAAGAAAATTGAAGAGCTTGGTCTCTCCTCTGGAGATCAAACCCAAGGATTGAACCCGGTTGCTTCCACGGTCATAGAACTCTTGGCAAAAGCGAAGAACCACACTATGACCAATGGAGAACTGTATGATGCCTACGTTAAAACGGTCAAAGACCAGGAAGACGTAGAGTCTTACACCCACTTCAATATCAAGTGTCGTTCGTTGTTTAACTCTCAGCGCTTGATTCGGAAGAAGGCCAAGGACTCTAAGAGTTCACGGGATGATATCATCTCAGTGAATGGTGGGAGTAAGCCTGATACTGACAAGGAAACAACTCCGGAATCATGAATCACAGCTTTACCACCTACTATGGCAAACACAAAGCCTTTGACCTGGCTGTCTGGTTGAACTTTGAACATCGTTTAAAAAGCGAAGAGTTCGGAGCGATACAGGGAGCCAATGAACAGTACCTAGTGGTACCCACTGATCATCCATCGTTTGAGGGTGAGAAGTTCGAGAAGCTTCCCAATTCGTACCGGAACATGACGTATGATCATATTCAACAGATTGCAATGGATTATGATCCACTACCGTTCTGGGAGATTATACGCGGTATGATGTCCACCGGTGACGGTGAGGTACTACGCTTTATTCTGAAGTATAATGTCCCCTTGCACAAATTCATTCGTTTTGAATTAGCAGCACGGGGCTATGATGCGGATCACCGCTGGTGCGGGTTTGAGAGCGCCAGGAAGATCTGGTTGCGATAACTGAATATTAAAACGCTGACTGATGGTTGGCGTTTTTTTCGATCCGGTGTTTGTTAAAACACTCACTGTAAATCAATTATCTCATTTCCGGATCAACTAAATTTTCAAGCTTTTCATGTTATTAAAGCTCATAGGATGCATAATTAGTTGCATTTGGAGAGGCCCTTCGGATTATACATTCTTAACACAGTTATAATCTCTAATCATACTAAATGGATTATCTTTAATATAGTCATCAAACTCTACCAAAACTTATATCATGAAAACATTGAATCACTACACTTTATTCATTATTATTTGTACTCTTCCTTACCTAAATTACGCACAGTGGGATACCACCCAAGTCTTAGACTCACAAGGAAATGTTGGATTATATGTATCCATGCAGATTGTTGATGGTTATCCCGCTGTAGCCTACTACCACAATCAGGATAGAGAACTGCGATATATGCGCGCAACTGATCCGGATGGCCGTAATTGGGGGTCACCCGTAGTTGTAGCGGTGGGTGGACGTTACGCCTCAATGGCAGTAGTAAATAATAAACCTGCTATTGCCTACTTCTCCAAAACAGGGGAAAACCTGATGTTTGTGAGAGCCTCTAACCCGCAAGGTACTAGCTGGGGAACACCTATGACCTTAGATGCTCCCGGATCAGTTGGGCATTATATTTCTCTCGATACCATTACCGGAGCTCCGGCTATATCCTACTTTGATGCTACAAACTTTAACCTTAAGTATATCAGAGCAATTGATGCTGCCGGAACAAATTGGAATAGTCCGGTCACTGTGGTCAGTTCTTCAGGATGGGTAGGACAGTATACTTCCTTGGAAGAAGTAAATAACAATCCCGCTATCTCTTACTACAATCGGGAGGAAGAACGATTTGAGTACATTAGGGCGACCGATGGTGTTGGTAATAATTGGGGAAGTCCAGTGGTGGTAGATGACAGCATCCCATCGAGCTTCCACAGTCACACATCTTTGGCAGTTGTAAACGGCAATCCTGCCATTGCCTACCATGATGATGACAATCAGGATTTGAAGTATGTCCGAGCTACAAATGAGAACGGTACTTCCTGGGGCACTCCTGTACGGGTGGATTCAATTAATAACACGGGTGATGGCCCCTCATTAGCAGTGGTCAACGGAAAGCCAGCTATTGCTTACAATAAAGGCTCCGGTAGTCGTCCTTACTACGTTCAGGCATTGAATAACACAGGGTCAGCATGGGGAACTCCCGAAAAATTCTTTGATGTAACCTCCACCAGTTGGTATTACAGTCTTTTGGAGGTAAATGGAAAGGCAGCGATAGCTTACTACGTTCTGGGTAGTGGAGATTTGAACTATATCCAAAATGAATCAAGTAGTTTGAATAAAACCAATATTAGCCTTAAAGAGCTTCAATCTGGTTTTTCATTATATCCAAATCCAGCTGGAGATGAATTGATTATTCAATTGGGTTCCTCTTCCCCAAAGGATAATCTGTATATCATTGATTTGAGAGGTAAAGTTATTTATTCGGCAAAATTGAAAAATCTTGAACAGCATAGAATTGATGTATCCGATTTTCTTCCAGGGGCTTATATTTTGACCCTTGAGGGAACGAGTGGAAAATATCAAGCCAGATGGAGTAAGGAATAATTCGGGAGATCAATTGGTATCAATCAGAGTGTTTGAGGATTAGAGAATCATTACTTCAGAAATTCTAATTTTTTAAACTTGAGAACGGTTTAAACAGGCTGTCAATTTGTTCCGACAGTATCAAGCAGGGTGCTAGATTCACGGATAGAAAAGGCCAAGGAGATTTAGCTGAAATAACTGAATATAAAAACGCTGACGAGGTCAGCGTTTTTTCCGTGGTGGAAAAGATATTCCCACAGGAAGTACTACATCAAATACATACTACTGAGGATCTGTGCTTTGTAGATGTTCTTTAGGTTGCTGAACGTAACATTCAATCTAAAATTCATGAATACACCATACCCAATATCGAAGAATCACGGCTTCTCAGTAAAACCCTCAAAGAATTCCTCCAAGCTCATCTTGTGAGCATCCAGAATTTTTAAGAAGCTGGCAAAGGTGAAGTTCGAACCTTTCTCCATGCGCCAGTACTGCATGCGGGACAAACCATGCTCGATAGCAAAGTTCTCATAGGAAGTATACCCCTTATCAATCCTGATCTGCTCGAGCTTCTTGGCAATGGCTTGTATCCGGGGGTCAAGCTTTTTACTCCCGGTTTGTTTTGGTGTGCTCACATCCGTTGGCATTGGTACCACACAAAGGTGAGTGCGGGGATAATTTTATGTTACCTTATATAATTTACATCATATATAAACATTTAACGTATATTCGATCCAGCAACAACAAACTCAAACTTCATGAAAATCAAAAGAATACTCCTGGTATTTCTCTTTCTAGGTAGCTTCTATGGCTACAGCCAGCAAGTCTTTACGTTACTCTCCAACCTGGAATACCCCCGTGCCTTGTGCCTGGATAATGGGACTGTGTACTTCACCGAAACCCAGGGAGCCTTAGATCCCTTCGGTGGTCGGGTTTCCTTACTTCAATACGATATCAGTTCTGCACAGACCGATACCTTAGTACACCAACTGATCTGCTCGAATACCATCCTAATAAATTCTTCAGGCACACTGTACTTAGGTTCGGAAATCGGCCCAGCGGTAGGAGATCAGGGATGGGTATCACAGTACGTTCCGAGTGGGAGCAAGGATGCCATTGTCACAACCGTGGATATTGCCACTCACGATATGCGCTTAACGCCTTATGGTGATGTACTGTTGATTGGGCAAAGCTTTTCAAGCACCGCCAAAAGCATCCAACGGTTTGACGGTGGAGACTTCTCCAACCCTCCCACGATTCTCAAGACCGGAAAGGGAATAGCCAACAGTATTGTTCAACTCGACAGTACCGTGTACTACGCGACCAACCAAGGCATCTATTTCTTTGGTCCTGATGGTATAGAAAGTATCTTGAGTGGCCAACCATCGGTTGCCATTGACTACTACAAAGGATATATCTACTACGCTAATATTCAAACCGGCACCATCGGCAGGGTACACATTGCAAGCGGAAGCAATACCATATTAGTATCGGGCTTGAACGACCCGGTGAACCTCAGAATTGATACGGTGAACGAAGCGCTGTATTTCCTGGAATCAGGTACCAGTTCCGGGCAGTATTTCGATGGAACACTCAAAGTTGTTGATATTAGTTACCTGCATATCGGAGTGGATGAAGCACCGTCTGTGTCTTCACTATCCATTTATCCCAATCCGATAAGCGATGGAGTACTGACCATTGCCAATGCACCAACAGATTCTGAAATCACCATCACCGATATACAGGGAAGAGAAGTTCTCCATACCCACAGCACCGAATCAGGTGTGATTGATGTATCCATCCTTAAGGGTGGAATCTACCTCCTGCATGTCTCAAGCAGGGAAGGGCAGTCGGTACAGCATATATTGATTCAATAATTACATCTACACCACCATGAAAACCACGTACAACTTCTTTCTCATTCTGTTGACTCACATCTTTCTGAGCGTATCGTGTAATAAAGAAGATACATCCAATAGCGCAGGTGATTGTTCAGAATTTCGGGTGAGCGTCTCCACCTGGACGAATGGCAATAATGCCAGGGCGGAAACAGACAATGGTATATACCCGGTCAGTTTCAAATGGAGCAATGGGCAAACCGGGGTAACCATAGGAGGTGCTTCAGGTACCCTGGCGAAGGGTACTTACACGGTAACGGCTACCGATGGTCGCGGGTGTACTGCCGAAGCCAGCATTACCATCACTAATGCCCCCACAGAAATTGTCATTGAAAGTGCCGTAACCTGTGTACGCCACAACGCAGCGTTTATGACTATGGGTGTCTACAACCAGGAAGGAAACTTCCCTAATACTCCTATCCTTGATCAAGGTATCTGCTATGGCTTCAGTGCCGAACCAAACGTATTCGACCAGATCACCAAAACCATCACCTTCGGAGAGTATGAGTTATCTGTGCTTACCATGGCAACCACCTATTACGCCCGAGCCTACGCCATTACTACTGAAGATACGGTATACGGTGAGGAACATAGCTTTACCACCAAGGGAAACCCACCACCGTTTAGCATCGGACAAACCTACCAGGGCGGCATTATCTCCTACATCTCCTGTGATGGACAACACGGAACCATCGTGCTTACCCAAGACCTCAATACCAATGGATTTCCCTTAGATCACACTACGGCTAAATCCCGATGTGAGAACCTCTCTCAATCCGGTTATGATGACTGGCGCCTGCCGAGCACCACAGACTTCTACTTCATGCATAAAAATCTCCACCTACAGGGGCTGGGAAATTTTCACACAGGAGGCACCATCTATGACGGCTACTGGTCTAGTTACTCGCGCTATGATACCGACAAGTGTCTTGATTTCATCGCGCGCTATTTTAACTTCCAGCAAGATAGTGTCGG
>CETZ01038182.1_pt1 | contig 14089 bp, 10 predicted proteins | sample 531441 | NCBI WGS metagenome assembly CETZ01 (sample SAMEA2623098, study PRJEB7988) | marine metagenome | isolation source: saline water (ENVO:00002010), including | reverse complement strand
TCAGGACGGACGATTCGGCATAATAGAACGCGGACACTACTGACGAGCTTGGCAGTTGCGGTGAGTGCGTTCGTGCTGACGCTTGCACTTGCGGCGGGTGAGGGGACACGACAGTATTCAGAGAGACTAATTCGTACTAACATTAATCCTCGGGCAATGTTTATTGCAAAAGATAAATTTGCGGCACAGTCTGGTAATAATCAGGGTTCTGCGATGATTGATTACAATCCAGAAACCACAACGAATCAGCAAGGAGAAATTGTTAAACAGTTGGATCAGGATGATATATCGTTTCTTCAGCAGTATCCTCATCTTGAGAATGTACGTCCGCGACCATCATTAGAGATTGAGTATTTGGCGCTTGAGGGGAGCGATAAAAGATTTGTTGCACCAGTTGCAATGTATGATGCAACAATACGATATACATTAGTGAAAGGGAGCCTGCCGCCACTAGGTACCGATATCGCAGATGACGAAATTATCGTACCTCTCCGCTATGCCGAGTTGATGGTAAAACGTGGAGTCATAAAGGATGCTGAGTCGCTCGTAGGCAAAAGAATCACATTAACAGTGACGCGGCCGGTCAACCAGTTGACCGAAGAAGAGATACGGCAAGGACTGAGACGAGGGGGGCCTGAAGCGGTGCAGGAGTTGGCTGAACCGGCAAAAAAGGAGGTGACATTAACAGTACGGGCGCTCTCGGAGAGGCTTTCGTCCTTGTCGAATTCACTGACGGGCGTTATCCAGGTGCCGCCTGGTCCATTGAATGAACTGTATGATTTTAAAACATACGGATCACCTCATTATAAAAAATACGTCTACGCATCAGCGCTTGTGAGTAGGGGTGAAAATCTCAGTGAAGTCGAAGAAGCGCTTGAAGACATAGGTTATCCTTCGATTACGGCTGATGATTTACAGGCGAGACTCTTTGGGATAGTTGGTATTGGCGAGTTAATTGCACTTGGCTTTGGTACGCTCACGTTGATTGCCGCCGTCTTTGGTATCGTGAATACACAGTACATCAGTGTCCTGGAGCGAACCCGACAAATCGGTGCGATGCGAGCACTCGGAATGCGTAGCCGTGATATCGCTCGGCTATTTCGCTATGAGGCGGCATGGATTGGGGCGGTCGGTGGGCTTATTGGTGTGGGAGTTGCCTACATGGTGACATTAGTCGCGAATCCCTTGATTGCTCATTATCTACCGATTGGACGCGGAGAGCGATTGTTGATTTTTCAGCCATTGGATTCACTCGTGGTTGTTACGGTACTGACAGTTATTGCGATTATAGCTGGATATCTACCGGCTCGTCGTGCTGCTCGGCTTGATCCTATAAAAACTCTCCGTCTTGATTAACGCGTCATCTGTTACAATAGAAGTCATGATAGACGTCAGATTAGTACGAGAACATCCCGATCTAGTGGCACAGAATGCGAAGAATAAAGGTTATGACATTGATGTTGCGAGACTAGTTGAGTTAGATGAAGAGCGACGTTCGTTGCAGCAACAGGTTGATGAGCTCCGTGAACGTCGTAATCAAAACGCGGCGACGATGAAGGGTGGGCGGCCTGATCAAGCGACGATTGATGAAGGTAAGCAAATCAAGATTGAACTCGCTGAACGTGAAAGCTATTTGCAGAATACAGATAATGAGTTTTCGACCCTTTTAAAGAGCATCCCCAATATGGCCCTCGAGAGCGTTCCGGTAGGGGCGACGGAGGATGAAAACGTTGTTATCAGGGAAGTAGGCGAAAAACCTCAGTTTGATTTTGTGCCAAAGAGTCATGCTGAAATTGCTGAGGCGAAGGGATGGTTAGATACAGCACGTGCGGTCAAGATTGCCGGTTCGCGTTTTGTTTACGTCAAAGGGGACATGGCACGACTGGAGTTTGCTTTGTGGCAGTTCGGTATCGAAACGTTAACAAACTCTGATATATTGCGCAAAATTGCGGCAGACAATAATCTGAACGTGAGCGATAAGCCGTTTACCCTCGTGTTGCCACCAGCGGTAGCAAAAACGGCGGTGTTCGAGGCGACGGGTCGTCTCAACAAGCAAGAGCAGACTTACAAAATTGAAGATGAGGACTTGTGGCTCAACGCAAGTGCAGAACATACACTCTCACCGATGTATTTGGACGAGATTTTGTCCGAAGCCGAACTACCAATACGCATGGTTGGTTATACAACCGCATTTCGACGCGAAGCGGGAACATATGGCAAGGACACTGAAGGAATTTTTCGCTTGCACCAGTTTAACAAGCTCGAAATGGAGAGTTTTACAACTGCTGACGTCTCGTTAGATGAACACTTATTCCTAGTTGCAATTCAAGAATATCTTATGCAGCAACTTGGTTTGCCGTACCGAGTACTCGAGAAGTGCACCGCAGATATTGGTCGACCCAACGCGAAAGGCGTCGATATTGATGTGTGGCTGCCATCGCAGAAACAGTATCGTGAAACACACACGGCTGATTACATTACCGATTTTCAGGCACGAGCTATGAAAACGCGCGTACGCCGTGAAGCGGGCACCGTGGAACTGGCGCATACTAACGATGCAACGGCGTTCTCGCAGCGTCCGATTATTGGCATCATCGAGAATTGCCAAACCGTAGAGGGCAATGTCCGCATACCAGAGGTATTGCGACCATATCTCGGTGACCGAGAGGTGATATAAACTTTATCCATTACTATCCGTGAAGGCATGTCGTGCTATTGATAGCAAATTCAATTATTCCACCTGAGGCTAGGTGTATAATAAAGATACGATGATTAACTTGGTGACGATTACTGGTGTCAAATATACCGTAGATGAAGCGACAAAAAAGTATGTTGCTCGAAAAATTAGTAGGTTAGATCGATATATGCCGCGTCATGCTCGCCAATCAGCAAGTGCTGAGGTACTACTAAAGGAAGTGAATCGGGCCCATGGCAATAAATATGAAGCGGAAGTGATAATAAAGTTACCCGGTAAAACGATCGTCGCAAAAGATTCCACGGTTAATATACTGGCGGCGGTGGACATAGCAGAGGCGAAGCTCGTGACACAGTTAGAGAAATATAGGGCGGTTCTGAAACGTCGTAAAACGAGCCGTAAGGTGCTTGCACGTCTTAGAGGCGGCACGGCGACGTCAAATGACAAATCATAATTTGTCATTAAAACGACCTGTCTTTTATAGCTGAAATACGCTATAATCGGTACTAGTTATTTCAGACGAAAACGGCAGGAGTAGGGCTATTATATGGTTAGCAGACAAGCAGTCTTGGTAAAAATTTTCGGTGATCCGCAGAAGCGGATTTTGAAAGGTTTGGAGAAAAAAGTCAGCACAATTAATGTGTTGGCTGAAAAATACCACAAAATGTCCAAGCCGGAATTAAAAAAACAGACGGAAGTATTAAAGAAGCGTCTTGCTAAAAAGGGAGCAAAACTCGACGATATTCTACCAGAAGCCTTTGCGTTAGTACGAGAAGCGAGTGATCGTGTGCTTGGCATGCGTCATTTTGACGTCCAATTGATTGGCGGAATCGCACTACATGAGGGTAATGTTGCCGAGATGAAAACAGGTGAAGGAAAAACGTTGGTAGCCACATTGCCTATGTATTTGAATGCACTTGAAGGCAAGGGGGCGCATCTGGTGACGGTGAATGACTACCTTGCGCAGCGCGATGCTGGCTGGATGGGCGAATTGTATCATTTTCTTGGACTTTCAACGGGTATTGTTATTAATGATGCATCTTTTATCTTTGATCCAAGTTACGATAATGAAAAACACGACGATCCGCGTATGCGGAAGTTGCGACCGGTAACTCGTAAGGAAGCATATGCAGCCGACATTACGTATGGTACGAATAATGAGTTCGGTTTTGATTATCTGCGCGACAATATGGTCAATGATGTCGAAGAGCTTCGTCAGCGTGAGTTGCATTTTGCGATCGTTGATGAGGTTGACAGTATCTTGATTGACGAGGCGAGGACGCCGCTCATTATTAGTGCCCCGGCAGCCGAAAATCCCGATAGTTACTATCAGTTTGCGAAAGTGGCAGCCAAACTTGTACCCGATGATTACGTACTAGATGAGAAACGTCGCACGGTTGCGCTGAGTGACCAGGGTGTCGAAAAAGTACAGCGTATGTTGGGAATAAAAAATTTGTACACACCTGGATATGTCCAGTCGGTATACCATATGGATCAGGCGCTGAAGGCACAGACATTGTTCCATCGTGACAAGGACTATGTCGTCACTAATGACGGTGAAGTCATTATTGTCGATGAGCATACTGGTCGTTTGATGCAGGGTCGTCGCTATAATGAAGGACTTCATCAAGCGATTGAGGCGAAAGAAGGTGTTGCGGTACTGCAGGAAAGTATGACACTCGCGACAATTTCATTCCAGAATTACTTCCGTCTCTATAATAAGCTGGCCGGTATGACTGGTACGGCATTTACTGAGGCAGAAGAATTCCAGCAGATCTACAGCCTCGATGTCGTACAAATTCCACCGAATAAGCCGATTGCGCGTATTGACCGAGATGATCTTATCTTTAAAACAGAAAAAGGGAAGTTGAAAGCTGTCGCCGAAGCGATCAAGCGGCACCATGAAGCAGGACGACCAGTGCTAGTAGGAAGTGCCTCGATTACAAAGAATGAATTGATTGCAAACTATCTTCGTAAAGAAGGCATTCAGTACGAAATACTAAATGCCAAGAATAACGAGCGTGAGGCAGCGATTATCGAAAAAGCGGGCGAGAAAGGCGCGATTACCTTAGCAACAAATATTGCCGGACGTGGTACTGATATTAAACTTGGCGAAGGCGTGCGAGAACTTGGTGGTTTGGTGGTGCTAGGCAGCGAACGACATGAGGCGCGACGTATTGATAATCAGCTTCGTGGTCGTGGTGGCCGTCAGGGTGATCCTGGTGAAACGCAGTTTTATGTATCAACCGAAGATGATTTGATGCGTATATTCCAGGGGGAGCGTATTGCGCGATTGATGGATCGTCTAGGTGTTGATGCAGAGACACCGATTCAGAATAAGGCAGTTTCAAAGACGCTCGAAGCGGCGCAAAAACGTGTCGAGGGCTATAACTATGATATTCGCAAAAACGTCGTGCAGTATGACAATGTCATTAATAAGCATCGAAAAGTCGTCTATGTCATGCGGCGTAAGATTCTCGAGGGCGAAACGATTAGGCCAGAGGTTGAGCGATTGTTGCACGAAAAAATTGATTCTCTTGTAGAGTTACCGGCAAAGAACAATCCAAAGTTTGCAGAAGAATTCAGTGCAATGTTCCAGCTGGATGATGAGGAGATTGCTCGGATCGGTGCTGAGAAGCGCGATAAAAAACGACGATTGATGGCGCAAGAAGCTGTCACAAAACTTTATGCGGCAAAAGAAAAGGAGCTAACACCTGAAATCATGCGCAAGATTGAGCGTGATGTCTACTTGCAGGTACTCGATACGCTATGGATGCAACACCTAGAGAATATGCAACATCTTCGTGAGGGAATTCACTGGCGATCTGTTGGTCAGCGTGATCCGTTGGTTGAATATCGCTCTGAGAGTGCCAAGTTGTTTGATAGTCTGCAGGCAACACTGCGTGATGAGGTGCTCGGTGCAGTTATGCGTGTGCGCCCGAGCGATGTCATGGCCTCTGTTGAGGAGGAGCATGAGACCGAACTAACGCGGCTTGCCGAACATTCAGTTGAGCGGGGAGTAAATGAAGTAACTGGCGGTCAGCGCAACCGAGACGATGACTTTACGGTGGCAAAAAAAGCAAAGAGCGATACAAAAACAAAAACAACAGCACGTAAAAAGAAGAAAAAGCAGCGTCAAAATCGTAAAAAGAGCCGAAAGTAGGTAGCTGACCTATGAAGCACACAGTAGAAGAGGTACGATTGAAAAACGGTGCGCGTGGTTTGCTGATTGATGTGCCAGATGCCACGGTGATGAGTTTTCAGTTTCAGTTTCGAGCGGGGAATCGTTATGTTGCAAGCAAAAATATTTATGAAACGGCGCACATTATGGAACATATGGCTTTTGGTGCCAACGCCAGGTTCAAAAGCGAACATGAATTCGAAGCAGAATTTACTAAAAATGGTGCGTATCATAATGCCTATACAAGTGATCTCAGTATGGTCTACGTTGCTGATTGCGCTGATTTTGAGTGGGAGCGGATTTTGGATTTGCAACGTGTATCAATTTGTCAGCCCCGCTTTAACAGCGATGAACTGGAGGCCGAAAAGGGTAATGTACGTAGTGAATTGACTGGTTTCTTGAATAATCACAATCGACTGCTCTGGCCGAAAGTACAGCAACTTTTGGGCGAGGATGTTCTCACATTCAATCAGCGCCTTCGTACAATCCCCCGAGTGAAGCTGCGTCACATCAAAGAGCATCATGCTCGGACGCATACAACCGGCAACATGCGTTTTGTGATTGCAGGGAAACTTCACGGACGAAAAGCAGAGGTGAGACGGCAGCTAGAAGAATGGGAATTACCTCAAGGCGAACGATTTCCGGCACCGCATGATGAATTCCATACTAGTAAACCAACACTAATTCGGCGGAAAGAATCATCGAACCTAACTTTTGCTTGGTCGATGGTGGTGCCGCGCGAATTGGCCGATGAAGAATCAGATGCTATGGATTGTTTGGATCATATTCTGACGGGGACGATGCATTCGCGCATTTATGGTGCGGCGCGCAAGAAAGGTTTGGCATACGGCATGTTTAGCGATACGTCGGTGGGCTTTCATGATTCGTCGTGGGATTTTGGTGGTCAGGTAAACCTAGATACGGCGGGCGAACTGTTTGATATTATCGTGCGAGAACTCCGTGCAGTACTAGACGGCAAACTGACAGAGGCAGAAATCAATGCGGCAAAATCATATGCACTAGGACGTCACCAGATGGGAGCGCAAACGGTATCGCAGATTAGTAACTTCTATACTAATCGCTATTTTGCAGACGATATTGTAAAAGAATATGAAAAAGTACCTGATTCGATTCGGAAAACAACTCGTGAACGCATTATTGCCACGGCACGTGAATTCATTGACTGCAATATCCATGTCCTTGCAGGCGTCAGTGGTGGAGAGCGTAAAGAACTAGTTGCTCTGTATGAAAAACTTTCGCCACTATTCGACCGATCATAATCGGGGTATAATACTAAACATATGAATATAGCGATTCTGGGCTATGGTGTTGAGGGCGAGAGCGTCTATAAGTATTATCGTGCAAAGTATCCAGATGCTCTGTTTACTGTATACGATAACAAGCCAGAGCCAAAAAACACGTTACCTGATGATGTGAAGTTTGTCGGTGGTGTTCATGATTTTAGGGGCATTACGGCGGATCTTGCGATAAAGACACCTGCGATTCCACCTTGGAAAGTTGCCGTGAGCGGTCAGGTGACGACGATGGCGCGTGAGTTTATGAAGATGTGCCCAGCTCCAATTATTGGTGTGACTGGGACTAAGGGCAAAGGAACGACGTGCAGTCTGATTAAGTCAATTCTCGATGCAGATGGTAGAAAGGCGTGGCTCGTTGGTAATATCGGCGTTGGAGCGTTTGATGTTATTGATCAGATTGGACCGGATGACATTGTGGTCTATGAGCTTAGTAGCTTTCAGCTGTGGGATTGTGATAGTAGTCCCCATGTGGCTGTCGTGTTGGGCATTGAGCCTGAGCATTTGGATGTTCATAAAGATCTTGATGATTACATAGAGGCAAAATCACACATTGCCGCCTATCAGTCCGACGACGACATTGTGGTCTATAAAGCTGATAACCAGTTTGCTGTTGATATCGCACGGCGTTCAAGTGGTAATCCGGTGGGGTATCAGCGTCAAGAAGGTGCCCATGTTGAAGGTGACGCATTTTATTATGGTGGACAAAAATTGTGTTCACTGAGTATGCTTCGCTTACCAGGTCGGTATAATCAGGATAATGCATGTGCTGCGATTGAGGCAGTGCGACCATGGGTAAAAGATGGTACAACCATTGGACAAGGTCTGGCGGCATTTAAAGGATTACCACACCGTTTGCAATTGGTGAAGTCAGTGAACGATGTAGCGTATTACGATGATAGCGTTGGGACTACGCCAGGGAGTGCGATTGCCGCACTGTCCTCGTTTGATCAGCAAAAAGTTATTATTCTCGGCGGCTATGACAAAGGAGCTTCGTATGAGGAGCTTGCGAAGGTTATGAAGGAGCAGGATAGTACTATACGCCAGGCAATTCTGATTGGGCATGAAGCTACGGCAATTGAGCGTGCGCTGAGGGACGTAGGATTTTCGCGCTACGACAATATTGGCATGGATGTATCAATGACCGATATTGTCAATAAGGCAGCACAGTACGCACAACCTGGTGATGTTGTGTTGCTCAGTCCTGCCTGTGCCAGTTTTGATATGTTCAAGAATGTCTATGATCGAGGCGATCAATTTATTCAGGCAGTTGAGAAGTTATAGAGAGAAGTGAATCTAGGCGGGCACCGATTGCGTCAGATGGTTCTAGGATCTTTACGCCAGGTCCCGCTGTCCTCTCGATACGGTCTTTTATGTGATGGTAATGCGTACAGCCAAGAACAATAACGTCGGTCTGCCAGCGTTTGATCTCATTAATTGTTGCATGAAGGTCGATTCTTTTTCCTTCACCCTTTTCTATAAGGGAGGCCCATTGGCTGCAATCTGGTTCAATGACGGTGAGGCGTGGAGCCCACTGATTTTTTAGTTGGTGATATCGGTGACTCTTTAGGGTGCTTGGCGTTGCAAATACGGCGATTGCACCGGATTGCGAGAGCCTTGCAGCAGGTTTGATCATTGGTTCGATACCAACAAAGTGTATGTGAGGATGGTGGGCACGGAGGTCTGCGATCGCATTAGTTGTGGCGGTATTGCAAGCAATCACAATCGCGTCACAGTTTGCCTGAAGGAGCGGCTGTATGGCTTTCTCGGTTTTCTGTACGATTTCTGCACGTCGATCAGAGCCGTAGGGAACATTATGACTATCGTTGACGAAGAGGACTTCTACATGCGGAAAAAGTTGCTGGAGCTTATCTGCAACCGCCTTGCCGCCAATACCTGAGTCGAAGACACCAATTCTTATCATTACTTTATTATACTGTACCTTGTTTCTGAGAGATGCGACGAAGTAGCAATAGCAAGAGGAATAGGGACGAGGCGCACGCTTTGTTATAATAGGGCAATATATGCAACCACTGGAGAAACGGGTACAAGCTTTACAGCAAGATGTTGCTACTGCATACGAGCAGTTGGCGATTGATAATAAGGCGAAGCAACTGAAGGTATTAGAGGATGAATTGGCAGTACCAGAGGTCTGGAATAATCCGAGTGATGCTCAGGCGAAAAGCAAGCAGCAAGCAGCATTAGCCGCAACCGTACAGCCATGGCAGGTATTGCGTACGCAAGTGCATGATATTGTTGAGCTTATGAGCTTAGGTGATGATAGTCTGCAGCAGGAATTTGATGAGCAGATTAGTGCGCTCGAGACAGAATTACGTGAGCGCAAGAAAGAGCTGTTGTTTAACGGTAAATATGACAGTCTTGGGGCGATTGTACGGATTAGTGCTGGGGTTGGCGGAACGGATGCGCAAGATTTTGCTGAGATGTTGGAGCGTATGTACTTACGTTGGGCCGAAAATAGCGATATGCACATCACGCAAGATGAACGATCTACTGGCGAGGAGGCGGGGATTAAAACAAGCGTATTTGAGGTGGCTGGTCCGTATGCGTATGGCAAATTACGAAGCGAGAACGGGGTGCATCGCCTGGTGCGGCTGAGCCCTTTTAATAGTGACAATTTGCGCCAAACGAGCTTTGCGCTAGTTGAAGTATTGCCGCAGATTGATACGCCCGATGAGGTTGCAATTGATGATAAAGATCTCAAGGTTGATGTGTACCGAGCTGGCGGGCATGGCGGGCAATCAGTTAATACGACTGATAGTGCGGTACGGGTGACGCATATACCGACCGGAATTGTTGTGGCGATTCAGAATGAACGTAGTCAATTACAGAACAAGGAAACGGCAATGAAGATTTTGCGTTCGAAATTAGCACAGCTGCAAGTAGAACAACATGCTGAATCGATAGCCGATCTTCGTGCCGGTGAATCAGCTAATTGGGGTAGTCAAATCCGCAATTATGTTTTGCATCCCTACACATTGGTGAAAGACACGCGTACAAAATATGAAGAAAAGGATCCCCAAGCAGTACTCGATGGCAAGATTGATGGGTTTATGAATGCCTATCTCGAAGCAAATCTCAGTAACTAGCCAGCTACACAAGAGGTACGGATCGAGAGCAGATTGACAATTTACATGAAATAATATATAGTAATATCATGAAAAGTCCTGAAACAAACAAGCATAGGATTGATATCTCGGAGGGATATCCACTCAGAATGAAGGCAACTGCTGGCGCCGCTGCGGTTGCTGCGGTAGTCGGTTTGTTTGGGACTGGCTGTGGCGAACCGGTGCAAGCGCATGGTCCGCATCCCATTGAAACCACAACAGAAACGATGCCGAATCAAGTTGGTGGTCTGGAAAATCTCTCAACCGAAGAATTAAAGAATTATTTTGAGCAAAATCCTGAAGTAGCGGTACATCATATAGCACATCGCTTTCGTCAGAATGATTGCAAAATTGTAAACATACAAGATCGTGATGAGGTTGAAAGCAGGATGCTTTTACCAGAAAATAAAGAGGTTTTGGTTCAGGTTCAACTTCATCCGACGCGTGAAGGTAGGGTGGCGATGGAAGTGTACGATCAGATAAATAATGACCAAGTGCAGTGGGTTAGTGCGTTATTGTCAACGCATGAAGTGCAGACGCAGGAGGAAAAAAGAGCTGGCAGTACTCCAAATCCTGTCCCGACGAGCAAGACGAGGGGGAGTACTCTCTCTATTGACGAAATGGGTGCCTCTCGACAGGACGATGGCAGCTATCTCTATGATGTGATGATGTACCCAGCCTCTAATGGTCAGGCGAAGGATATTGCCTTTACAGTAAAGACGAGTGCATGGCAAAAGACGGGAGAGGGGAGCCCTGATAGTGTAGAAGAGGGCGCGGTTAGCTGCAATAATGTGGCTTTCTATGCTGCGGAAACAGGCGAGTGGGAACTTGCAGAGTATCCATACGCGTAAAAGGATGGCATCAACCTTTTGGTCGCTAAAAGCCGTTCTTCCATGAGCGTTATGGTATAATATGACAAGTAATGATTCTGTTAGATAGGGTTACGAAATCATACGGACGGGACAATAAAGCGGCGCTGAACCGTATTAGTTTGCATGTTGAGCCGAAGGAATTTGTGATTATTGTGGGTACGAGTGGTGCGGGTAAATCAACGCTTTTAAAGCTCTTAACTCGTGAAGAAAAGCCAACAAGCGGCAAAATCGTTGTTGGTGGGATTGATTATGATTCACTGAAGGATAAACATATTCCATTATTACGACGAAAGATCGGTGTCGTTTTCCAGGACTTTAAATTATTGCCTCAGCGAACGGTATACGAAAACATTGCGTTTGCGCTTGAAATTGCTGGTATGACTGGTCGAGAGATCAAGAGCACTGTGCCAAAAGTTATCGAACTGGTGGGGCTGACGGGCAAAGAGAAGCAATTTCCGCATCAGCTGTCTGGTGGTGAACGGCAGCGTGTAGCGATTGCTCGTGCCGTAGTGCGTCAACCGAAAATTTTGATCGCAGATGAGCCGACGGGAAATTTGGACCCGAAACATAGCTGGGATATTGTGCGGTTACTGGAAAAGATTAACAAATACGGTACAACCGTACTGCTGACAACGCATAATGTTGAGATTGTTAACAAGCTTAAGCGACGCGTGATCACACTAGAGCATGGAAAGGTGACAAGTGACCAAGCGCAAGGATCATATAGGCAGTAAGTATGGGTAAGAATCAAGAACCACGCGCATTAGCTCAAAATAAGCGGACACGCCGCAATTGGCTGACCTTTCTCCGTATGTGTCGGTATGGCATTAATAACTTTAGTCGAAATGCGTGGTTGACGGTTGCGGCAACTGCCGTGATGACGATTACACTATTGATTATGTTCTTTACATTAGTCGCACGCCAGGTATTGGTAGATACTGTCGGGGCAATTAGGGATAAGGTCGACATGTCGATCTACGTTGAAACAGATACACCCGATGAACAAGCTCAAGCGATCAAGCGATCTATCGAGAAACTACCGTCTGTGAAAGGTGTCACGTATATCAGTCCTGAAGAGGGGCGATCAAACTTCGCAGAAGACAACAAGGACGACATCCAGACACTAGATGCATTAAATGAGGCAACAAATAAATTGCCTGGAGTATTTCGTGTTAAAATTGTCGATATCAACGATCCGACCGAGTTGAATGAATTTGTCAGAACAAATGAGCTATACAAGACATACGCTGATCCAGATCGGCCGCCGTCGTTCCAAGGAGATCGCCGGACGGCACTTGAAGCAATTGGTCAGTGGGTAACGGTTGCTGAACGGGGGGGTCTCGTCGCAAGCTTTGTCTTTATCATTATTTCGGCGCTTATTGTCTTTAATACGATACGCATGGCGATCTTTAATCGTAAGGAAGAAATACAAATGATGAAACTGATCGGAGCCGATCGTAGTTTCATCCGGGGTCCCTTCGTTGTCGAAGCAGTTGTGTATGGATTCATCGCGGCAATCCTTGCAACCGCGATTGGTGTTGGCGGACTCTATGCTATCCGTGAAAGAATAAATGAATGGGTAACGGTAAGTGGCACGGTCGAGTTTGTAACGGTATACATTGGGCTCGTGTTACTCGCGATGATTCTTGCTGGTGCGGCAATTGGCGTTATCTCTTCGTTGCTGGCCACTAGGAAATACCTGAAAATATAATGAAATATAACATATTTTTAGCATAAACGTATTGACGCAGTATTGGCTGTCGTATTAGGATAGGAGTTAGCATGAAGCAGCGGTCCGCCACACCGGTATTGAAGCGAGTGACGACCAGGGCAAGCCTGGTCTTTTTCGCCGTTTTACTGAGTGTCAGCGTGCCATTATCAATGATACAGAACGTGTCTGCTGATGATTATGACCGACGAATTGCCGAATTGCAGTCTGAAATAGATACATACCAAGCAGAAGCGGACAAATTGAACAGCAAAGCGGATTCACTGCAGCGAGAAGTGAATGCGTTAAACCATGAAAAAAACATCATCCAGAAGAGGATAGATCTTAATCAGGCAAAGCATGATCGTTTGACTGCGAAGATAAAGGAAAACAAACAAAAGATAGCAAAAAACCAAGAGGTTCTCGGAGAGGCGATTGCTGAATTATATATCTCTGGAGACATTACCTCAATTGAAATGCTCGCAAGCAGTAAGAGCATTGCGGATTATGTAGACCAGGAAGTCTACTATGATTCCGTCAAGGATACCATTACTTCTACTATTGAAAGCACGAAGGAGTTAAAGAAAAAGCTTGAGGCTCAAAAGAAGGAAGTTGTTCGTCTCATGGGCGAGCAGAAACTTGCTCGAGATGAACTGGCACGTAAAGAGCAACAGCGCGCACAGCTGGTGGCTGAAACACGCGGCAAAGAGGCTGCCTATAAGAAGTTGGTAGGCAAGCGCGAAGAGCAGAAACTTGCTGTGCAACGAGAACAACAGGCAGCTATTGAGGCAGCGCTTCGTGCGGCGGGCGGCTTAGTTAATGTTCTGCCCGGTGATCCGAATAAAGGTGGTTATCCATGGGAGGCGGGGTGCTGGGTCGATGCATATGCATGGTCGCACGGTGGGCCGAATGGTGATGGAACTGATCCGCTTGGTTACGGCTGCCGCCAGTGCGTGAGTTATACGGCATGGAAGGTCGGACAACGAACAGGTAATTTTCCTCGCTACTGGGGGAATGCAAACATGTGGCCTGCAAGCGCGCGCGCTTCGGGTTACAGCACCGGTTATGCACCACGCGCAAATTCTGTCGGTGTCATATCCGCAGGGCAGTATGGTCACGTTGTCTGGATAGAGGCGGTGAATGGTGATGGAACGGTAACTGTCAGTCAATACAATTACTACAATGCCGGCGGTCC
>CETZ01124142.1_pt1 | contig 14103 bp, 13 predicted proteins | sample 531441 | NCBI WGS metagenome assembly CETZ01 (sample SAMEA2623098, study PRJEB7988) | marine metagenome | isolation source: saline water (ENVO:00002010), including | reverse complement strand
CCGAGCCATTATTCATCCCGGTAGCCATCATTTGCATATTTTCCGCTTCCAGGTATTCGGTAGGGTGAAGGTTGGCCGGGTCTGCTTCCGCATTCCAGCCACCTTCAAAGGTTTTGGTGATGAATTCCATTAGCGCAATCCGTAAAATTTGTTCTGGCTGATCAGTTGCAGGATCTTTTTCTTGGATAGCCGGTTTTTGCGGCCTCTAAGGATCATAAGGGCCTCCCGGTATTCCTGTTTGGCTTCGGCTACCCTTCTGGCCAGTGGTCGTATTCTATCCCGCTCGTAAGACCAATCCATGTATTTCTTGATGGTATCAATCAGGTAGGGGTGTATGACCGTATTAATCGTAAGCCGGGTTTGATCGGTGATGTAGTAAAGCACCAGGTTTTCCGAAGTGCCGGAACTGACCTGTATTTCTCCCCGTTCCCGGATAATGACGTACTGATTGGCCGGGGTGAAGTTGTCGGTCCGGGGGATAAGATTACCGGATTGGTTAGTAGGCAAAGTCCGGTTCAGGTATTTGTTTTCGGTGAGTGGGATTACCTGAAGACCGGCTTGTTCACCCAAAAGAATGACATCGACAAAATCAGCCGGAAGCCGGATAATACCCAGGCTATCCGGGGTGACCTTTTCGGTTTGGATCGAACCCCAAATATCAAAGCCGGTTTCCCGCACCCCTTCCAGGGCATAGTATAAGTATTGCAGGTAATAGTGGAGGCTCTTGCCCTTAGCTGCAAGATGGCCCTGGATTACACTATCAAGGTTTTCGAATATCATTAGCTGGAATAGTCTTTATTGTCTACCACTTTGTCTGATTCAGGGCGGGGTGCCAGGATTTGAACCACCTGCTGAATGACCTGCATTTCCTGGTCGGTATTGATGGGCAAGGGTTCAAACTCATCGTACTGGTCAATATCCAGGATGATCAGTTGCACAAATACCTCAGTAGTGCCCAGGCTTATCAGGTCTCGGGTGAAGATCACTTCACGTCCTTGTACCTCGTAACCTGTTTTGGATTGGAGTATTCCGGCAACATGACCCTGGAACATGGCGTACTGGCCCGACTGCATGGGTATAAAGGGATTGTTGAAATCAGTCATGGGTGCTATTCGCCAGACCCCCATATTGCGGGGTAGGGAAACCGGATAGGCGGGTAAGGTCAGTTTACATACCCGCTGGTAAGGTGCTAAGGGCACATCCTCGTAGGAGGCAATGAAGGTGGGTGAAGTATGCCGGTCATTTTCATTAAGATTCAGGAACCGTTCTGCTTTGATCAGTTGGTTAATGACCTGACCAATCAGCAGAAAGATTTCGCGCTCATCCGTTTCAATTTCAGCCCCCAGGTCACCGCCTTTGAGAAGCCGTAGTATTTGTTCGGCCAGTTTTCCTTTGGTGGTCATTAGCCGTCAATTTGAAGTTTATGGGAACTGGATTGGTGGGACCACTGATCGCGCAGGTGATTACTCAACCATTTAATAGCCTCCTGGATAATTACGGTTTGGCTACTGTCCAGCCATTCCAGGTCGGTACTATTGGCCGGATCGTATGTTACGGTCCGATTATTCAGGGTATAAGCAAATAATGGTTTGGTCGGCCTTCTCAGGTAATAGGAGCGCCCTTCAAAAGGCACTTCCGGGAAGAATTGCAAACGTCCTTTACCATTGTAAATAGCGACCGGGCGGGCAACAGTTGGTGTGGTGATCTGGCTGGATAAAGCCATTGGTAGATCATTTTCACTCATCACTTTGACCCTGACAATACGACTGCTGTTTTTAACCAGGATGGAAAGGAAGTGCTGGTAGTCGGAAGGGTATTGTAAAATACCCGAAGAAGTTTGGGTCTTGTCAAAGTTGATCTCCTGGATAAATGGTGATAGCTCATCTTCGATCTTTTGGGTTTTACCGAAGGCTATCCGGGGTGTGGGGTTTGGTCCGCTGGGATATTCCTGGGGATCGGAATACAGATTGGTGAAGCGAGTCATTTGTGCTTCATCCAATGCCTGATCAATAAGTTCATGGGACACATGACCCCATTGAACATTGTTGAGTTGTTGCAGTATGCTTTGGTGGACCTCTTGAATAGTCATTGTGAAATGAATTAAAGAGGTTGGTTGCCGGAAGCATTACTGCAAATATGTGTCAATGGGACCGGGTACCATCAAAAAAATAGGGAGATGAAATTAATTTTAATTGTTAGCAGCAACCGGCAGATATATTGGTAAGGTTAAAACTACATAATCTAATAATGTATGCAGGAGAATTAATTTGGTATTCTCAATAAGCCCTGAGTAAATAATTTTTCAATAGTGGATTTAATTTGATCTCTATCATCTGACAGTTGGAGCATCTTTTCAAAATCTAATACATTCGTTTCTTCGCTGTATATATAGTCAATAAGCGGGTTCATTGAAGGAGGTAATTTTATCAAAGTCCTGGGTGCAGTCAAAAAAGTAACTGTTTCAGTTTTCTTTATGTGAATTGGTGTTCTTGATTTTACAACGTCATTCTTAGATATTTCTGAATATTGATTTGAGAAGATATGATAGGGGTAATTAAATACTGTGCGATTTTTCATTTTTGAAATTCGCCATTGCATAAAAGAATCATAAATGTCTTGACTTTCCATAATTTGGGAAAAGGAAGAAGCCATTTTTTTAAGGTATTCTTTAGATTTCTCTTCAGATGCTGTTGTTAATGGGAATGCACTTCGAAATAGTGGTATTTCCCTGACTTCATTGGATAACCAATTTAAAAAGTCTATCCCTGTTCGTACAAAAATTGCCAATGTCAAATGAACAGATAAATCATTTCCCTCCGCAATTACTTCGTGCCAGTGACCTTTAGGTACATATAAAACATCACCTTTTTCAAGAATGCAATCTAGGTATAGCTCATCTTCTGGCGGCTTATCATTGATCGCGTGACTTTTCAAATGAAAAAGGGGCTGCTCGATAGTTGCAGGATATACTTTCCAGCGCTTTTTACCATAAAGTTGTATAATGAGGAAGTCGTGCGTATCATAATGCAGGCCAAATCCTCTTATTGAGGGATATGAAATATATAGGTTGGAACGAGTATTCTCTCCAAGTTCACTTTCGATTGAGTCATGAAGCCTACCCAATTTAATATTTGTCCGATCAAAGTCTTCTGCGATTAGTGTTGCACCATTCTGTGTGTTTTGAACAATATCAAACGTATCACTGAAGTTAACGGGTTGTCGATCTTTAAACATTCTGAAACTACTTTTCAGATCCTTGGAAGTAGAGGTGTTCAAAGTGTCATTAATGTCTTGCCAAGTTATTAAACTATCAAATTTGGTTGGTACTCCTTTTATGAGGTAGGCTTTGTTATTGTAGATGTTTTCTGTGAACTCGCGTACTGTTAGAGGGTTGATAAGCTCTTTGAATGATTGCATATTTGGAATTTTGCATAAGGAAAAACAGAAGGGAAGCTACTTTTTTTCACTTTCCTTCTGTAAGATGAATTGTGGATATTTAGCCTTGTGATTCTCCACCGCCTCCACCGCCTCCGGTTTCGCTTTCTCCACCATATTCACAGGCATAATTACCAAATCTGTTGGCAAATTCCCATTTAGAAATTGTCTCTGGAAATTTAGTCACCTCGACATTGGAGGTTGTTGATGTTATCCCAATCATAGTATTTGAGATTTCAAATTTACACCTACTCTACTTGATTTTCGGTTTCCTCAGTCATACTCTTTTGTTAGGATTTTCTGACTTTCGCTCCATTTTCTTTGTTATTATAAGTTGTGTCTTACAATATCGGAATTTAATCTTTAATACACCGGCATGAATAGCCAAAGTATTTATCCCAAATTAAGGGGTTTAAGTATTTATGATCATATTCAAGGAGTACTGAAAATGCCTCACTGGAATTTTTACTGCTGTTGCTCCAGAATCCTGCTATTCGCCCAGGATAATCCCCCTCATTTGGTAAAATGCCTTGAAATATTCCAGCTGGGAATGCCGAAAAGTCACATGAATTTGTTGCACCGGTATTTGGAGGTTCCCATAAATTGGTAACTTTCATCTTACCACCAGCCAAGGGCCATCCTCCTAGATGGGTTGAAAGTGTTTCCCATTCACTTTCAGAGGGTATGTGCCATCCATTAGGACATAAGTTTCCAGTATTTACCGCATACCAATTATATAGTAAGCCTTGAACTCCATCAAAGACACCCTGAAAATTTTCATCATAAAAGTGCTCATCGTAGTCAAAATATTTACCAGATGTGGCTGCCGCCCATTCAATACCATCTGTAAATATGCCGATACTCCCACCGTTATTGTAACGCTTAGTACCCAAATTTTCACCCATCCAACATTGATTTCCAATTTTTACAACCGGATACACGTGCCCATCAATATCGGCCACTGTAGCTGGACAAACGATACATTCATCAATATTGTTAGCCATCACGCTGTAGCAGGTGTCAAAGGCTTCATCATAATATATCCATTGAGCAGTTAGCGCACTGATATTAGCTGCATTACCAAAGACTGATAATCTCTTTTCAATAAATTTATAATATCGCGACATATTTGAGAAAAAGGGCAAATGAGGTAATTCCTGCTTCAAACAAGATGTTATATTCTCTACAAAATCCATAGCGGCCCGTGAAGCTAACTGAACGCCTGACGCTCCATTGATATTGGGAATAGTATTAACATAATCATATATATCTAATGTGAGTTGGTAAATACAATCCTTGTTTCCCCCTAATTTTAAGTTTGGTAAGAAAGGTTCAAGAATATAAATAGCTATTTGCTTGCAATTTGCGAATAAGGCCTTATCATATTCATCACTACCATCATCATAGCCAATTAAGCCAGTCCTCATTTTTAATTCAAAATCTCCGTCACCCTCCATCCTGAATTCCTTTACCAATTGAGTACCAGTACCCCATCCACCACCACTTAAAATATCTGAAATGGAGTTAGGGTAAGCCTTTACACCCTCTACTAAAAAGTCTTCAATCAATATCTGGTCCTTGTAAATGCCGACTGCTGTTGTAAATAGTTTACCATCGTTGTAAAACTTAAGATCCCGTCCGTTCTGATTAAATAGAATAGGGGGTTCGGTTACCATTGTCTTAAATGACCCTGCATTTATTAAGGCGTTCTTTAGTTCATTAACCAGTGCAGTATTTGTTGTGTCAAATAAATCCATACCGGCTTCTACACTGAGTCGCACTTCCATTTCCAGGTTTACCAGTTCGGCATCTTCCTGGACCTTTTTTATAAGGGCTTCTTTTCCAGTTTGGGAAAGAGATAGAGCAATGGGGGTATTCATCAACAAGGCCAGGGCCGTTGATTTAACTGATATGGTAGTAGTGGTTTGACCAGGAATATTATAACCCATCATCAAAACCTTGCCTTCAGTATTAGTTAGCATTGTGGTATTGTAGGCTTGTGTGAAGGCATCAATATTATAGGTGCTTTGAGATACATTAGTTTCTGCAATTGGGGAAAGTACTTTTAAGGTATTCAAACTGATCGCACTGCCGGAAGGCAACTCAATATGACCAGTGATAGGTTCTGGTTTAACAGGAGTCTCGGATGGAGTTGCAGTACTATTTTTACTATCCTTTTTACATCCTGCTAGATAAAGGCTTAAGGATAAAAAAAATAGGAATAAAAGATGCGGTGTTTTCACGGGATTTTATTTATTATAAAAATAGTTAATTCCATTGTTCAGGCTTCTGTTTGATGTAGGGATTTCTTATAGCTATTTGTGTCTATTATCACTAACGACACAATTATTTCTAAGAAAAAACCGCCCCGAAGGGCGGCAACTTATGAGGTATGATATTGATACTTCAATACAAACTATGCGTTGTTCCTGAATGGTCTTTATAGACCAGGGCCGATTGATCCGTAGAATAATACAGAAAGTTATTAGGTGCAGCACTGTCAGTTGAAGTCGGCATTATAAATACCAAATCTTTGGGAGGGTATACTGCCCAATTATTATTGGTGGTTCCATCTTTCAGGTAATAGCTTTCATGGGTCCCGGAAATGACTACCACCATACCATTGACCCGGAGGTCATTGGGTATGGCATCCCGGTGGGCCAGGGTTGGTACCTGGTGTAAACCACCCCAACCAAAATCCGAATAATGAGTAGGGTAGGTGTCCTGGGGGTCATTGCGAACAATAGGTGCGATGATGGCCGTACCGGTGCGATTGCCTTCAACTACTTCCTGTACGCTTAGTGTTACAGTATTTGAAGCAACAGTTCCTTCCGAATTATAAACCTTTACCCGGTATTGATAGCCATTTTCAACGAGCGTGGCCGTCAGGGTATAAGTGCTTTCGGTAGCCCCTGAAATATCAGCCCATCCCGATCCGGTATTCAACACCCATTGATAAGAGGGGGCGGGGCCTCCAGTTGCAGCAACTGTAAAGCTAACTGCCGTATTTTCAAAGACAGATTGCGAAGCTGGCTGCGTGGTGATCTGCGGGGCAAAGGGTTCTGAGGTCACGGTAAGGTCTGCTTCATCAGAAGTCACACTTCCCTCACTATTGGAAACGTTAGCACGGTACAGGTTCCCATCATCGGCTAAGGCAGCAGTAAAGGAATAAGTAGAAGATGTGGCCCCGCTAATATTGGCCCAACCTGATCCGGTATTCACTTCCCATTGATAAGCAGGTGCGGGGTTGCCGGTTGCAGCCACCGAATAAGTGGCCGTATTGTTTTCAAATACCGTTTGGGCGGCAGGCTGGTTGGTGATCTGCGGGACACTGAGGGCTGCGTTTACACTTAGGTTGACGGCATCAGAATACAGACTGCCTTCCGTATTGTACACCCGCACGCGGTACTGGTTACCGTCCTGAGACAGGCTGGCCGTGAAGGTGTAGGTAGCAGAAGTCGCCCCGGATACTTCAATCCAGGAAGAACCCGAATTGACCTCCCACTGGTAGGAAGGTGAAGGTTCTCCGTTGGCTGTCACGCTAAAGCCTACTGAATTGCCCTCGGTTACCGTCTGATTGGTGGGTTGGGCCGTGATCAGCGGAGGGGCGTTAGCGGATTCCACAGTAAGGGTTGCAGGATCAGATGTGTCAGCACCAACGGAATTTGAGGCAATAACCCTATAGATATGCTGATCCTGTGAAATGGTTGGAGTATTATAATAGATACTGTCAGTGGCCCCGCTCAAAGTAGTCCAAACCAAACCATCAAAAACTTCCCAGGAATACACCAGATCAGGGAATGCCGGAGGCGCGTAGGAACGAAAAGTCACCTGATCTCCTTCGGTGATGGTCTGATCCTGGGGGTGGGTTATGAACTGCGGAATAGAGCCTACGGAAACGAAATTCGCTTTTTCGGAAAAATCCTGGTCGCTTGTTTGAGAATTACTCCCGATAAAACGGAGTGTAAATACTTTAGCTGAATCCGAACTATCAAAGGTCAGGTCTACAATGGAGTCATTATAGGTAGCTGTCACTATACCATCTTCAACGATCTCAAAGGTGCGCACATCAATATCCTGGGAAACATCAATCAACTGAATGGTGGTTCCTGGTACAACCCCAAAAGGGGAAGTCTGGACTTCACCATTTAGAAGTACCTGGAAATCGGCTTGCGCCTCTATAGGAGCAATCCCCTCCATATCAAAAGCACCGGCATCTGAAGTAGTATCCCTGGTATAATGGCGGTTATCCAATTCCGGCATCAGGCTTTGTTCTCCGAAATCACGCGCCCCGGACTCCAGGCCGTCTATAGCTGTAGTTTTTAGGTGCCAGTTTTCCACATTGGTCAGGTAGTTTGAGGGATCATTTTCCCGGAACCCGATGGCGTTGTCATTGGTCACATTGTAGTCGAAATACAGGGTATTCAGCTCCTGTCCTTCATCCGTCATTTTAGTCAGTCCGGTATAATAACCGTTCAGTACCCCTTCACCGATCCATACCGCCCGGCTTGGATTATGATTATGGTGGTATTGGTTGTAGTCCGCAAAAAGGTTCTGACCGGGCACCAGGTCAGGCGTTCCGCTCAGGTTGATAAAACCAATCGTAAGGTAATTATCCGAACGTACAATGTTGTTGTAGAAAAACAGTGAGTCAATGCTGTAAAGCTTGAAAAGATAACTTCTGTTCTGATCCCTGCCGTAGTCAATAAAGGTGTTGTTTGTTATCCGAACCGAACCATTACCATCTATATATAAAATGTCACCGGTGTTGTTGATGGTAAAGTTGTTTTCAATTTCAATATAACCGTCCCCGTGAGGGCTTTCCTGGGAAAAGTAAATGATGGAAGAGGGGTTGGACGGGTTACCGCTACCACCCCCGAAAAAGGTATTCCTGCGGATGAAGGTACTGTCGGAACTGTTAACCGAAATTGCGTTGCGTGTGGCGTTAAAGAACGTACAATCCTCAATGATAAAGTTGTTGGCTTCCTTCATTAAGATGTGAGAGGTGCCTTCTTCGTTTGGTGAAGTGGCCGAGGTGGAAAACGTACATTTTCGGATGGTCACATTGAAAAGCTTATCCAGGGGATCAGGTGACCCTAGGCGGTAGCCCCCGTATTCACAGGAGGAAATAATCACGTTTTCAAAAAGGATATCCTTCACGTTATTGATAATCCGACAACCCACGTACCCGTTTCGAATGGAGGCATTGGTAAAGGAAAAGTTTGACATTTCCAGGGGATCTTCCGAGGTGTTGTTTCCGGTGATGTACAGGTGAGCCGAATTCCCATAGGTGCCAAAATCCGGATCGTAACCATCCGGTTCGGTATTCCGCAGGTTCACCCGGTCAAAATGGACGTTCACCATATTGGAAATGCGCAGGCAGTTATTGGCCGTATCGCCACCATCAATAAATACATTATTACCCAGGCCACGCACATCCAGGCGGTAACCGTTGGTGAGGTAATCGCTGTTGCTTTGGGTGCCGTAGTTGATGATCACCACCCTTTCATAGTAGACCCCGTTTTCAATGTTGATCTCGGTGTCTTCAGTCAATCCACCGTTTAAAAGGGCATCGTCAATAGCGGCCTGGATGGTGGTAAATTCTTGTCCGGTATTTACATTATGGACCTGAGCGAGTAGGCCGAACGGGAGCAGTGCTCCTGTCAGCAGAAGTAATTTTCTCAAAGTTAATTAGGATTTAGTTAAGGATTTCGAAGGTTATGTCGCTGTTCTGTTGCGAATTGGAGCGATAAAAAACGTAGTCGGAAGTCTCACCGGAAGCGTTACGGAAACTTTGAACATTGCGCACAAATGCGCCGGTTGCTTTAAGGCCGTTTACCCAAATTTGAATATCGTTTTCCGGGTCCAGGGCTTCTTCGAGAATGATATAGAAGTAGCAGGAACCACAGTCGTTGATGGCCGTTTTGTCCAGGAGTGTGTGGACTTTTCCGGGAGGGGAAAATTCCTGCTGCATGGCGTGGATTTCTGCTTCGGTAGGGGAAAGAGAAGAAGCAAAGCCCCAATACATTTTTCGGGCATAGGCAATGGTGAATACATCGGATGCACTTTTGCCGTCAGAGGTAGTAGCTGAGAGTGTAAAAGCGGATTCCTGGTTGCTGGTCCAGGACAGGTCAGCCGTTCCGTTTACCGTGGCACCCTGGGCCGGTTGAGTAAAAGTGAGGGGTGTTCCGTTAATGATAAGCTGGTTTATGCTTGAGGTGGTAGCCGCCCTGGTCAGGGTCCAGTTAAAGGTTCCGGTTTGAGTAGAACCATCATCATATTCCAATGTCCGGTCGGCCCCTGTAGTGACCCCGGAATAAGATAATGTCAGGCTGACAGAAGGGGGTTCTGATGGGTAGAACACCTCTTCGATCCAGGCTCTCAGATCATCGGTGCCAGGGTTTACACCTTGCAAGCCATTTACCGCCAGGGTAATGGGGCGGTTACCGTCAAAGCTGACCGATCCACTGCCATCACCTGCGGCCTGATCTACATAAGCCTTATCCACCAGGGAGCGATCAGTATATCTTTCGGAATAATCCCCGCCATATTCAAAGACACCTCCGAATTCAGACGGGTTTGGAAGGCTTAAAACTGCACGGTTATCCTGGATGCGAAAGGTGGCATCCAAGCCTTCGTTGGGAATGTACTGACGATGGTAGAATCCATCCAGGCCCGCCTTAAAACTGGCTGATTCCGCTTCATCGGTATGCAGCAGGTTGACATTGGTTTCAATACCGGCCTGGGTGACCTGGAAGTGTGACCCGTAAAAATCACTAACCGCCTCCGGCTGATTGTAGAACCAGGAAAAGGAGTTGTCCCCCTTATAGGATGATCCGGCATTTCCGATGATCTGGAGGTTGAAGGTTTCCAGACTGGCAATAAGACTATCCAGGCGGTTTTTGGCGTTCCACCAATCTGAGCTTGTACCTGTGGTGTTGGTTTCAATCAGGGCTGATACGATGAAGCGGCCTCCCGGTTGAAAGGAATAATCTTCGGCCAGACGAAGACCCCCGGAAGATGCAGTTTGCAGGCTATCTCCATTATCAACCACTTGTTGCAGGGATAATCCCGTCCCTAGCTCACCGGCTGTATAAAGGTTCCAAAGGGAGTCCACTTTCAGGCTGTCAGCTTGGGTAAAGCCACCGGGGACTGATGTAAATTCACCGCCCTGCCATGCGGCCAGTAGTTCTCCTACTTCTTCACTGGAGTATTTCCCGGTCCTGAAAGCCGAAAGCTTAACCAGTTCCGTAAAGGTGACGGTATCCGTAAAGGCTTGCTTTTGGGTGTAGATGTAACTATTCGGGTTTTCCCCTTCCTTGTACTGCTCAGGCTTATCAACCTGGGCGAGTACAAGGGGAGAGGTCAACAAGGTTAGGGTCAGGTAATAATATTTCATAGGATGTGGAGGTAGGCGGTTTTGTTTTGCTCGGTGGTAAAAGTGATCGTGTCGGATTCCGTTTCTTTCTCGGTTCCTTCCAACAGGGTCAGGTCACCGGCATTGGAGCGCAGCCAGATCAGGTTTAGCGGTACCCCTTTCAGGTTAGCCAGGGTAAACTCACGGCCACGGACTTCCACGCGGGTACCCTGCATGTGCCATCCTTTTTGCAGGTAGACGTAATGCGCCCCGGTGTCTTTTTGAATGCACCGTTGCCATACTTCCGGCTTCAGGGCCAGGCGCTCTTCCAGGTCAGCCGCAATGAGGTTTTTGTCCAGTACCCCTATTCCCGTATATTCTATTTGCTCGGATACCTGGATCATTCGGTGGTAAAGGTTATAGTGGTGTTGGACTTACTTTGAAAGGGGGATCGGTAGCGGTAGAACTGCACGTTGAAATTGGAGTCCAGGCCGTCTGAGGTTACTTCCACCAGGGTTTCACTTTTCAGGAAGGTTCCCAGGCCAAAATTGTTACTATCCCGAATGGCCGATAGTGGTCCTGATTCTTTGGGACGGAAGAAATACATATAACCGTTCGTACCCGCGTATGCTATGGCAACTTTGTTGTCGGTAAACAGTCCGGTAGACAGGTTCTTGTAAGCATTATACCCCTGAAGGTCAGGGTGTGCATTGAAACCGTATAAATGCGGCACTATGAAGTTCACTTCAGTCCACGGACTGAATATTTCAGCGCCACCATCCGTAGTAGCCTTAATGCGGAATTTGGTGGAATGGATCAGGTTCACAACCTCGTATTCAATGGGCGTATTGGCCGGGTAATCATTGGGTACAATAGTCTTTAGAGGTAGATCATTTTCATCCAATACCTGGATACTGGCAATGTCGTTCTGATCATTAGGTCTTAGCGTACCCGTAATGGTAAAATCCTGGGTTACGCCCCATTGGAAAGTTTTGTGCCCGCTAATAGAGATCACGGCAGGTTGGGCCGGGAATAAGAGCGCCTCCAATCCCTCCAGGACATTAGTTGCTCCACTTTCGGTAAATATGTTCCGTCCGGAAAATGCAGAAGCTTTTAAAGGCCGGTCCCAATCAAAGGCGTGATCATGGGGAGCGGGGATAAAGGAAGCCGGTTTATTTAAGATGTCAGCCCATTCTACAGCACCACCCCCTCCATTGGCTACGGAGCTTAACAGGTAATCGTCAAAGGAATTCAGGTGCCCATAGGTGTACTCTACCTTAGTCCTGTAGTTAAGCAGGAACATCATCTGATCAAACAGCAACTCTATGTCCTGGGTATTGCCTACCGTGATCCGGTAGTTGATATGGGTCAAAAGGGAAAGAGCCGTGCGGTAATCCTGGGCCAGTTGCAAACTGCCAAACGAGCCTGCCTGCCCTTGCAAGTAGGTTCTGAAGGCATCCACCTTGGCGATGATCTCAGGTAAGGTAGGTATCTGGATCACACTCATAGCCGGATGGATTTTAAATGAGTCAGCCTTTGCCTTAGCCAGGGCTTTTGGTTGTTGGAATAGACCGTGTTCACCGTCAGGTCAATATGGTAGGCTGTATGATAATAACCCCCGTCTGCCAGGAGGTCGAAGTTTTGAGCGGAGCCTTGCAGAGAAGTGTTGACGTTCTCCAGCTCTGCGCTCCAATTACGTTGGATGGTGGTTAAGGTGTGACCGGGTTGGGTATATTGGGTTTGATCGGAGACTTCCAGTTTAGGGACTGTCACATCCGACTGATCCCGGATGATCAGTTCATTCGGTGTCAGTGGACTAAAATCAAATTCAATTTGTTCAGCCTCAATATCTAGGGTAGGAGTGACGGGATTGCTATTGTCGTTTGACAGTTCCAGGTCATATTCCAGGACCCCACCACCCGTATCAAATACCAGATCACCGGGGTTGAGTTCTACCCCGTTCAGGTCCAGGTTGAGATCAGGGTTCAGAATGCCACCCCCTTCGGTTAGTGTATCCGCTACAGCCCTGGAAATCACAAAGCGGTATTGCCCTTGCAGAAAACCACCATCAATACGCAATGGAGGTGTAATGGTGGTACTGTTCTCATTGGGGTAAAGCATGGGAGCCGTAACCGAACCGTAATGGAAGGTGCGGCCATTAGGATAAGTTACGACTGCCCAATACTTATACTCAGAGGAACGGTTACCGCTCGATAGTTCCAATGAGATTTCAGAGGTGTTAAGGAAGGTTATATTCAGGTAAGGCATAGGTAAGCGAAAAAGAAGCCCCGCCACTTAAAGCGGCAGGGCTGTCCGGCAACCAACCAGATTATTTTTTAGCTTTTTTCTCGGTGATCAGGGCTTTGAGGTCTTCGTAGACTTTGGGGCCGTTCTTATGGTTCTTGATAAAGGATACGAAGCCGTCCAGGTGATTACCCTGGCCCGATTGCCGGGGAATGGTCACGATCTCGTCTTCGGTGGCCGCCCAAGTAAACTTGCGGGTCTGGCGCGAATACGTCACGATCCCCGCCTGGGTAGCATACTTGATGTCGGCCCTGATCTTACGGTCCTCGGACTTATTGAGGGTCATAAACTGTTCCGGTGATTGTTCGGCCATATCGCCAACGATGTTCCGCAGCACTTCTTCATCCTGGGTTTCGTCCTGGTTCAGTCCGGCCACAAACTCCCGTAGTTCAGCCGGTGACATTTCAGCGGCTACGTTCATGGCTTCGCGTTTCAGGCTACGTTGTTTATTGCTTTCCTCAGCCTTTGCGCCCTCGTTCACCAGTTCATAGATAGCAGCCCGGTTGCTGTCCCGCTTGGTATTATCTGCCCGGAAATTGGATAGCATCAGGTAGGTGTAAAGATCACGGTGACGAAGGTTATTTCCACTGAGGGTAATATGTCCGGCAGCCTCCTTTTCAAACCATATTTCGCCAAGGAGCGGGGAATTATCCTGTCCCACGCCTACGATGTAAGCTATAGAAACAGCATCCCCGTCCTTTGAAGTGGGATCAACGATGGTGTCTTTGACCGGCACGTTACGGGCTGATTTCACAATAACTTTTCCCTTATTGTGCGGGTCATTTCGCATACCTAACAAGCGGAATACTGCGATCTCATCTTTCCCTAAGCGGGGGAGCTTGTTCGGGTCATTAAATGTGTTGACTTTCGAATCTTTAATTGTGATCATGTTGCTTGTTATTATCCGTTATCCCATTTGGCGAAAAAGTCCGCGCCAAGGATCTCAAGACCCATAGTCGCGTAATAGGTGATTTTCCATTTTTTCTCATCAGAGGTTGCACCACCAG
>CETZ01264352.1_pt1 | contig 14112 bp, 11 predicted proteins | sample 531441 | NCBI WGS metagenome assembly CETZ01 (sample SAMEA2623098, study PRJEB7988) | marine metagenome | isolation source: saline water (ENVO:00002010), including | reverse complement strand
CTTGGGGTGGGTGGTTTCAAAGTCTTCCAGAAGGTTGAGGCAGAGCGGCAGCTTGGTGCTGTTGCGGAATTGATCCTTCAGGGCTTTTTTAGCGTGTTCCCAATCCTCCGCAGCAATGAGAAAGGTATCATCCTTCAGTTGCAGTTGGTCCAGGAAGAAACGGACTTCCAGCAAATGGTACAGGTTAAAGCCATCGTTGGACTGTATAAGGCGGGCGGGCATACCTTCTTTCAGCAACATACCCGTGATCTGCCGTGCTTCCTCATTATCGTGCGTCAGCACACAGGTAGTACCGCTGAGGTCAGCGGAAAGGATATCCTTTACCAGAGGAACCAGGAGGGTATCCGACTGGTAGTGCACCACTTTGATGCGGCCATTCTCTGCCGTAACCGACATGATGGGATTCCTTTTAAGGCGATGCTGAAGTGTTTGCACAAATTGATGGCTGAAATGCACCAGGTTGCTCTTACTGCGGTAATTTTCAACCAGTTCAAATACCGTGGCATTCTGCTTTTTCATAAAATCTTCCAGGTACTCCGAACGGGCACCCCGGAACTCGTAGATGTTCTGATCATCATCACCCACGGCAATCACCCGCATCTCCTCGTTCTGTTCCATCAGGGCGCGGATCAGGGCGTATTCGTGCTTGTCCATATCCTGCGCCTCATCAATCACCAGCACCGTTTTGGTAATGCGGTTGCGTTCCACCTCTCCCTTTTGGATAGCCTCCACCGCCTGCTGTATAATGGTTTGCGACTTTTCCAGGCTGCCCACCCGGCCCAGCAGGTCAAAGCAATAGGAATGAAAAGTCTTGATCTCTACATAAAGGGCCGCGTTGCCGATAAGGCTTATCAGGCGCTTTTTAAATTCGGTGGCAGCCGCCCGTGAGAAGGTTACCATCAACAACTGCTCATGCTTTACATCCTCCATTAAAAGCAAAGAAGCCAGTTTATGCACCAGCACGCGGGTTTTTCCACTGCCTGGCCCGGCCGCCACAGCTATATGCTGCGTTTCATTGTCTTTTATGATCTTCAGTTGCGTGGGCGAAAGTTGGCCGAACAGCTTTTTAAACTTTCCCGGGGTCATCTTCAGTTTCAGTTCATCCGCTTTGCTGCCCGGGAAATACTTGCGGAGGAAAGAGGAGTAGTTCAGCTGAAAGTAATCTTCCACAAACTGCAGGGCATCGCGGTAATCGGTGATCATCCTGCGCGCATATTCCCCCACAATGTGGATCTGCTGCACCTTGCTTTTGTAAAACTGCTTTAGCTGGCTGTAATCCTCCTGCTTATAGCGTATTTTATTGTTCAGTTCCAGGCGTTCCAGCGTAAGCTGGTTGTACACCACCAGAAAGCCGCCTTCTATCTTCAGGGCTTCAATACGGGAGAGGTAAAACAGGGCGTCTTCCACATCCGCTATCCCCACTTCCATCCTGAAAAGGCCGTCCTGCTTTTTCTCAAAGCCTTCCTTCAGTTCGTGTACGGAAAACTCTACCAAAGTTTCCGGTTTAGGTGGTGGCTCTTCCCTTGGATTGGCCTGGCTCCTTTCGTACAGGAAATGGAGGATAAAACGCGCCAGTTGATGCCGCTTTTCCAGCTTTTGGCGCAGCTTTTCTTCCGGGTGCAGGGCTATCACATTTACGTGATGCTGTGAATGCCGCTGGTTTTGCCGTTTGATCCAGTTCTTGATGGCCCAGAAGTTGAGGATGGTCTTGATCTTATGCGGGCTTACCCCGCTCAAACCCTGTTCTTCGGCTTCTTCGTTGAGCTGTTTCAGGTGAAAGCCTTGTTCGCTTTGCCCGAAGCGGGGCAGCAGGAAGTTTTCTATTTTGGCAAAGCTCTCCAAAATGTTTAGTGCGTGCCGGCTGTTTTCGCCCTGGCGGATAAATGCCGTGAGGTCCCGGGTATCGGCCAGTATCTTTTCCTCGCGCAGCAGGTTGATGATGCGGATCACTTCTTCTTTTACAATGCCCAGGTGGTCGGAGATGTAATCCACGCGCGATTCGGCTTCCTCTTCGCTGGCGTGCTTACGGCTTTTGCTGGAAAACAGTTTTTTGATAATGCGGGTGGCCTGTAGCTTTTGGCTGGTATTGAACCTTGGGGAGGCGCGGATCTTTTCTATGGCTTCCTGGGCATTTTTGCTGAGGATGCTGTTGGCAAACACCCGCGGCATGTTTTGCCCCCGTTTCAGGTAACCCGCTTCTTCCAGCGCGGAAATGGCGGTGGTTACGCGGGTTTCTATTTCGGCCACCGTATCATCCCAACCTGCTTTACGGGCAATTTCCAGGGCCGATTGGGAAACGGAATTCCGGAATTTGGTAATATACTTAATGGCGTTCCACACCTGCTGGATCTCCTTAATGGAGAGTTTGGTCTGGTTGAGCAGGATAAAGTGCTTGCTGAGGTCTTCTTCGTTGAATAGCACAAAACAGTCCGCTTGCAGCTTTTCATCGCGACCGGCCCGCCCGGCTTCCTGTACGTAGTTTTCCAGGGAGTCGGATATCTCGTAATGCACCACCATGCCCACGTCCTTTTTATCCACACCCATTCCAAAGGCGGAGGTAGCCACCATAATGGGCACTTCACCCTCTATAAAAGCATCCTGGTTAATGGTTTTTTCGGCCTTGTCCATTTTGCCGTGGTAGGGGCGGGCATCAAAGCCATCATCCGTAAGCCTTTGCGCCAGGAGGTAAGCCCTGCGGGTGCGGGAAACATACACTATAGTGGGGCAGTTCTTTTGGCCGATGAGGTTGCGCAGGGCGTTGTATTTCTCCTCCTCATCTTCCTGGGGTAAAACCTTATAGTGCAGATTGGTGCGGCTCACCCTGGCGGTGAAGAGTTGCAGTTCCAGGGAGAGGTTTTCCCGGAAATACCTGCGGATATCTCCAATTACCTTTTGCTTGGCGGTGGCAGTAAAGCAGGAAACGGGGATGGCATCCGCCCCGTTTTTCTTCCGTTGAAGGTTTTTGATGAAGTCTGCAATGTAGAGGTAATCCACCCGGAAATCCTGACCCCAGGCGGAGAAGCAATGCGCCTCATCAATTACAAAGCGCGTAATGTTCCGCCCGAGCAACAGCCTTTCAATGGTACGGGACCGTAAGGATTCCGGGGAAATGTAGAGCAGGGAGGCGGAGCCGTCTTCCACCCGCTCAAAGGATTTGGCCCGTTCCACCGGGTCCAGCAAACCGTTGATGGTTACCGCTTCGGTAATTCCCGCTTTTTCCAGGTTGTCTACCTGGTCTTTCATCAGCGATTGCAGGGGTGAGATCACCACCGTTAAGCCCCTGGTGTTTTCCCCGCTCATCAGGGCCGGGAGTTGAAAGGTGATGGACTTACCGCCCCCGGTAGGAAAAACCGCCAGGATGGATTGATGAGCTACCGCAGCTTTTACCGCCTTTTCCTGCAAAGGTTCTCCCCCGTAAGAGCGGAAACCTTGAAAACCGAAAAAATGGTCCAGGCCCTGGTACACATCCAGCGCCTGATCGCAATAATTGCATCCTTCCACGCAGGGCTTGTTGCGCAGCAGGTGCATGATACGCTGTACCTGCGGGTAGTTTTTCAGCACCCAGGGTGGGGTGATGGAGTAGCGGTGGTTGGCATGGATCAGGGAAAGGCAATAGGCCAGTTCTACCGGATTATCTTCAATCAGGAGAGACAGATCTACATTGGCGCAAATGCTATTCTTAAAGTGCGCTGAGATCAGCTCCTTGGGATCGGTATGGGCGGGCCAGTAATCCAGGTACTGGAAAAAGGCTCCGAACTCCCATTGTTCTTTGAGCAGCCCGTAAAAGATGCGCTGCAGGCGCTCATCCAGTTTTTGGAAGGCGTTCACCTCGTCAAAAAACAGGTCACGGGCCTTAATAGCATCGTTCAGCGGATTATTGGCTTCATCGGTTTGCAGCTTGTCGTCTTTCACCAGAGCGTGGTACGGATTGCCGGGAAAGAGCAGGGGAGAGAGGTAGAGGGTGTCAATGGCCGGTATGCGGAAGAAGGGCGCCCGCGGGTTGGCCTTGCGCAGGTATTTCAGGTCGTGGTAAATAATGTTGTGCCCCGCCAGGAACTCTGCGCCTTGCAGGAACTGGCCAAACTCCTGCAAAGAGGCTTTATGAAAAGTACGGCCATCGCTTTTTATGCAGCCGATGTCCAGGATCTTACTGCGGGCATTGGTTTCTATATCGGCAAAGGCGATGGGTTTCATTGTATCACATATATTGAGTAATAATTATTTCTCCCTATAGTGCATCTGTGAGTTGAGGTATTTCAACATTCAGTTTTTCTGCGGTTTTTGAAGTCTTTCATAGCCTAACAATATTACGGAAATAAGAGAGATAGAAAATCAGTATTTATCCTTTCAGGTTTCTGTTTGCTATGGCCTGCGGGAGACCTGGAAGGTTTCTGCTCTAACTTCTATTTAAGCCCCACCTGTGCAGAAATGAGCAATAATCAGAATAGACACTTTGTTTAGCTTTTATCCATTTAGTTTAGGAAGATGAGACCTGAGAGGTTTGTCAAACCTCTCAGGTCTTACAATCTGCCTCCGGGAGTAGGCAGGTAAACCTTCGGAAGGCAATTCTTGCTCTTCGGAAAGCACTTGGTTCTTCTCTTTAACCAAAAGGGGAATTTCATCCCAAAATCTACCACCCATGAAAAAGTATTATGTAAACAACCGCGCCCAGGCTAATGGCGATCATGAAGTGCATGATGAAGATTGCCACTATCTGCCCTCCGATAGGAAATACCTGGGTTTACACAACCACTGCAGGTCAGCGGTGGAAGCAGCCAAAGCCTATTACCGGCAGGTGAACGGCTGTAAGTTTTGTAGTGAGGATTGTCATACGCAATAAAAAATCAATTTATCCCATGATTAAAATATCCCTGACAGACTTAATTGATTTTGTAAGTAAAGTAGGTTCTACCAAATTGACTTTGGTGAATAAAGTCAAAAATCGTGACGATTACCATCCCGCTCGTGATTTCTACAAAGTGTTGAGAGATGGAATTATCGACAATCATATAAACGGGGGTGATAAGAAGAGCCTTGAAGAGATGCTTATTACCGTTCACCCTAAGAAGAAAGATAACTTTCAGGAAGCTATACAAGGCTATAAAAAATTCTGGGGCAGGAAGGACCTTCAGTGGATAGAGCCTGTATTTAAACACTGGCAGATAGATGATCTGGATGTGAAAATAAACCCGGAGTTAGGTTTAATGATTAATGGTAAGCCTCACGTTATTAAACTATATCTAAAATCTGATAAGCTCTCCAAGAATAAGAGTGATCAGATACTGGCATTGCTTGAATCTGAATTGAGAAGAAAAGCCGGAAAGCAAACAGTTTTTTGTGTACTGGATGTTCGCCAGGGTAAGCTTTACTGTAATGAAGATAAGAGGAAGGACCTAATCCCACTTTTGGTTGGTGAAGCCAGGAGCTTTGCGAGTATATGGAATAGTCTGGAAAAATAGTGAGGGACAATGAGAATGGAAATTACAGATCAGACAGAAGAGCTATTTGAAATAGTGGCGGATAGTCATGATGCCGTAGTTATTGAAAGATGTTTTTCAAAATACACTAAACGGGATATGGAAATCCAGCAGTTAGCAATTCCTCAAAAACCAATCTGGCTTCGGGTTACAGTGAAAAGCATACGATTTTACCGCAAGCATTTATCCCAAAGATTAGGGAACAGATGTGTGTTCGATCCCAGTTGTTCGCATTATGCGGAGCAGGCTTTCAGAGAAAAAGGGTTTTTTAAAGGGGTGAAGCTAACGCTAATAAGGCTCCGAAGATGTAACCCCTCCAACGGAGGGACAGATTTATTGAAACATAATTAAATCAATATATCATGCAATACAAAATTCAACAAATTGGTGCTCAGTTTTCAAACCAAGGTATCAGTAACCTGGAGAAGAATCTGAACAGTCGGGCAGACCAGGGCTACAAGTTTCATTCTGTCATACAGATACAGAAAACGGGTTGTTTAGGGATAGGGGCGCCAACAGTCACATATATCGCAGTTTTTGCGAAGGATGAATAAATCCGGGTCTATTTCCTTTGGTCAGGACATAATAGGTTTTATAAGGCCAGAAGATTAATTAGAAATGAAGAGTTTCTCGATAAAAGCACGAAGCTGCGTATTAAGAAATAAGAAAGCTTCACAAGATGTGGATAGCCTTCTTTCAGGCAATATCAAATTCATCATACCAGTCTTTCAACGGTCTTATTCCTGGGACGGGCGACAGGTGGAAAAATTGCTGAACGACATTCTCTACACCTTCGAAAGTGAAGATGGCCAATTGGGTGCCGAACCCATCTTTATTGGCACCATGCAGTTAGGTAAACCCAAAGAAAACGGGGAGCAGGAAGTTATTGACGGTCAGCAACGCCTCACCACTATACTTTTAATGATCAAGGTGTTAAGCTTATTGTTTCCGAACTGTGCCCGTCTTAAAGAGGTGGGGTTTGACTGGATAGAAAGCAGAGTGAGTAAAGGAGAACAGCAAAAACGGCTGGAAGAAGTATTAACTATTAGTAATGTAAAGAGCTTACTGCAAAAAGATGAGCAGCGGGAAAATGTAAACCGTTATCTCAAGAACACACAGCTCATCTGCCAAATCCTCGGCACCTATTTTGAAGAAGAGGGCGAAGGAAAACCCAGTGCTCTGATAGAATATTTATTGCAACAGGTCTATTTTGTGGTGATCGAAACCCATGCAGGTCTCTCCAAAACCCTGCAGATATTTGACGCTATAAACACCACCGGACTTGATCTCAACGGAGGAGATGTATTTAAGATAAGGATGTATGAATACCTCACCAGCAAAAAAGGAGAGCAGAAGGAGGTGTTTGACGAGATATCCGGATTATACCAGAAAATTGAGGCTTATAACGTAAAAATCGGATCTTCATTTATGTCAATGCCCCATATTTTGGGGATCTACCAATTTTACCTGATTGGGGTTTATGATTTGCCAAAGGAGCTATACCGCTACTCGTATAGCCGTTTCTTCGAAGAGTTTTTTGATACCGCCTTTGGGTTACAGAAGGAAGGACATTTTAAAGATAAAACGGATAGGATAGAGCTTCGGTTAGAGGACATTGAATCTTTGATCGAATCACGTTACGACTGGGAGGCCAATTGGTGGAGCAAGGCTTATTATACGGAGGAGGATGTATGCATGAGTCATATGATGTGTGGGTCACGTTACTCGACTTTCTGGCGGATTATTGTTCTGTACAATCTTCAATTAAGGAAAACTGATATTACCGAACCCGAACGTTGGGCGCGAGTACTGCTATTCAATTCTAATCTGAGCCGACTGTATTTTGCCTATAGCATCGTATATGCCCGGGCAGTAAACCACGTTCGCAGCAAAACCTATAAACTCTCTCTATTGATCTCGGAGGGAGATCTGGATGAAACAGATCGGGAACTATCCATTATGTTGAATAATGTGGATTTATACAATAGGGTTGAGAAAAGGCTGGCAGGGGAGATCACCGATAACGCCAAAGCCAAAAATATGATCTGCAGGCTTTCCGCCATGCTGGAAGAAGATTATAAGGCTGAAGCAGTGCAGGACGAGCATTACAGATCAAAGTTGGAGCGCATTTTATATAACCCTAACCAGCCAATCGATATCGAACATATTCAGTCTTACCATCATGAAGATGAAGCTATACGGGAATCTATTTGGGAAGAGTGGAAGGGGGATATCAATTCCATCGGAAACCTAACCGTACTGGAAAGAGATAAGAACCGCCATATTAAAAACAAATCTTTCAGTAAAGTAAAGCGCCTGCAGTACGCGGAGAGCTGCTATGCCGGTGTAAGGAGTATCGGGGATCAGGAAGAGTGGACTTTGGAAGATGCCCGAAAAAGAAAAGATGAGCGATCCAAAGCTATTCTTGATTACCTGTTTGGAAGTGCTTCATAAATAAGATGAGTAGTTCTAAAAGTAGATCCATGAAACCTGGCAAAGGGTATATCCTATTTATCAGCATCTTTTTACTTGGAGGATGGCTTTTTTACTGTCACTATTCTCCCGCCCGCGAACATCTTAGCGATCAGGTCTATATCACAAAAACCGGAAAAAAATATCATCAGGTGGATTGCTATTACCTGCGCCACAGTAAAATTGAAATGAGCCGCGTAAAAGCGGAGGAATTGGGTCTAACACCTTGTAAGGTATGCTTTTATAAGCCTGCTGCTTATCAGGAAGGCGATACGGTGATTTTTGAGGAGGCTCTGGTATTTCAGATTCAGCTAGAGAATACGTCTGTTTATTAAAATAAAAAATCTGAGAAGGAAAATTAATTTTTAATTGATCAAAAATTAAACTAATAAATATGGGATACGAAGCATTAATCACATTAGATCTTCCGAACTCTACAGATGAGCAACGGGACAAGTTTTATGAGGTACTGGCGAAAGAAAAGTGGGTAAAGTTAAAAACCCTCACAACCACATGGACTGTCTTATTTAATGATGGAGTTACACGAGCTAGATGTGTAGAGATATTGATGCAGGATTTAAAGAAAGCTAAGGAGCAAAGTAGAATATATACTGTAGCATACGCCATTCAATTGGATCAGCAATCGGTTGAGGTAGACAAGCTTTAGGGTGTTTTGTTGACTGTAAAGAAAACTAAGCCTTCGATATAAACCTTCCAGGTTTTTCTTCATAGCGGGAATAAACCTGGAAGGTTTTAATTATGATTAACTCTTACAACCATTTTTCCCACAGGTTATGCTGGAACTAGTATTAACCCAATGTTCCGGATGTTTCTTGGTGTCTGTGCCGCAACCGGTAGTTCCTCCTTTGCTTCCTCTGTGTACTTCATTAGTAGGGGTGTGTTTAACTGCCATAAAATAGATATTTAAAAGTTTATATAAATAAACAAAAAATATCTAACATTTGATAGTCTTAATTTTTAAAAATAACATGTTTATTATGAGAAACATTTACCTGCTATTATGCCTGGTTATATCCGGCACCCTCTTATCCCAGAAATACGATCTGCAACAGATCCACGCTACCCAAAAGTTTTACCTCAATAATGCCACCCGGGAAGCTTTAGGGACCGGAAACAGCAAAACCACTTTATCCATACCCTTGCCGGATAATACGGTAGAATGGTATTATTCCTTTTCGGCCACTCGTGAAGATGGCAGCCAGAGCCTGAATCTCTTTGGTCAATTGATCAACATCCTGGAACCTTCCGGTATTTCCGGAGCTATGTTTGGTGCCATTACCGTACCGGATGGTAATGCGGCCTGCAATATTTATATGACCGACTTTGAAAACGCGCGACTATTTGAAGAAGGCTCTCGGTTTACTTATTACCCAGCTCATTCGAGGGAGAGTTATACGGAAGGTGTTGTGAAAGTCAATGAATTTAATGGTCAGGGTTTATATCTCTGCATTGAAAACCCGGCCAATTGGGAGGGAGCTACTGTTTTTGTTGAGGTTACAGCCCTGGTGGATACCGCAAAGCCTGAAAAAGCTCCCACTACCGAAGAAATAATAACCGATGGAATCGTCAACCTGCTCGGGGCGATCCAAGAGAATAATAAAGCTAAAAAAGAAGCTCGTAAACAGGAAGAACAGTTTCGCAATTATTGGAATACGGGCCGGGTATTTTACGAGAGTGGTGACTTTGAAACCGCTATGTCCTATACCCAAAAAGCCCTGGAGCTGGGTGAACACCCCACTCTGTATTTTAACCTCGGTTTGGACCAATGGTGCAGCGACAGCAGCAACACCTGCACAGCGACTTACCTTAAAGGGTTAAATATGATTTATCAATTGGAAAGCCAGGAAGAAGCTATTGAAGCATTGGAAGCGAGTATTCAAGACTTGGAAGAGGCGGTGAGTAAATACCATTTTGTGAGCTATACCCCACCTGCAGTCAGGCTTTTGGCTTTAAAGCTTGAAGAGGTAAAAGCGGTGGAGAAGTGGAAGAGGAGGTTTTGACGCGAGATAAAACCTTCTTAGTTAATATGTTATATAGTTTAACGTGAGTTTGATTTAAGATTCACGGAGGAGCGTTTTGTCACATTTAGTGTCCCGAACTGGCTTCGGGGTGTATTGAAATGGACAAAACAATACACGGTTTCGATACAATCCATCCCGGCTGAGCCGTGACGGATCACTCAACCTGACATTCGTTTATCATCATAGACTTACGTTAGTTTAGCTCTCGATACTACTTTTTCCCCCCGAAGACACGATTGATCAACGATTGCCCCTCCCGTTCCTCCAGTTGCTGCCGTATGGCCTCAAACTCGCTGTTGATGGCGGCCAGCTTTTCGTTTTGTTGCGTGAAATGGGTACTGAAGTTGTTTTTCACATCAGCTATATTCTGGTTAAAGGTTTGGATATCACCACCTTCAAATAAAGCGGCTATCCGGGACTGGGTTTCTTTAGAGAGCTTTTGTAGACTGGCCATATTCTGCTCCAGCGTGCTTTGGATGGTCTGTTCCCCACTGCTGATTTGCTCTTTCACCTTGTCTTCTACGGTTTGTTTAAGAGAGGACAGTAAGTCCTTAAAACCACTTTGGTGATCATGTACCAGCTTTTCCTGCTCGGCTACCAGCTCCGTGGTTTTGTCGGTCAGGGAGTTGAGCTTCGCGGAATGATGATCCAGTTTGGTCTTAATACCCTTATAATCTTCCAGGCTTACTTCCAGCTTTTGCAGTTGAACCGTGAAATGCTCATTGGTTTGATTGACCTGTTGCACGTAAGCCTGGTATTGCATGCTAAGGGATTGGAGATGTTTTTTATGGGTTTCGTTCTGGGCCTGCAAGTGTGTATTGGTGTGTTGCTGGTATTCGGCAAAAGCTTTTCCATAATAATTAGTCAGTTCGGTAAGCTTTTGAGCCAGTTCCTTCAGGTAGTGGTCCGTAGAATTTTTAAGGTGCTCCAGATTCTGGGAGAGGAACAGCTTCTGGTTGCCTTCATATCGCCTGATATGGCGTACCATTACAATGATGGTAACGATATGCGTAAGAACTAGGAATATAATGAGATTGAAAAGATCGTTCATAAACTTACTCTATGCGGATGCGCAGTTTTTCAGTTACCATCCATTTTCCTCCCTCTAGTTTTAAGCGGCCGGGCTGGTTCTTATCCTGCACAATGTGCTTACCTTCCAGATGTCCACCCTCTATTTCGCATACCGGTTCCAGCTCATAGGCGTAATTAGTAAGTGCAGAACTCACCGCGCTTTCTTCCTGGGTTAGAAACAAGAACGTAGCTTCGGTAGGTGTCTGGGAGTTTACGTCTATTCGGTAAGTATGTTTATTCGGATCGAGTTCCGGTTTCTTCTTTTCATCGGGGAAATAGCCTTCCGGAGAGGGGGGAGGGGAGTAATAGGTGTCCATTATTAATTCCTTATCGGATTGCCTTAACTTTTCCTGAAGAGTTACTAAATAAGCATCAAGCTTTTGGTCAAAATCTTCTTTACGGATCTTATCCAGATCATAATTCATCTTAAGCTTATCTATCTCATCTTTAACCAGGTAATAAAGCTTGTTCTTTCTATGGAGATTAGTGAAGAGGTTGGACCATTCTTTCAGATCAATCAGCCTTTGTGGTTCCAGCTTAGCGTTGATCTCATGCAAAGTATAGGTTTGCGGTTCTGATGGTTGCTGAGAACGTATTCTGTGTGAAGCTTTCTCGGGTTCTGTTGACCTGTTATTTTGCCGGATACTTGTACTCAGTCCCTCCACCTGCAGTGATATGGAGTTGAGATCCTTTGATTTAGAATTCAGACGGTTGGAAATGTCTGTGATCAATTTTTTTTGGCCTCGAATTTGGGAAAATAGATAAACCAGGGCTATGAGAATAAGGGCTATCAGTCCAACCACAAACCAGCTTAACCAATTATTCATGAAATCAGGATCAGGACTGTTATCAATATCCTGTTTAACTGATTCCTCGGATGAGAGTACTCGTAATGCATTGAATTCAGATATGGTTGAGTTCCTAAGGATCGATAACCTTTGGCCCCATTCGGTAGAATAGTAGCGCTTATTAGTTAAAATTTGATGAGCTGTGGTTGAGAGGGAGTCAAGATGAATGATAAAATTCTCTGAATCGACTTTTTGTGCTAATTGGCCTTGTCTACGCTTAAGGTTTTGAAAAATGTCCTGGTTTTTATCAGGAATGCTATCAAACAGAATTTCCAGTTTTTTGGCATTCATGCAACCTTCTTCATAACAAAGGCAGTTGGCGTGGATAATATCAAGCTCGTATTTTTCAGCGGTGTCCTTCTCGAGCTTACCTGAGCGCCTTACTTCAATTAAGTATTGCGAAACGATGCAATTCAATTTATTACCATAGGAGTTAAATAACCGCTTAACGTAATCAGAGGATGCGGCAGGCTTTTCGTGCTTTTCAGCAACAGAGACTGGTTTTTTAACTTCAGAACTTTGACTTTCCGGATTATCGCAGCTGCTGAAACAAAAGGACAAAAAGAAAAGTATGGAAAGGGTATATTTTGCTCTATTCATGACTAAGGCTTTCAACTTTTTAATTCTTCCATTCTTCCCGAATCTATCATAGCCATGGAAAGGTCATACATAATAGCACGTATGGGATAAAAGAACATGGTTTCGTGTACCACCTGCTGGCTTTCGTAGTTTTTCTTTTGTTGTATAGCCAGGCGTAAGGCACTTTGGATATTATTCTCGTTCAGGCAGTAATTCTTGCACTTCTCCTGGTTGTAGCTGTCGTCCAAACCAAAATTGCGGGTAAAGCCACAGTCGTACCACAGGTCTTCAAAGAAAAACTCCAGGAAGTTCATTACGTTGTGAGTCACCTCCTGTACGGTAGGATCATCATCGTCCAGGAATTTTTCGTAGCGATAATTCTTCTTGACCTTACCATCATTATCATGTATCAGCGTATAATTATCCCCCAGGGCAAAGTGATATACTTCCTGGTCGGCATCCAGTTTATCTTTTATGGAGGGCAGTCCAATAATTCCCCCAGCTGCGGTAGCGTGTTTGGGGTTTTGACTGATCTCCAGTTTCAGGGGTGGTACTTCTTCGGTCTCAAATACTTTCCCGAAGATAGTGGATATCAGTTGTGCCATGCCATTGGAACGGTTCAGGTCCGGGTCGCGGTTGGTCATTTCCAGTAACCTGGCCCCGTTGCCACTTAAGCCGATCTTATCTGGCATGTCCGCCCCACTCATTTTCACAATTTGAGCAGCATGGTAAAAGAGGGCGGAGTGATGTAGGAGGAACAGTAATTGTAATTCCTTGTCCAGTTGGATCACTTCACGCATTTCTCTTTGTTTGAGGAAGAACATCATCAGGTCTGAGGAGCGTAGGTTCTTCTCATTCACCATATAATTGATGATGCGGGTTTTGGAGGCATTGCCTTTAAAAACCTCTTTTCCTTTTTCCAGGTATTTCTGGAAGATACCGTTGCGCTTTTGCGGATCCACATTCTTATTGAGGCCATCTTCATAAAGATGATCGCCTGCGAAGCGGAATGAAGAAGTCATCAGAGGTGCCCCGTCTTTAAACAGCAGGAAATCACTGGTACCACCCCCTATATCCACGTTCAGGTACAAACGGCCAGGTCCGTAACTGCGGGTATGGCTGAAGTAAGGCGCCCAGGATTCGGTTACCTCGTACAGTTGAGGTTTATTTTCAGCGGTTTTGGCAAAATACTTCAGGTAGGTTTGTCGCCATATATTTTTAAAGGTAGTAGCCTGGTCAATATTCATGCTAAGGGGTTTAAACCAGATCACATCCGTACGGTCCGGTTGCACACCCATTTCCAGCAAGCGTGTACGCCCCATCAAAGCTACCTGGTCAATGAACAGGTGCAAGCGGTTACGCACATCCGGGCTATTAGGGTCGGACGTCCCCCATTTAAGGTGACTATACGCTTTATCCAGGCTCTGACGCATCTCAAATTGTTCAATGGCAAAGGGTATGTTCACGTTTACCAGGGCACTGAGCTCGTCAATTTCTTTGGGGTTGGTGTCGTTATCCTGGTTAATGATGGTGCGTATGGGAAATTCGTAATCTGAGCCATCTCCTATAACTGAAGGCATGAGTTCGGACATTTGCGGAGGTAGAAAGGAAATGAAATTATCT
>CETZ01121903.1_pt1 | contig 14206 bp, 13 predicted proteins | sample 531441 | NCBI WGS metagenome assembly CETZ01 (sample SAMEA2623098, study PRJEB7988) | marine metagenome | isolation source: saline water (ENVO:00002010), including | reverse complement strand
AGGAAAAGTGGATGCCGGCCAAATATACCTGGAGCTGCACAGCGGTTCGCACAGCCGCACGGCACAACCGGAAGTGATCAGCAACAAAGGCGGTGTACTGGTCCTGGAATACCGTTTCCACAAAAGCGGTTATTACGATCTTCACCTGAAAGTTGGTGAGGATTATATCGCTACTTATACCGCTTCCGTTCCTAAACGCAGGAAAGAGCGAAAAGCAGATTTGTAAGACGACTAAATCTAATACCCTATATAAAAAATATCTAGCTTTAAGCCGTTATCCCAATTGTATGGCTCCTATGAAAGTTCGGTTTACAGAAGAACAAAAACTCACCCAATCCTGGCTGATCTGGGTTATACTGCTCCTGGTGGCCTTACCCACCACAGTGGAAATATACCGTCACCTGGCTTCTCCCAACCAGACTTCGGGAAACAGCTTCTGGATACCTATTGCCGTGGTAAGCGCAGTACTCCTGCTCTTTTTCTCCATGAAGCTGAAAACCGAAATCGATGAAGAAGGTATCCGCCTACGCTACTTTCCCTTTACCGCTAAAAAAGTAAAATGGGAGGAGGTGGAAGAAGCCCACGTGGTAAACTACGGCTTTGTGGGCGGTTGGGGCATTCGCATCTGGACCCCCTACGGCACCGTATACAACGTAAAAGGTACTAAAGGCCTGGCTGTAACTCTCAAAAATGGTAAGAAGTTCCTCATTGGCACCCAAAAGGAAAAAGAACTACAACAGCTTATCGAAAATCTCAGACCATGAACCACCGTGCAAATTCTATACGCCCTTTTATCGGGGCCAGGGATTTTGAAGTATCCCGCAACTTTTACCGTGACCTGGGATTTGAAGAGAAAGTCCTTTCTCCTCAGCTGTCCGTTTTCAATAGCGGCAAGCTGGCTTTTTACCTGCAAAACGCTTACGTAAAAGACTGGGTGGACAATACCATGGTGTTTATGGAAGTAAAAGATGTTTCCCGTTTTTGGGATGAACTGCAGGAGCTCGGCCTGGAGGAAAAATACCGCGACCACAACGTCCGGCTTGTTCCCCCGCGCACTATGGATTGGGGCCGTGAATGCTTCGTTCATGATCCTTCGGGAATACTCTGGCACTTTGGGGAATTTTCCCTCTAAGCGTTCCCAGGACCCATTACCGTTTCAAACTTGATTTTCAGCAAATACCGGAACTATTGAAAAATAGCATACCTTCATGGTCATGTCCTTTTCAAGTTTCAGCAGGCTATCTATATGGGTCCGGATATTGGCGGGTGGTATCCTTACTGCCCTGGCTCTACTGATCAGCGGCTGGGTAGGCCTTCCCCCTTCCTTAAAGTATATTATTCCTCTTGGCCTCATCCTCCTGATCCTCTTTAACGGGTTACTTTTCAAGGCAGAAGGTGAAAGCCTTGCCAAACTGGGCCTGGACCTGAGCAAGACCAACCTCCTCTTTCTACCCCTGGGGCTGATCATAGGATTGGTGGCCTTTGCCATTAACTTCTTTATTATGGAAGGCATGCAGGGAAACAGCCTGCATTTCAACGGTTCTATGGATATACCGGCCTTTATGTCTTATGCGCTGGCACTGTTACCCATGGCCGCTACCCAGCAATTCATTGTGCGCTCGTATTGCTATGTAAAAACCATGGAGGCTACCAATGTACGGCTGGCCACTATCCTTTTCGGATTGCTATTTATTGCCCTTCACAATGTTTTTAACGCAGATATCTTCAACGCCATTTTCCTGTCGCTTTCGCTCTTTGTATCACACCTGTTATTCTCCACCGCCTTCCTGCAGTCCGGAACGCTGTACTTTGCCATCGGCATTCACTGGGGTTGTAACGTAGCCAATGATCATCTTTTGGTAGAAGGCCTGCACCCAACCTCGCTGGTATATGCCCTGCCTCCTGAAACAGCTCCCAATGATGGTTCGGGGCCCGGCATTCTTATTATTCTGCTCTACTTCCTGCTGATCAATACCGGCTACATCTTTTTCGGACTGCTGATCTGGAAATGGAAACTCCTGAAAAAGTGGTTTCCCGGCAAAGGTCAGCCCGCAACCGGATACTAAATCACATTACTCAATCTTGACCTGCCATACACACCAGTAAGGCGATGCCGCCATTTTAGGGTATGTTGATTTTAACTACTTTCATGTCTGCAAACCAAGTGGTATGCTAAATTTTAACCCGTGTGGGCACTCACGGTAACCGTTTATATTATTCCGAATACATCTTCTTAACATGAAAAGCTTTGCCCTTATTTCCTGTCTTTGCCTGGCCATGCTTTCAGCAGCTCAACCCCCTTCCCGGGTAGTTACCCATGATATCGATAATTTCTGGACCGCCTATGACAGCATAACCACCACACAGGATACCACCCGGCAGCTGCATTTTATCCGCACCCTATACATTGATAAAGGCTCCGAAGGTTTAAAAGCTTTTATGGACGCCCGTGATTATACCGCTGAACTTTGGGTGGACCTTATCAGCCGCTACCCGAAATTCTGGTCATCCATACGTCCCAACACCCTCTCCGTAAAAACCAAAGCCCCTGAAATAGAACAATCTATTGTACGATTACGGGAATTATACCCTGACCTTAAGGAAGCCCGTATCTATTTTACGGTAGGCGGGTTACGGTCAGGCGGTACCACCATGAACGATATGGTATTGGTGGGTACCGAAATCGCTACCGGTGGTCCGGGCACCGATGTATCAGAGTTTGAAGACAACTGGCTGGCAGGGGTATTTCAAAACCAGGATGCGGATAATATTGTGGCCCTGAATATCCATGAATACATCCACACTCAACAAAATGGCGAACCGCAGGATCTGCTGGGCCTGGCCATCAGTGAAGGAGCCTGCGACTTTATTACCGAACTGGTGATGGGCCGGAAAATGCAAAACAACTACATCCAGTACGGGCGCGCTCATGAAAAGGAACTGAAGGAAGCCTTCAAACGGGATATGTTCACATCTGACTATATGCAGTGGATGTACAACGGCTCACAAGCCGAAACCGTGGCCGACCTTGGCTACTTTATGGGTTATGCCATTTGCACCGCTTATTACCAACAGGCTGAAAACAAACCACAGGCGGTAAAGGACATTATTGAATTGGATTATTTGGATACCCTGGCCGTGGAGCACTTCCTGGAAAAGTCGGGATATTACGAGCCGGGCACCGTGAATAAAGCTGCCCTACAGAAAGATTACGCAGCAAAAAGGCCTTATGTACTACGGCTGGAACCTTTCCCCAACGGGAGCCTGGAAGCAGATACCGCAGTAAAGGAAATGCGTATTGTGTTTTCCCGGCCTATGAACACCCATGCCTACTCCATCAGCTATGGAGAGCGTGGCAAGGAATCTTTTCCCATCACCGGGCTGGGTGGTTACTCTGAAGACGGCACCGTGCTTACTCTTAAAATAGCTCTTCAACCCGATCACGAATATGAGTTCCTCATTACCGACCGTAGCTTCCGCTCAACAGAAGGTTATCCTTTAAAACCCCTGGAGGTAAAGTTCAAAACCCGGTAATCCTCGTCCACTAAACAAAACGGATAAGCTTGCCGCGCATGAACCGTAATGCTACGCTATAAGCTACTCTTTGCATGGTGCCTTCACCAATAAAAAATACCTTTGCCGCCATGATCGATACCCACAGCCATATCTACCTGAAGGATTTTGCGGAAGACCGCGCGGAAATGCTGCAACGTGCCCGGGAAGCCGGGGTGGAAAAGGTATACCTCCCCAATATCGATGCTTCCAGCATGGCCAGCCTTAAAGCCCTGGCGGATGCAGAAACCAACTGTATCCCCATGATGGGCCTGCATCCCGGGTCAGTAAAGGAAAACTGGGAAAAAGAGCTGGAAACCATACTCAGTGACATTGATCAGAACCCCGGCTATTACAAAGCCATTGGTGAAATTGGGATGGACCTCTACTGGGACAAGACCTTTGTAAAGGAACAGGAAATAGCCTTTGCCCGGCAGATAGAAAAAGCCCTGGAGTTACAGCTTCCCATCGTCATCCACTGCCGCGAGGCTTTTAACGAGATCTTTGCCGTGCTGGAAGACTACCGGGGTAAAGGATTGTACGGGATCTTTCATTGTTTTACCGGAACCGCAGAGCAGGCGCAACACGCCATTGACCTGGGCCTGAAGCTGGGCATTGGCGGTATTGTAACCTTTAAGAATGCGGGGCTGGACAAAGTGGTGGAACAGCTGAACCCACGTCATATTGTGCTGGAGACAGACGCCCCTTACCTGGCCCCGGACCCTAAACGCGGCAAGCGGAACGAGCCGGCCTTCCTGGCCTATACCGCCCAAAAAGTAGCCGACCTCCTGCTGATGCCGCTGAAAGAGCTGGAAGAGATCACTAACCAGAACGCTAAAGAAGTTTTCGGATCATGAGCGATCATCCCGTACGTATACTGCTCCTGTATACTGGTGGCACCATCGGTATGGTCATGGACATGGAAAACGAATCACTGATACCTTTTGATTTCCAGTACTTGCTGGAAAAGATCCCGGAAATACGCCAGCTGGACTGCCACATTGATACGGACAGCCTGGACCGCCCCATCGACTCTTCCAACATTAAACCGGAGCACTGGCTACGCCTGGCCAGGCGTATTGAACAAGATTACACCCAATACGATGGCTTTGTGATCCTCCACGGCTCGGACACTATGGCCTATACGGCTTCCGCCCTCAGTTTCCTGCTGAAGAACCTGCACAAACCGGTGATCCTTACCGGCTCGCAACTACCCATAGGCGTAGCCCGTTCCGATGCACGCGAGAACCTGCTCACCACTATTGAAATTGCCATGGCCCGCAGGAAGGACGGACTGGCTATGGTTCCGGAAGTATGTGTATACTTTGAGTACGACCTTTTCCGGGGCAACCGCGTGCATAAGATGTCCACCGAAGATTTTGAAGCCTTTAATTCCATGAACTACCCCAAGCTGGCGGAGGCCGGGGTGAACATCAAGTTCAACAACAATTATATACTGAACCCACCCAAGGAGGCCTTGAAATTAGGACCGGCCATTTCTACGGAAGTAGGCGTACTCACCGTATTTCCCGGTATCACACAGGAATTTGTAAAGGCGGTGTTCAGCGCTCCCATGAAGGGGCTGATCATCCGCAGCTTCGGAGCCGGCAATATTCCCATGGACCCCTGGCTGATAGAAGCCATACAGGAGGTAATGAACAAAGGCATTTACGTGGTAGACGTTTCCCAATGTGTGGGTGGTGGTGTGGCCCTGGGCAAGTACGAGGCCAGCAAGGCCCTGAAACACATGGGCGTGATCAGTGCCGTGGACATGACCTTTGAGGCAGCCCTCACCAAACTCATGTACCTGCTTCCTTTTGGTTTCGGTTACGATGATTTCAAAAAATACTACGAAAGTGATTTGCGCGGGGAACTGACCGGTGCCCAGGCGGGCAAGGCGTTAGGACTGGCGTAAGGCAACCCCTTTTCCGTGTTGCGTTATACGGCTGTCGCGCGATTGAACCATTAGGGAACTACTATGTTTTTTAATAATCTGTCCATTCATTTTGGGTACCTTAACCCGCTAAAGCTCATTTATGAGGATTGTATCTGCTATACTTTTTTGCAACATATTACTTCTCATTGTCTCATGTAATAATATTATGAGCAACGCCCCTATTACAGAAGAAGTAGAAGGACATGGGGGAATTAGAACCATAACACATACAGAAGAATTTGAAAATCGTGAATCCTATGAGTTTTATATGGAAGGACTACGGTGCATGAGAAAAAATGATTTCCAATGCTGCCTGAAATATCTTGAAAAAGCTCTTAGAATAGATCCGGAAAATCCGGTTATATTAAATGATCTTGGTCTTACTGAGAAAAGATTGTTTAATTACGACAGGGCCATTCTCTTTTTACAAAAAGCTATTCAGTTAGATAGCAACTATTACGCAGCATATGGCAACTTGAGCCTGACTTTATACTATGCTAAGCGGTACCAGGAAGCTATTGATATTCTGAAGTTAGCAAATACTGACAGGGCCGGACTAACTGAACGCAGGTCTATTTACTATCACTTATTCATGAATCATACTCAATTGAATAATTGCGATAGCGCCTATCATTACTACAAAAAGGCAGTTCAATTAGAAACCACCAACCAGCTATTCTTAAAAAACGTAAGGATATTTTTTATAAAAGAGTTTAATTCACATTGTCCTCTTCATACCGACATTTGACCGTCCCCGTCTAAGCGTAGCGTCCCGCTACGCTTCAATATCCACTATGCTGAACACTTGAAACATTACCCCCACTGGCACGAGCATCCCTCTACCCGCACGCGATTGAATTGAACCGCTTGCGGTGAGTAAAGCGAAGCCGATGGAGGACAGCTACTACTCCCTTAAAGGCCATACTTCAACTTCGCCCAGTATGAGCAATCGTATTAGGTTAATGAAGCTGGTACCCTGCTCAAGCGCGATTGAATCGCGCGGCAACCAGCTGAAATATAATCTGTTTCGCTAAACTCACCTCATCTACCCTTTACACCCCAAGCATCTTTTTTAACCTCAACTTTTCCTCCCGGTTAAACCGGGCGGAGGGTACTGCTGTTAAAGCTGCTCATTAGCATTCAACAATATGATGACCGTACTCATAGTAAGCATTGTTTCAGGAGCTTTGATCATTGGCGCCCTTTGGGGCATTTACGGTCGTTTGCCGGAACACCTGGAAGGTTTTTTGGTGGCACTGGCCGGGGGAGCATTGTTGGTTTCGGCCTTGCTGGAATTAATTGACCCGGCCCTCCAGGAAGCTTCGATCCCCATTGCATTGACTATGGTCTTTGTAGGCGCCATAACATTCACCGTACTGGATTACCTGGTGAAGAAAAAGTGGGGCGGCAACGGTGGCGGAGGCTTGCTGGCGGCCATCACCCTAGATGGTATACCAGAGAACCTTGCCCTGGGTGTGGCCCTGATCGGTGCCGAGCCTTTGGCGGTAGCTGCCTTGTCGGGCTCTATTTTACTATCCAACCTGCCCGAAGCCGCAGGCGGTGCCAAAGAAATGGTCCATGATAATCACTCTAAAAAGAAAGTCCTGCTGCTTTGGTGCGCCACCGCAGTACTTCTTTCCGCAGCCGCGCTGGTGGGGAACTTCTTATTGACGGATGTATCCGAAGAATATTTGAATTACATCAAATGTTTTGCGGGAGGAGCAGTGGTAGCTTCGCTGGCGCTGGAAGTTTTTCCGCAATCCTTCCAAAAGGATAAATACTGGACGGGGCTGGCCGTTACCATTGGCTTGGTGCTGGCCTTATACCTCAATACTTTGGGGAACTGAACTTAAAAAGGCGCGATTGAATCGGGCAGCGATCCAATACAGCTTAGCCTGATCCAGGCAACGGAAATTCTAATGAACGGAGTATACAAGCTTGATATTCCCGGGTTTACCTATAGCAACACTACGTTCAGCATAGTGTACCCACTACACTAACCTTACGTATTTTTAATTACTTTTAATCTGGAATTACCCTGTTTACCCTTGTCCCATGATGCCGCCCCTAACCGCATCACGGGACGCCAAACTTGAATACTTGAAACCTACCATGCTGAAAAAATTCATCATTGCTATCCTCATGGCCGGAGGATACTGTTCCGCGCAGGCTCAAAACTACAGTTTCCTCTTTACCAATGTAGACACCCTGTATATGAGCGGAGCCGCTCCGGGGCATCTTGCTGCCACGGGACCCAACGCCACCCCCATCGTTTCTTCCAACCTTTGTGAAAAGCCTTTAGGGCACTTCGCCATAGCATCTGTGTACCAAAGCGGGAAGGTAATGGCCATAGGCCACGAAGGAATGCTGACCAACTCCAATGTGGTACTGTATGATAACCTTCCCTTTCTGCTGAATGCTATGGAATGGCTGAATTCCGGCACTAAAAGGGTTACACTGAAAGCCGGCTGGATTTACAGCGGCAATACCGGCACCCTGCAAAATGCCCTGATAAATAACAATTACACTTTTAACAGCTTCAATGGGGCCATAACCACCGCTGCCCTGGCCAATACGGACATCCTGATCCTCGGTAACGACTGGAACAGCAACCAGCCCTATTCAGCCACAGAACTTAACGTACTTCAGAATTTTGTGGCCGGGGGCGGAGGATTGTTCATTGCCGGACTGGGCTGGAGCTGGCCCGGCACCACAGCTACCTACCCAATGAGCCAGGCCGCCAACCTCTTTGGATTTACCTATACCAAAGATGGTATATCCGACCCCTACCACAATATTAACGGGGCCCCAAAATTCTATAATTTCCACCCTGAAAATACGGACACCTTACACCCTCACTGCCCCTCTCCCTATTTTGGCACCAGCATAACACGGGGCGACAACCTTCGGGTACTCCGCATGGCGGTTTCCACCACGGGGGAGTTTACCCAACAAAATGGTGGGGTAAACGCCATCAGCAACCTGATGCAGCAATGGTTGAGCGAGATCAACACCATTTACGGCAGGGAATATTGTGTGCGTTTTGAACTCATTCCCAACAACAACGCCCTGGTATTTCCCAATCCCGCTACAGACCCCTGGGCCACTTTGCCTCCTGGTTCCTCAGCCTGCAACAATGCCGGGCTGATACTGGACCGCCAGGCCACGGTCATAGACAGCGTTGTTGGTGCTGCCAATTACGACATCAGCCATGTGATTGCCGGAAGTCCGTTTGGAGGCGGTTGTGCCGGGAGCCTCACCACAGGCGTATCGGGAGGCTTCCACCTGGGCGTAACCCGTCACGAAATGGGACACCAGTTTGGCCAGAGCCATGTTATTGATAACGGAGGCAATAATAACTACGAACCCAAAAAACCCGGTGGCTGGACCATTCAGGGCGGAAATGATTACGGCTACGCGCATGCGCACTCCTACCACCAATTGGCCCACTTCCTGAACAGCATCCCCAATGTGGGCCTGAAGATCCCAACCGGTAACACCATCCCCACCGTAGATGCCGGACCGGATGTATACATTCCCGTTAGTACTCCTTTTACCATTAAGGTTGCCGCCACAGACCCCGACCCCAATGACAGCCTTACCTATGTATGGGATAATATGACGCGCGGACCGCAGCAAAGCATCCCGGTTCCCGATGATTCACAGGGAGCCCTGTTCTGGCGTTTACTTCCGGACACCGCCTCCTCCCGTACCTTCCCCATGATGAGTGATGTTCTTGCTAACATCAACGTAAACAACCAGGAACAGCTGCCCAGCCAGGCCCGGATCATGGACATCCGCGTAACGGTAAACGATAATCACCAGATGCTCTACAACGGTCAGATGGTGAACGCCAGCGGCATCAATTCCGATGACCTTCAGCTTACCGTAGCAGCGGCCGGCCCCTTTGAGGTGACTAGCCAGGATGTGCCCGGTATTGTGTACCCCGGGGGTTCAGACCAAACCATCACCTGGAATGTGAACGGCACGGACACCCTGCCCATTAATACCCAAACCGTATCCATCCGTCTTTCTACCGATGGTGGGTATACCTATCCCATTGCATTAGTGGACAGCACCCCCAATACCGGCCTTGCGCTGGTAACTTTACCCAACATCACTTCCAGCTCCTTACGGATAAAGGTAGCCGCCAACAACAGCATTTATTTTGATGTGAATACCGCTGACTTCAGCCTGGTTAAATCCAATATTTCCATACCGGAAAGTGCTGCTGATAAAGAAGTAAGGGTTTACCCTAACCCTGCCCGGGATTTTATAGTGATCGACTTTCCCGCTCAGGGCGACTTTAGCGCCCGGCTCTTTAATATGAACCAGCGGTTAATTTCCGAACACCATAATACCTATCGCCTTAGCACCGCTGATCTGCCTCACGGCATTTACTTGTTGGAGCTTACGGATCTGCAATCTTCCAGAAAGGTGTATAAGAAGGTGATGATCCGGAATTAAGACTTTAAATTATCTCTATATCTGTTTTGTGAAAATTGAAAAGACTGGGAAAAAGTGTCAAGAAGAAAAGAAAATAATACTCTTCATGTAAATTTATGCATAAAAACAGCCCATGACCACCACCAGTAAGCACGATGAACGCATGGCGAAAATGACCTTCGCTTCAGTGTATCCGCACTACGTCACCAAGGTTCAGAAAAAAGACCGGACGGAATCTGAATTACAGCAGGTAATTGAATGGCTCACAGGCTTTAATGCAAATCAACAAGGGGAGCTCATCCGTGAGAAGGTTACCTTCGAAGAATTCTTTCAAAAGGCTACTCTCAACCCCAACGTCAATCTGATTACAGGGCTCATTTGTGGTTACCGGGTGGAAGAGATCGAAAACCCTTTAACCCAAAAGGTACGTTACCTGGACAAGCTGGTGGATGAGCTGGCCAGGGGGCGCAAAATGGAAAAAATACTCCGGGACTCATAGAAATGCCCTGGGCAGCAGCGATGGCATCACTATACTGCCGGCCCTTCAAAACCGGGTGTGTGGTACCCCGGCTTTGGTGTAGGATATATACCACCCCCAGGCAACATCCGTTATATACTAATCCCACACACCTCGCACCCTTTTCACATGATATAGTTAATACCGGTTTAGCATGGGCTTAACACCACCTTGATACGAGCTTGACACGTAGTAAAGGCATAGGTGAGGCGGGGACAAGCCATATATAAAATGGAAATAGTGCGCTGCAAACCCGGCTTTACCCTCTAACCCTTCTCACCCGGTGAACACCTCGTGATAGCCAAAATGAAATACGCAATCACCACCTCAACTTGTCCGTTTCGGCCATCCTTATAAAAATAAAGATGGCGTAAACTAGCTTCCTGAAAATATACCTTTTAGTATGACTAAAAACACATTGTTCATCCAGGCCGGAGGCGATGGAGGCTACGAAGCAGATGAAAAATTGGTCGCCTCCCTGCAAAAGGAATTGGGGACGGACTACAAGGTACATTATCCCCGTTTGGCATCGGATGAAGACTTACCGGATTTTGGCTGGCCGCAACAGATCGGTAAAGAGATCCATTCTATTACCGGTGAACTTACCCTGGTGGCGCATTCGTTAGGTGCTTCCATGTTACTCAAATGTCTTTCCGAAAACAGGTTTGAAAAGGACATCAAGGGGATATTCCTTATGGCTGCTCCCTTTTGGAGCGGTGATGAAAATTGGAAACAAGGCTTAAAACTGAACCAGGGTTTTGAGAATAAACTCCCTGAAAATGTTCCGCTTTTTCTGTACCACTGTCGGGATGATGAAGAGGTTCCGTTCAGCCACCTATCCATATACCGGCAAAAACTACCGAAGGCCACTGTCCGGGAAACAGAAAGCGGAGGACACCAGTTTAATAATGATTTATCAGAGGTTGCTGAGGATATCAGAAGCCAATGAATCTTTTACCCATTCACCACCAGCTTATACCCTACTCCCCGAACATTCACAATTTTGAGCCCCGGATCATGCTCCAGTTTTTTGCGCAACTTGGAGATGAACACATCCAGGGTGCGACCTATGTACACGCCTTCATCACCCCATACCTTGTTCAGGATCGTTTCGCGCTCCAAAGTAGTGTTGGCCGATTGATACAATAATAACAGCAACTCATTCTCTTTTCCGGTGAGTTCCATTCGTTCGTCTTTAAGCTGTAGCTCCATATTGGTGGCATCGTAGCGGTAGGCACCCAGGGGTATCAGATTAGCCTGGATTTCTGCAGGCCCCTCACTTTTACGAAAATAGACCCACAGCACACTGATGATCAACAGAAGGACGGTGAGCACAGCTAAAGGGATAAAAGCGTTGGTTCTTACAGCCGCAGTTTTGCTGTTTGGCCCGGTAACCGGTGCTGACGTAACCGGGCCGGGTGCATCCAGGATGTTCAGCACAACCGTATAACAGCCAACATCCTGCTTCCTTCCTTTACAGGGAATAATATCCTCCGTACCTCCTACCTCATAACTGTATACCACATTCCCGGTATCGCAATCAACAACTTCAACCAGGTAGTGCCGGGCAAAATTCGTGTGCAGGTTCACACTATCCATCAGTTTTACCAACTCTTCAGGGTCAAAGCCAAAATCTGACGCAAAACGTATCCTATAGCTATTACCTTCCTTCTCTACCGGCAAAACCCTGGATGTACTATCACCCGCGCTCAGCAGCAGCTGATGCCCCAACAGGCGCATGGCTGTGCGGATGTGCTTTTCATCCGGCTGCTCTCCGGCTGTTAGCTGTAAGCCGCAAAGCACACCCAACAAGAGCGTGAAGATCTTCTTTCTGAAAGAAATTTGCATGACACAAAGCTACCTGATTGCCATGCCATTTGAAATGTTTTACCCCCTATTTTACATTAATTTACATTGCTTAACGTAAGCCAGGAAGCCTCCACTCTACTTTTAATCCCAATATTACACATCACTATGAAAAGGTTTTATGTAACCCTGGTAACCTCCTTAGTATTGACTTTAACAGCCTGCAACGGTCAGGATAAGACCCCGGTTCACTCCGCTCAAACTTCAGCAGACAGCCTTACGGCAACCTACAACCGGCAGCTCCACCCTCCCTTCCTTGGCCCCCTTAATCAACAGGACCCCGCCAATCAGATCAGTCCCTTTGTACGCAGGATCTTCCAGGACCAGGTGGGAAGTATGTGGTTTGGCACCAATGGTGACGGGGTCATCCGCTACCAGGGAGACTCACTGCAATATCTTTCCGTGCAACAAGGCTTTGGCGGTGTGGCCGTACGCGCTATTCTTGGTGACCGCCACGGGAATGTATGGTTTGGCACCAATGGAGGGTTAACCAAATATGTTCCCGCTCAGGGCTTCACCAATTACACGGAGCAGGACGGACTCATCAATAATGATATCTGGACTATGACTTTTGATCAAGAGGGTGTTTTGTGGATCGGTACCTTAGAAGGAGTAAGCCGTTTTGATGGTAAAGAGTTTACCCATTTCAACCTTCCCGAAACCGTATCTGATCCCAGCCGGGGCGTAACCAGTACCCGCATCGTGCATCATATTATGGAGGATTCAAAAGAACGGATGTGGTTTGCCACCAATGGCGGAGCCTTTATTTACGACCCTTCTGCCTCAGATGATCAGGCACGCCTCACAAACATCTCGGAAAAGGATGGGCTTTGCAACAATGTTGTGAACTGTGTACTCGAGGACCAGCAGGGAAACATCTGGTTTGCCACCCATCACAATGGCGTATGCCGCTGGGACGGAAAATCCTTTACCCGCTTTACCGCCCAGGATGGCGTGGAAGGCCCCGAAGCCTGGGATCTTTACCAGGATAGGTCCGGCAATATATGGTTCCCTACCGAAGGGTATGGAGTATTCCGTTACAACGGCAGCAAACAGTATCCGTTTAACAACTTTTCCGAAACAGAAGGTTTAGCCAGCCGCGCTGTACAATGCACCTTTGAGGATAAAGACGGCCGGATATGGTGTGGCGGATGGCTGGGATTATACCGGTATGACCCATCCCAGCCCGAAGCCGGTTTTGTAAATCTCACCAAAGAACTTCCCTGGGACTGAGAAAGGTAAGCACTCCTCCTATTTCTGCTGCTCGGTAGGCATTACAAACACCGCATTAACGTTAGCCCGGGTATTCTGCGCCAGTGCATAGTGAATGGCTTCCGCAATATCCTCGGCTTCCAGGGTAGTGATCTTTTTTCCCATATCTTCAATACCCTTTTTGATTTCATCATCTTTAATGGAATCCTGGAGTTCCGTATCCACATAACCCGGTTCAACCGATGTAACCCGGATACCGTAAGTGGGGGCCACCTCCTGGCGCAAACCTTCCGTAAACATCTTAACTGCAGCCTTGGTGGCACAATACACCGCTCCACCCGGAAAGTAGTTGTGAGCCGCGCTGGAAGCTACGTTAATAATATGCCCGGATTTTTGCTCCTTTAAATACGGCAATACCGCAGCCACCCCGTTCAGCACACCCTTGATATTTACATCTACCATCTGATCCCATTCATCGGTGCGCAGTTTCTCCACTTTGGAGAGCGGCATCAATCCGGCATTATTGATTAGCACATCCAGTCCGCCCAGCTCTTTCCTGGTCTTTTCGGCCGCTTTCTTCATGTCCTCAGCCCTGGTTACATCACACTCCACAACCAGTGCTTTTCCACCCTTACTTTCTATCTCATTTTTCAGTTTTTCCAGGCGGTCGCCTCTCC
>CETZ01003665.1_pt1 | contig 14246 bp, 12 predicted proteins | sample 531441 | NCBI WGS metagenome assembly CETZ01 (sample SAMEA2623098, study PRJEB7988) | marine metagenome | isolation source: saline water (ENVO:00002010), including | reverse complement strand
TGGTAGTGATGCCGCTTCGTGGCTACCACCGAACAAGGCTTTTCGCTGTCAATATGTCGCGCGGCAAATTGCTGTCAAAGTAAAGTACCACTTATGGGTGACGCATGCAGAATATGATGTGATGCGTCAAGTTCTCTCCCACTGTCCTAACCAATCAATATCGCACTGAAGTCTGATTGTAGAATGAAGGTAGCTTACGATGGCATGGTAATGTATTCAGGTTGTGCTTGCAAAAACTGCTTTTCACCAATAAATTTGTAATAATGTCTAGTTTTGAACAAGAAATAATCACCCACAATGAAGCGAAGGAAGTCGCTCTGCGCTCGCAGCGCGTTGAAGAAGCGGGCCGAGTATTGAGTGAGATAAGTATTAAATGGTGGGACGCAGAAGACACGCAAGCATTAATTACTACTGAAGGCAGTAAACTACTTATAGAGAGCCGTACAGAACAGCAACATGCTGTTACGACGGTACTGACAGAATCAGTTGCGAGAATTGGCGACGACGGGCCGATTTATCCGGGTGTTATTTTTCGAAGAGAAGGGAATCCTGATGAGGATATAAAAGTTGGAAAATGGGTGACTATCCTTGGTTTATCTCAGAACGGTCGTGAGTTTGATATTGACTCTATGTTTACTACGGGAACGGTCACTGAAATAAAGTTACTGCAGTAGGAGATATAGTTTAAACTTCCGCGCCCGCCTGACGCCTGTCGATTTCATCCTCGATTTCTTGTCCGACGATCTCTTCGACTAGATCTTCGATAGTGACGATACCGATAACACGTTCGTCACGCACAATTGGAATCAGCTGTGTGCTTGTCGAAATGAATTTTCGTAGCATTGTATCGAGTGCCGTCTTGCTACCAATCAGCTGTACCGGATGGAGGGTAAGGTCGTCGACTCGAATGTCGCGCTCGTCAAAGTCGATGTCTACTAGTTCCTTGACCAAAAGCACACCATAACAACGGGTTAATCGACGATTGAAGATAGGGATTCGACTACGACCGTTTTCTTTGATTTCGGCAATCTTTTGGGATGAAAGCCGTGTGTCAGGCGTTAGCCAATAGACATCGTCGATCGGCATCAGAATGTCGGCGACACGTTTTTCGCTGAGCTGCAGCGCTCCTCGGATAATCTCGACTTCATCTTCATCCAGTTCGCTGTCCTTGTGGTCAATATGCTCACTGATAATCACGCCGAGCTCCTGTCTGGAGTGAAGAGGGGACGTTTGTGTTTTGAATAGTTTATCGAGCAGTACCTGCAATGGTTTTGAGAAGGGATAGGTAATAAAAATCATACCATGGAGCACCCAGCGTAAATGTGACATGTATTTGAGGGCGTTATGGCTAAAATATGCCTGGGGGAGAATTTCGCCAAAAATCACGATCAGGAAAGTAGTGATAATACCTGCGACAACGCCAAAAAGAACACTTTCAAGCACGAGGGATGTCGCCGAGACGGCGGCAACGTTTGTTAATAAAATCGCTGCAAGAGTGAGGTGTGTCTTTTTGCGAAACGGTAATACGTTCTTGGCATGTTGATTACCAAGTTTTGCTTTACGCTGGAGCTCCTGGAGATTAATCGAAATAAGTGCGACGTTTAAGCCCGAACATATTGCGGACAATAGGAGTAAAGCCAAGACGATTGGAATCAATAAAATGATACTCACAATATGCTAGTAGTATACCATACTATGACTAATATTTACCCGTGATTCGATCTTCGGTTGTTTTAATCTTGCGGAGGTGACGGCGGACTTCAGCTGATCCTCGAGCCCGACGGAAGAAATGTCGCTTTTTGAGTATTCGTGTCGCCTGTTCGTCCAACTCTTGTATGTGGTGTAACTCCCCTTCTGTCATTGCGGGTTCGGGATCTGGTTCGGCGTATGCTGCTTGCGCGGTGGCTGCTGCTGCGTGGGCGGCTGTAGTCGTAACTGTCACTGACTCTCGTGGTATTTCGGCGGTATCTTGCATTAAAGCATCATGAGCCTCTTTGATGCGCTTGAATGCTTCGGCAGCTTCTGGAGAGTCGGATAGATCGGGATGGAATTCCTTTGCTGCATCACGAAACGCCTTCTTTATTTCTGACTTGCTTGCGTTTTTGCTAACGCCTAGTACGTCGCGGTTATTCATGTTCACTATTATATGTTATCAACTGCCATATTGCGCGCGAATTTTGCTTAGGATGAGTCTTTAGACTTGCGCTCGTGAAGGGTCTCTAGTTCATGCTTAATGCGTTGTATATCGTCGGCTTGTAAGATTTTTTCTGTGTCGGAGATAGGTTTTTCGAAGTCGTCAGAGGTGCGCGGAAAAGGGAAAAGGATCTGCTGCTGATCGTCAAGCTTTGTTCGCTGCAGGGCGTGGATATGGACATGATTAACTTTTATGCCATTTTCTGTTTGTAGCGGCTGGTGTTTTTGACCAATGACATACCCCGGCCCAGGATGTATCCAGGTAGCAAACAGTGATAATTTGCCGATCATTCGACCAAGTGTCAGTTCCGGTATCTGGTAGAGTTCGGTATAATGATCGCTCGTCGGTGTCGCTAGCAAATGGTACGCGTGATCTTTAACTCTAGGCTTTGATACGAATAGCCGGTAGTCATCCTCCTCATGAAATACTCGATGCTTAAGGTCATCATCTGGATAACAAAAAACACACTCTTCTAATTTACCTATACCAACACTCCTCTCGATAGAATGGTACTAGCGTAGTGTAGTTAGGATATTTTGTCGAGTGTTTCCTTGAGGAACGGTTCGATATTGAAAGAGGAAGTGTTAGGCAGTGTTGCCCACATCAGTTCTCCATGCGCATCGCTGAGTTTTACGCTATCGATATCGAGATCAATCATGTAGGTAAGGCGCACTACGTGGAATTTTTTTGTGGGTACGAAAATATCCTGTGCGTTTATCAGCCGGGGTTCGCCGGTTAGTGTGACATTGATTTCTTCGTTAACTTCACGCTGCAGTGCCTTCATGAGCGTTTCGCCTGGTTTTATTCTCCCGCCAGGAATATCCCAAGACTGCTCTGTTTCGTTTTGTAGTAGCTTTTTTCTCTTTATGAATAAATACTTGTCGCTTTTGTTACGAATGAGAATTTTGACACCAACCTGTAGATTCATAGGGGAAGTATATCATGACTTGTTTTTTTGCCATGATCGCTATATAATCAATGTATAGTACATTCCGGCCGGCAGGTCGGATTTTTTCATAGAAGAAAGGAAATAACACATGGAAGATTTGAATATTAAGCAACTGACACTGGCACTCCGAACGATTGCCGAAGAAAAAAATCTACCTGAAGAGACGGTATTGAGTGTCATCGAGCAGGCGATTGCTGCTGCATGGCGTCGCGATAACGGTGAGCGCGATCAAGAGGTTCGGGCTGAACTGAACGTCAATGATGGAACGGCTACGGTATTTGTTGCTCGTGAAGTTGTTGAGGTCGTGGGGAGTGACAGCGTCGAGATTAGTCTGGATGATGCCAAAAAGGTTAAAAAAGATGCCGAAGTTGGTGACATTATTGAAGAGTTACATGAGGTGACAAGTTTTGGCCGTGTTGCAGCGCAAACGGCAAAGCAGGTAGTCTTGCAGCGGCTACGCGAAGCCGAGCGAGAGGTCGTATTGGCTGAATATGAAGACAAGGTAGGTACGGTTGTAACGGGTACCGTCCAGCGTGTTGAACCCCGCGTAGTGCGCGTCGAGCTTGGTAAAGCCGTTGGTATCATTCCGCAGTCAGAACAGATCCAAGGTGAGTACTATGGCATCGGTAGCCGTATTAAAGTCTTTATCAAGGATATTGAGCGTGACAATCGTGGACCACAGCTGATCCTGAGTCGTGGCAATGAAGCGTTTGTTGAATATCTCTTTCGTCAAGAAGTGCCCGAGATGGAGACAGGCGCTGTTGAGATTAAGGCAATTGCTCGCGAGGCTGGTCGTCGTACTAAGCTTGCAGTTGCAAGTAGCGTGCCTGGCGTTGATCCGGTAGGGACATTTGTTGGGGGGCACGGTACGCGTGTTCAGGCAGTTATGAATGAAATCGGTGATCAGGAAAAGATTGATATCGTGACGTATGATGATGACACTGAGCAGTTTATCCGTAATGCGCTGAGCCCTGCAGAGGTTGCCAAAATAGAACTCGATGAACAAAATAAGAGTGCTAAGGTGTTCGTTGCCGAGGAGCAGCAGTCAATCGCTATCGGTCGTGGTGGGCAGAATGTTCGGTTGGCATCACGTCTGACTGGCTATGAACTGGATATTGAAACGGCGCAACCCGAGAAAAAGGCTGAGCCAAAGCCACGAAAGAACGTGGAAGATAGCTTATTTAGTGCGCTTGAAGAATCTAGTGACGAGTAGGCTCGTATGAGTAAGCTAGACGCCTCATATAACTGGCGCGGCAAAAAAATTAAGTATTCAGTATGGTCAAATGGAGAGTTGGGCAAAGCTGTTCATTTCATACTCTACCTAGGATCGTTACAAACAGGGATTATACCGAAGATCGTATTAAGGCAGTGTCCACCCCATACGATTGTTGTTCAAGGCGCTCCGCATTGGCGCGCCTCAAAGAGCGGTGATGATATACCCGAGTTTATGCGTATATTTAGCGAAGAAGCGTATGCATTTATTGCTCGGCGGTTCGTGCTAGAGAAGCCGCACATTATCGCGGAGTCGCAGGCGGCTCCAGGTGCCGTAGTGCTTGGGGTAAATAAACAGCTTGATGCACTCACTCTTATGCAGCCGCTGGGGCTAAATCCGCAAGTATATAGTCGTGCATATACTGAAAATACTAGAGAGTTAAATAAACGGATCAAAGCAAATCTTCATCATCAACTTCCTACGCTATTCAATGATAGCGGACAATTATTCAATTTTTTGCAGATAACGGGTCGGTATCAGTGGGAAAATGTTAGAGGGCGCGCACATAATCAATATGGATCAGGGCTGGGATTTGATGTCACGCCATTACTAAAACGCTATAAGGGTACTGTCACCATTGTTGTCGGCGAAAATGATAGAGTATTTCCACCTCATGAATACGTCAGTAGTATAAGGAAGCTATCGAACATTCATATCGTGACAGTTCCTGATGCACCACATTCGTCGTTACTCTCAAAGCCTGGCAAGGTTTTGTTAAAAACGGCTTTTGATTTAGCACTCGCTTGACGTGAGTGCTAATTTTTCATACACTAGAGTATGACTTGGTAAATAAACAAAACGCTTGCGCTGAGTCATTGGAGGACGGATAATAATGAGTAGTATGCCTGATGAATTTCAAGATTTTGTCACTCACTTAACGGATAATGCCCGTACTAGCTTGCAGCATGCCGATGCAATTGCTCGCGGTTATGGTAGCGCATATGTTGGTACGGAACACCTACTCCTCGGTGTTTTGGCGCAGGGCTCCTCGGTAGCGGCAAAAGTACTGGCAGATAGCGGAGTGACGCTTGATCGTGCTGAAATGGCATTGAATTTGACACCGCGAAATTTAGTGGTGAGCACAGGTTCGAAGGGCTTGTCTGAAACGGCAAAGCTAACACTCAAGATGAGTTGGGACATCGCACAAGAGTTTCATCAAGATTATCTCGGAACTGAACACATTCTCTATAGTATTCTGAGCCAAAAGAACGCTCGTGCGACGGTGTTACTGCGGGATATGAGTGTTGATATTGCGACAGTGACAGCAGAGTTAGAAGAGTTTTTTGATCGGCAGTCTAGCGATTACCATCAATCACTGAACGAGGCGTCCCTGAAGACGGCACGCAAGAAAAAAGGCGGAATTCTGGAAGTCTATGGTACGGATTTGACCGCCAAAGCAAAGACGGGCGAACTTGACCCTGTGATTGGTCGCGACAAGCAGCAAGAGCGGTTGGTGACAATCCTTAGTCGTCGCACCAAGAATAATCCAGTGTTGATTGGTGAGCCTGGTGTTGGCAAAACGGCGGTTGTTGAAGGCTTGGCTCAGCGCATTGCTCGCGAGGATGTGCCTGATCATCTGCTAGATCGGCGCGTGATTCAGTTGGATATGGCCGCAATGATCGCTGGAACAAAGTACCGCGGTGAGTTCGAGGAGCGTTTAAAAAAGGTAATTGATGAACTGAAAAGGCAAAAAAACGTTATTGTTTTTATTGACGAGCTTCATTTAATAGCTGGTGCTGGTGCAGCTGAAGGGGCGCTTGATGCGGCGAATATGCTTAAACCTGCGCTTGCCCGCGGTGAGCTACACATGATTGGTGCGACGACCCTGGAAGAATACCGAAAACACATCGAGAAAGATAGCGCACTCGAACGCCGCTTCCAGTCGATTATCGTCAAGGAGCCAACACTCAAGGATACGACAGCTATCTTGAAGGGATTAAAGTCGTATTACGAAAAACATCATGCTGTTACGATCGATGATGAAGTTATTGAGAGTGCAGTCTATATGGCAGATCGTTACGTGAGTGAACGGTTTATGCCAGACAAAGCCATTGATGTTATTGATGAAGCTGCTGCGCTCGTGAGAGTGCGTCATAGCCATAAACCTAGTAAGGTGCGTGACTACACGAAGCAGCTTAATAACTTGAATGAAAAGATGGATGAAGCGGTAACGGCTGAAGACTATGAACGGGCCGCTTTGTATAAAACTCGCATTAGCCAATTGAGCGAAAAGTTGTCTGAACTGAAGCAACGCGATAAGGAGAAATCCCCAGTTATTTTAAGTGACGATGATATTGCACGAGCTGTTGCGACGATGACCGGTATTCCTGTCGAGCGGCTGCAAAAGTCAGAAATCAAACTTCTGAAAAAGCTTGAGAAGCATCTTGGCAAGCATATTATTGGGCAAGAAGAGGCTATTGCGACGGTCTCGCGGGCAATCCGTCGCAGTCGTAGTGGTGTTGCAAGTCATAAGCGTCCTATTGGTTCATTTGTCTTTATGGGTCCGACTGGGGTTGGCAAGACAGAGCTAGCGCGTGTCATTGCTCGGGAGGTGTTTGGTAGTGATGAAGCACTAGTCAAGATCGATATGAGTGAATTTGGCGAAAAGCATACGACTAGTCGTTTGGTTGGTGCACCGGCAGGCTACGTAGGGTACGATGATGATGGTAAACTGACGGATAAAATACGCCGTCAGCCGTACAGTGTCGTGCTGTTCGACGAAGTAGAAAAAGCGCATCCTGATGTTTTTCATATGCTCTTACAGTTGCTCGAGGATGGCAAACTAACAGACGCAAAGGGTCGCGAAATTGATTTTACAAATACGATCATTATCCTCACAAGTAATCTTGGGGCTGAACGTATGATGAAAGAGTCATCGCTTGGTTTTCATACCACATCTGCTCGTGATGAGAAAAAGCTTGATGAGTTACACGACGAGAACGCCGCAGCAGCCCGTGAAGCACTTGATAAGTATATGCGTCCAGAACTTATCAATCGATTTGACGGTATCGTTGTGTTTCGTGCTCTGACACCAAAGGAGATCAGTAAGATATTCGATAATCTGATCGAAGAGCTGCAGGCACGCTTGGTACAAAAGGGATTGCACCTTGTTATCAAATCACCAGCAAAGCGTCTCCTGATTAAACAAGGCTATGACGAAAAATTTGGTGCACGTCCGCTCCGTCGCGTCATTCAAAATGAATTAGAGCATCGTCTTGCTGAGGGCATTCTCAACGAAGAATATGAACGAGGTAGCGTGCTAACCGTTACAGCACGAAAGGGGCAACTTGCGATCAATGTCACCGCAGAACAGCCAGCCTACTAAGCGACGTCGTCTTGGCGGTCTGCTACTGAGCATTATTGCGCTGAGTGCCAGTTTGTTTGTATGGTTACATTTCCAGTATTTATTGGATTGGGTCAACTACCAAACATACACACCGTCAGCCTCGATTAGCTCTATAACGGCAGGTGCGGACCTGACGGATGAAGGAAAGTTTGCGTTTTACGCAGCACAACCTGTGTTGGATGGCACACAGACTTTTGATACGCGCTGTGATCGTAAAGAGCAGAACACTGCGATCCTGGGCTGTTATGTAAACAATCGAATATACATTTACGACATTACAGATGATCGACTAGAGGGTATCAAAGAGGTCACGGCTGTGCACGAGATGCTGCATGTAGTGTATCAGCGATTATCAGATGAAGAGAAAGAAGCGCTACATCGATTACTGGAGAAAGAAGCCGTAAAATTGGAGAACGATAAAGATTTTGCTGAGCGAATGGACTTTTATGCACGGACGGAACCTGGTGAGCGTTACAACGAACTCCACTCGATTATTGGGACTGAAGTTGCTGCCATCGATAGTGAACTAGAAGAGCACTATAGTCGATACTTTGATCGCTCGACGGTTCTTTCGCTCTATAAGGGGTATAAGCAAGAGTTTCGGCGCCTGGAAGAACGAGCGGCACAACTAGTGGTGACTATTGAGGCACTAGCAAGCCAAATTAATCAGGCAAAAGCAAACTATGTGAGCTCAACGAATCAACTTGATAGGGATATTCAGGATTTTAATCGACGTGCCGAGAGTGGTGCGTTTGACTCACCGTCAACGTTTAATACTGAGCGCCAGGCACTTTTGGCGCGCGCCGATAAGTTAAAAGATGAACGTACAGAAATTAATGCGATGGTTAATCGGTATAATGGATTGATACGAGAGCACAATAACATTATTACGGAATCGAATGAACTCTACGAAAGCATTGACAGCTCACTCGCTCCAGCGCCGAGTGTATAATAAGTATATATGGCAAAGCTAAGAACGACGTTTGTCTGTCAACAATGTGGGGCGCACCACTCAAAATGGACAGGAAAGTGCGATAATTGCGGTGAGTGGAATAGTTTGGTCGAGCAGGTGCCGACGGGTTCGGGTAAATCTGCTGTCGCGCGTAGCAGTGGTAATGTTCTCGCATCGCAGACGATGAGTACAATTGAATCGAATGATGCATCTGTGCGTTGTGCAACAGGTATCGGTGACCTTGATACAGTACTCGGTGGCGGAATCTTGTACGGCGGAGTCATCCTTTTGGCTGGGCAGCCAGGTATCGGCAAGAGCACACTACTACTACAGGTGGTGACACATGTAGCAAAGAGCGAGCAGGTGCTATATATTAGCGGTGAAGAATCAGCCGGCCAGGTTAAGCAACGTGCAGAACGGCTGGGGTCTAGTAGTGAGAGTTCGCTGCATTTTGCAGCTAGCACAAGCGCTGATGACATTGCTGCGACGATTCGAACGAAAGACTACAAGCTTGTAGTTGTCGACTCGGTGCAAACGTTGACTCTTGGCGAGATTGCATCGGCACCAGGGAGCGTCAGTCAGATTACGAATAGTAGTAATGTCATTATACAGGCAGCTAAAGCCTCGGGAACAGCAGTTGTATTAGTGGGGCATGTTACCAAGGAGGGTTCAATTGCCGGACCGAAAGTACTTGAACATTTGGTAGATGTTGTGCTGCAGTTTGAAGGTGATCGCTATGGAGGTTTCAAGGTAGTACGTGCAATCAAAAATCGCTATGGCTCAACGAGTGAAGCGGCGATATTTGAAATGGGTGAAAAGGGCTTGGAGGTTGTTGAAAATCCATCAGCGGCGTTACTCGCTGAACGACAAAATGCAGATGGGTCAGTGGTGTTGGCGACACTAGAAGGCACGAGACCGCTACTGGTTGAGATTCAGGCACTTGTCAATCCGACCAATTTCGGGTATCCTAAGCGTACAGCCAGTGGGTTCGATCTTAACCGACTTAACTTGCTCATCGCCGTACTTGAGCGACGAACAAAACTGAATTTATCGGATAAAGATATCTATATTAATGTAGTTGGTGGATTAAAACTAGGTGATCCTGCGGCTGATTTGGCGGTTTGCATGGCAATTGCTAGTGCGGCGGCAGGTCGACGACTCGATGACGGTATCGTCGTATTTGGTGAGGTTGGACTTGGCGGTGAGGTTCGCTCGGCACGCGCTGCACAAAAGCGTCTCGATGAGGCAAAGAAGCTTGGTTTTACCAAGGCTATCGCTCCAGCGCCACCCAAAAAGGACTCGTTTGTGACAGGCGTAAAAGATTTGCGACAGGCGTTGATTGACTATTTGCAAAAATAAGAAAGCAAAGGAAAAATAATGGAAACAGAACAACTTATAATTACCGCAGTACTTTTAGTATTGCTTGGGGAGGTAACATATCTTGTTGCGAAACTTCCCCGGAATGTACAAAGTAAAAAGAACTATATCTTTGTTGATACATCAGTCTTGATTGACGGTCGCATTATTGCTATCGCTGAGTCGGGATTTATTGCTGGTACACTTGCTATACCACGAAGCGTTATAGGTGAACTACAATTTATGGCAGATAATGCTGATAATGATAAGCGAGCCAAAGCCCGCCACGGACTTGATATAGCCAAGCAGTTACAGGGAATAGATGGCATTGACGTGGAGCTCTTTCAGGATGGGAGCAAGGCAGAAGAGGGCGTGGACGAACGTTTACTGAAGCTTGCAAAACAATATGGCGGTGCGGTATGTACGATCGATTACAATCTCAATAAAGTAGCTGCCGTTGAAGATATTCGGGTGTGTAATGTGAACGAATTAGCAAAGAATTTACGTATGGCATACCTGCCTGGCGAAAAGATGACGATTGAAATTGTGCAAAAAGGTCAAGATAACCACCAGGGCGTGGGCTATCTAGAAGACGGGACTATGGTGGTTGTTGAGCAAGCATCAAAGTATATTGGGCAAAAAGTAGAAATAGAATTTATTCGTAGTTTACAAACAGCTGCTGGAAAAATGATGTTTGCAAAAAAGGTGGAAGTAAATCGGGGCAACGTCCATGGTTTGCCGGGAAAAAAATCTCAAGCAAAGAAGAACGGCAAGGAAGAGCAGCGCTCATACAAAAATCGACAAAAGAAAGCTCATCAACCAGAGTCACGAGAGGATACTTTGGTGCGCCTTGCAAATCGATAGGGTAATTACGCTGCTCTACTAAGAAGAACTTGGAGCTGGCTCGTACTTCTTCGTGATGGTGTTGCTATAGTATAGATCATCCTCAACTACTACTTTAACCGTGAATGGATTATCATTTCCGGGTGAATAGGTAATAGAGTATAGGCCAGATTTGTTGATTTGCTTTGCATTCACCGTCTTGCCGTTAACACTCACCGTCATCTTTGTCAGTTTGCCCTTGCCTTTAGTGACGGTTACATTAATTGTGTATGGTGAGTCATCGCCATCAATACTGATTCCCGCGTTTGGCAGGGGATCGCCACATTTATGCACATCATCTTCGCTGTTTGGTTTATAACCACTCGGTGCAAGGTAGACTGTCTTTTTCGTTTCAGGGTCTGTTGATTTCAGTACTGACACCTCGGTTCGTGCACCGGGTGGAGTGCATTCGGTCGCCTTCTTCTTTGATACCTTATCAAAGGTTAGCTTAGTAGCTTTTTGGGCATTCTTCTCGTCATACCATGAGGGATAGAGTTCGCCGCGAATTTCTTTGATGCCAGCAGGACGATTGTACCAATCACCTTCCTTCCACTTTCCTTCTTTCTTGTAGACGTTTTGGTGAGCGTAGCTCATGACACGATCGACAATGGGGCCCGGAAGAGACGAGTTACCGTTACGAAGTGGTTTGGTGTCGGGATTACCAAGCCATACACCCATTGTGAGTGCTGGACTGTAACTCATCATCCAGATGTCTTTTGATTGTCCGTCAACGTCTGAGGTACCCGTCTTGCTTGCGGTCTTGACACGACCACCATCAACGACAAGACCGGGGAAGTTAGTGCCGTATAGGCCGGCTCGTGCATTATCATCACTTAAGATGTCGGCAAGGATATAGGTAACCTCCGGGCTCATGACCTTCTCGGCCTTTGGATCACTCCACTTTTTCAGTGTCTCTCCATCGCTGTTCTTTACCTCGAGAACCGATGAATATGGTTTGTACTGACCGCTTCGAGCGAGAGTCGAAAAAGCATTTACATGATCAATCATACGTGTGCCACATCCACCGATTGCGGCGGCAAGTCCGACCTGGGCATCGGGCCCCTGAGTACAGTAATAAGTGTCACCGGCGTCACGTACAAATTCTAATGTTGATTTCACGCCACTAATGTCCATTGCTTTAATTGCGGGTATATTGCGTGATAGGGCTAGGCTCTTTCGAATAGGAATATTACCGAGAAAAGTTCTATCAGCATTGTTAGGTGTATAGTTACGATCAAAGGTTGTCTTCGTATCGGCGAGTACTGTACCGCTGCCATACACATTCAGCAGGGGATTGTCACTCTTTGAGAATAGTTTGCCGTAAATGAGTGGTTTGATCGTTGATCCTGGTTGAATAAAGGCCGTAACGGCGTTATCCTGTCCAAAGTTTGGATAGTTATAGCTACGGCTCCCCATCATTGCCACGATCTGGCCAGTCTTTGTATCTTGGACCATGGCTGCTCCATTATTGAATCCGGCATAGTCAGGTACTTTCATACCATAGCGGGGGTTTACGTCATTGAACATTTCCTTAAAGGATGCCTGGAGCTGTTTTTGAATGCGAAGATCTAGCGTGGTCGTTACTGTTAATCCACCACGACCAACCGTTGCTTTGCCAAGTTCAGCCTCGAGCTGTGACCGTACCATCTGGACAAAATGAGGTGCCTTAATACCATCATATTGTGAAGTTTGCGGTAGGATCGTATCAAGAATCGCAACTTTCTTGGCTTTTGCGGCCTCCTCTTTTTTAATATTGCCTAGCTCGGCCATAACGTCTAAGACTTTGTGTTGGCGAGCGATGAGTAGTTCATGTCCTGCTGGATTATACGGGTCATACAATCCTGGTTGATTCGGTATGGCTGCGAGTAATGCAGATTGTTGAAGATTCAAATCCTTTGCATCGATACCGAAGTATGTTTTTGCTGCTGACTGCACACCATTGCGTCGACCACCATACGGTGACTCATTCAGGTAGAGATTAAGGATCTGCTCTTTGTCATACATGCGCTCAACTTCGATAGATAAGATTATCTCTTTAATCTTACGTGGAATACCTGCCAATCCTCGCTGCTGAGCTTCATCGGCAAAAAAGACTTGCTTGACAAGCTGCTGGGTAAGCGTTGAGCCTCCTTGTGTGTCGCCGCCACTATAGTTATTAATGACGGCCCGAGTAATACCGGTAATACTGATACCTGCATGATTGTAGAAGTCTCGATCCTCAATTGCGATCGTTGCTTGTTTCATGTAATCACTGATTTGATCACCTTCGACAACAAGCTTGTAATCTCCATCACCTTTATCTTCCCACAGCAGCGCATCGGCGCCACCTTCAGGGCCGCGCTGGTCGTAGTAGCGTGTCACTGTCGTGTGGACGCGTTTTGATAGTTCTTCGGGACGGATTGCGTCAAGATCTTTTCGGAAATAGGCAAATAACGCACCAGCCATGAGTGCAAGTAGAAGGAGGATAACCCCAACTATCTTAAGAAGAAGAAATAAGCCTTTCTTACTAAACCAGAATCCAGCAACGCGTTTAGGATGAAGACGCGCTACGGTTCGTTTCAGGGGATGTTTTGGAAGCGTTGCTAAGTATTCGGCACGTTTTCGCTTCGTGGCGTCCTTTTTGACCTTTCGGGCCCGTACTAAATTGCTATATACACTGACTTTGCCAGTACGCCGTTTCTTCTGCGACACGTTTGTTTACCCTCATAAGCACTATTATCACTCATTATAGCACCAAAACGCTGGTGACAATAGCAAATCTGGTACAATATGAGCATGTCTTTATCGCAAGAATTAAGCTGGCGTGGATTCGTAAATCAAACGACGTATGACGACGTCACGATACTGGATGACGAGCCAGTTGCGTTTTATTGGGGTGTTGATCCTAGTGCAGATAGTATGCATATAGGGCAGTTAGCTATGGCAATGATGATCCGGCATTTTATCGCACATGGACACAAGGCAACGCTGCTTGTTGGTGGTGCGACTGGTATGGTGGGTGATCCCGACGGAAAAGATGAGGAGCGAGAATTAAAAACGATCGAAGAAATCGAACACAATAAAGCCGGGATTGCCGAGCAATACAAACGACTATTTAATGATCAGTCATTTGCAATTGTCGACAATTATGACTGGTTTCAAGATATGAACTACCTTACCTTTCTGCGTGATGTTGGTAAGCATGTTCCTGTGAGTTCAATGCTTGGTCGAGAGTTTATACAGACGAGGCTAGGGGAAGGCGGCAAGGGCATCAGTTATGCAGAATTCAGCTATTCTTTAATCCAGGGATATGAC
>CETZ01124261.1_pt1 | contig 14261 bp, 10 predicted proteins | sample 531441 | NCBI WGS metagenome assembly CETZ01 (sample SAMEA2623098, study PRJEB7988) | marine metagenome | isolation source: saline water (ENVO:00002010), including | reverse complement strand
GCGGTCCAGCACCAGTGGGAAGATAATGGTCTCTATCTTCTGGATATTGCGTACACCTTTAATAGTGATAACCGGTGGTTTTACCAGGGTGGCCACACGGTAGGCGTTACTGCCAATAAAGCGCTTCCTGAAGTTTTGAGGCTTGCCGTTGGTTCCCATGATCACCAGGTCGGCATCAATAAGCTCAGTAACCCGTGCCACTTCTTCATACACCACGCCCTTGGTAAGCATGGTGGATATTTCAATTTTGGATTTGGTGGAATACTCTGAGGCCATTGCCTTTAGTTTTTCATTGACCAGTTCCTTGAGGGCATCGCCTTTGCTTTCTGTATTGAAAAGCTTGCGGAACTGTTTGCTATCTTCAATTACCGTTAGAAGGGTAATTTTTGCTTTCATTGCCTTGGCAAATACCAGCGCCTGGTCGAGGGCAAGTATAGATTGTTCAGAAAAACCGGCAGGCACGAGGATGGTTGGAGAATTTTCAGCCATGATTTTATCTTATTTTGCAGCAAATGTAATACAATACCTTAATAAAGGATCCGGTGGCAAAAAGTTCAGAACTCATATTGAATAAAGACGGCAGTCTATACCATTTGGCTCTTCGCAAGGGTGAAGTAGCAGAAAAGATCATTACGGTAGGCGATCCCGATAGGGTAAGTGAAGTTTCCAGACATTTTGACCGAATAGAGGTGGAGCGCAAGGCCCGTGAATTTGTAAGCTGTACCGGAACATTGAACGGAGAACGGCTCAGTGTGATCTCCACGGGTATAGGAACGGATAATGTGGATATTGTAATGAATGAGTTGCACAGCTTGTTCCATATCGACCTGCGTACAGGAGAACCCCTTGATACAACAACCAAACTTACTTTTCTCAGGTTGGGTACCAGCGGTACCATCCGTGAAAATATCCCGGTAGATTCCATTCTCGCCTCGGAAGCCGCCCTGGGTTTTGACGGTCTTTTGCACTTTTACCAGTATGATATCGGTGAAGAGGAGGTAAGGAAATTAATGGAAACCAAACCGGCCCTTAAAGATCTTCCCAGACCCTACCTGGCTTTTGGTGATGCGGATATGCTGGAGCACTTTAAAGCTTGCTACAATCACCAGGGGGTTACCGTTACAGCCCCGGGTTTTTACGCTCCACAAGGCCGGCAGGTAAATATTCCTCCCCGCCTGATCAACTTTACCGGGATTTTAGGAGAATCTGAAGTGGCGGGTATACCCGTTACCAATATTGAAATGGAAACAGCCGGGATCTATGGTCTGGCGTCCGTTCTCGGACATCGCGCTTTGTCGGTATCCGCAATACTGGCCAACCGGATAAGCGGTGAGTTTTCCAGTACCCCGATCAAGACCGTAGAACGCATGATCGATCTTTCGCTTGAAAAGCTTACCGGGCTACGTTAACAGCCCTGGTTTCACGGATGACGGTGATCTTAACCTGACCGGGATAGGTCATTTCATTCTGGATCTTCTGGCTGATATCAAAGGAAATCTTGGCAGCATCGGCATCATTAACCTTTTCACAATCCACCATTACCCGTAACTCACGTCCAGCCTGAACAGCGTAGGCCTTGGTAACCCCGGAATGGCCCATCGCCAGGTTTTCCAGGTCTTTGAGGCGTTGGATATAAGATTCGGCAATTTGCCTGCGTGCCCCGGGACGTGCTCCCGAAATACCGTCACACACCTGTACAATAGGGGAGATGAGGTTGGTCATTTCGATCTCATCATGGTGGGCACCAATGGCATTACATACTTCGGGTTTCTCACCGTATTTTTCGGCCCATTGCATACCCAGAATGGCGTGTGGCAATTCACTTTCTTCGCTGGGCACCTTACCAATGTCATGCAACAGTCCGGCACGTTTGGCCAGCTTGGCGTTAAGTCCCAACTCAGCAGCCATAATACCGCAGAGGTTGGCCACTTCACGCGAGTGTTGTAAAAGGTTCTGTCCGTAGGATGAACGGTACTTCATGCGTCCTACGGTTTTCACCAGCTCGGGGTGAAGTCCGTGGATCCCGAGATCAATGGTGGTACGCTTACCTACGTCAAATATTTCTTCGTCTATTTGTTTGCGGGTTTTGGCTACTACCTCTTCCACGCGGGCCGGGTGAATACGACCATCGGTTACCAGCTTGTGCAGGGCCAGGCGTGCTATTTCCCTGCGTACCGGATCAAAGCAGGAAAGAATGATGGCTTCCGGGGTATCATCCACAATAATTTCAACCCCGGTAGCTGATTCCAAAGCCCGGATGTTACGTCCTTCGCGGCCGATAATACGGCCTTTTACATCGTCATTTTCAATGTTGAAAACGGATACACTGTTTTCTATAGCCTGTTCGGTAGCTACCCTCTGGATGCTCTGGATCACCACCTTTTTGGCTTCCATGCCGGCAGTAAGTTTTGCCTCTTCCATGGTAGACTGAATGAAAGCAGCGGCCTCAGTCTTGGCCTCATCTTTCAGTGCAACAAGAAGTTGTTCCTTAGCCTCCTCAGGGGTAAGTCCTGAGATTACTTCCAATTGCTCCACCTGCTTGCGGTGCATTTTATTCAGTTCATCAGTCTTGCGTGCGTTCAGCTCTAACTGTTGGTTCAGGTCTTCCTGTGTCTTTTCCAGTTCCTTGGCTTTGCGGTTGTTTTCCTGCAAGCCTTTATTCACCTTGGACTCCTTGTCTTTAAGCTGGTTAAAACGGTCGTTGAGCTTATTCTCCCTTTTATTGATAACCTTCTCGTGTTCCGTTTTCAATTCCAGGAATTTTTCCTTGGCCTGTAGGATCTTATCCTTCTTAATGGCTTCGGCTTCTTTTTCAGCCTCCTTAACAATGCCGGATGCCTTTTTCCGTTCCATGGATTTTAAAAGGGCAAAGGCTATTCCTCCACCTACTAAAAAGGCTATAATGCTTATAAATATTGTTTCCATTTCCTATTTCTCGTTATAAATAAAAAAACCCGCACCTATTCAAACTTTGTCTAAACTCCGTTTAGACAAGACCGGAGCTTACCGGCTAATTTCGATCTTCCGCTGCAAGGCGGCCTGATCTAGAAAAACCGAGCCAAACTCCTATTATAGTTAGCGTTGAGTTTAGCAAAATTAGTTGAATCGATGCGGGAAAAAATATAGTATGTAAAGAACTTAACTACTTGGTTGCGTTGATAAGAAGCGCTTCTACAGCGCCCAGTTGCTGCCCTATTTCATGGGCATCCACCAACTCCTTATCCTTGTTTTTTTCTATCCTTGAAGCCAGCTGCAAAGCACACATGGCCAAAAGATCCTGTTTATCCCTAACGGCATAACCCTCTTCATATTTTTTAAGTATGCCGTCAATGGTCTTGGCTGCAGCCCGTATCTGCTCTTCCTCCTCTCTTCGGATGGTAAGCGGATAAACACGGTCCGCAATTGAAACCTTTATTTTAAGATAATCCGACAATCAGTTAGGATTATTCATTTAACAACGCAATACAACGGTCAATTTCCCGCACAAGTGAACTGATCCGGGCCTTCGCAAGATTGGCATCTTCACCACCTTTTCCAATGCTCTGGGCAACTCGGGCCGTTTTCAACTCCCTTTCCATCTGCGCAAGTTCAGAATTTTTTTGGTACAATTCTGTTTCCAGTTCACGCACTTTCTGGTTCAGGACCTGATTCTGATCCTTTAGTTCACGGTGAGCACTTAATACCTTTCGGGTAAGTTCTTCAATCCGTGCAATGCGCAGCTGTAAATCAGACATGTTAAAAACTACCAAACTTGATGCACAAAAGTATGAAGGTGCCGGATCAAAACAAATTCCGTGAAACAAAATCCTTCGTTTATCCTTGTATGCATTGTGATTTAATTGATAATATTGATCCCAATTCCCGTAAACTGAACTGTATGCGACTGGTTTGTGCTTTTATTCTGGCACTTTTATGCTGTACCCATAGATCCGATGCCCAGAGTAAGGACTACCCCAGGGATTATTTTACGTCTCCCCTGGATATTCCGCTGTATCTGTCCGGAACGTTTGGAGAGTTGCGTACCAATCACTTTCATTCGGGAATAGATATCAAGACCAATGGGCGCGAAGGTCAGCCGGTAAAGGCTGCGGCATCAGGAGTGGTATACCGTATCAAGGTTTCACCTTATGGTTTTGGCAATGCCCTTTACGTGCGTCATCCCAACGGGTATTCTACCGTTTATGCCCACCTGCAAAGGTTTAATGAGGAAATTGCCGCCTACGTTCGAAAGGAGCAGTACCGTCAAAAATCGTATGGCGTAGAATTGTATCCTCCTTCTGAAATGTTTCCGGTGGAGCAGGGTGAGGTGATCGCCCTCTCGGGTAATTCCGGTGGAAGCGGAGGTCCGCACCTTCATTTTGAAGTACGTGATACCCGCACGGAAAACATCATCAATCCTTTGTTCTTTGGTTTTGATATTAAAGATACCCGCCACCCTGACCTTTATGAATTACTGATGTACCGCTTTGCGGATAAGGACCTGATCGGCTATGATAATTTTCGTCTTATTGAAGTTTCTGATGGGGAATATCGCATTGCTGGCAATGATGTCATTGAATATTCAGGAAGCCCTGCCTTTGCTTTGCAGGCTTATGATCGCCTGGATGGAGCGGCCAATAAGAACGGAGTGTACCAGATAAAGATGTGGATCGGGGCGGAAGAGTACTACGATTTCACTATGGAAAGTTTTGCCTTTGACGAAACCCGTTACATCAACAGCCATATTGACTTTGGGCAGAAGATATGCTGCAATAAGGTCTTTAACCGCCTGTACCTGGAACCCAATAACCGACTGAGTGTATACGGGGAGAAGAAAAAAATGAATTTACCGGAGTTGGAGCGGGATAGTATTTACCCGGTTAGGGTGGAGGTGAAGGATGCTGCAGGAAATATGGCGTCCCTGTCATTCAATATCAAACGCACAGGTCCTTTGGAGGGCGATGCGCAGATGGTGGGCCTGCCGGTATTCAAATACGGGCAGACCAACTACTTTAAAACGGATGATATTGAGCTGGTGCTGCCGGAAGGTGCTCTGTACCGCGATGTCTATTTTGAATACGAGGAAAAGCAAGCCTGTGAAGGTGGAGTGGGGCCGGTGTACGCACTGGGTGCACGCGAAATACCGGTTCACCGTTATTTTAATTTAAAGCTGAAGCCACCCCGTAGCTTTAAGGGTAACCCTCGCAAGCTGGCCGTGGCCAGCGTAGTGGGCGGCCGCATTGCCGATTACGAGGGCTCATCCTGGGAAAATGGTTATGTGGTAGGGCGTACCCGACAGTTGGGTGATTTTACCCTGGTGGCAGATAGTGTGCCGCCCCGTATCAGTTCCCTGGATTTCAGTTCTGGCAAAAATGTTTCTTCGCAGTCTTTCCTGAAACTCAAAGTAACCGATAACTTCAGCGGTATAGATACCTACAGTGCCGAGATTGACGGGGAGTGGGTATTGATGGAATACGATGCCAAGTACCGCCTGATGACCATACCTACCGCGGACCTTAAGTTAAGCTCCGGGGAACATAAACTGGTAGTGAGCGTTAAGGATGAAATGGGCAATAAATCCGAGGCACGATATTCGCTCATCTTCTGATTATACTATTTTTGGATTTCTATATAACTCCAATGAAGATACTGACCCCAGTCATAAGCCTGCTGCTTCTTTTTACCGCTGTTGATGATTTGCAGGCCCAAAAGAAAAAGCCTGTGCAGATATCGGGTATTGTGATCACGGCTGATACCGTAAGCCAGTTTATACCCTACGCCAACATTACCATTAAGAACCGCAAGCAAGGTACCATAACCAACTCAGAAGGCTTTTTCTCCTTTCCCGCCCTCCCGGGTGATACCATTGTATTCTCCGCTATAGGCTTTAAAAAGGAAAGGTTGTACATACCGGATACATTGGGGCAAACCGAATATTTGTCCCGCGTGGCAATGAGGCGCGATACCACCGTTCTGGAAGAAGTAACCCTGTATCCATGGCCTACCCCGGAACGCTTTAAGGAAGAATTCCTGAAAACCAAAGTCCCCACTACGGAAGATGATATAGCCATGCGTAACCTGGCCATACAGGAACTTAAGGCCCGGGCTGCCGAAATGGGTTACAGCCCTGAAGAACTTCAGGACTATGCCATTATGCAGCGGGAAGGAGATATCTATAATTACGGACGCTACCAGGGTTATTCCGATGGTGGTGCAGCCATATTGGGTTCACTCACCAATCCATTTGCATGGGCGGAGTTCTTTTCGGCTCTTAAGCGCGGTGATTTCAATAAGAAACGCTAGGCGGTTCTCTCACTTTTTGCTCCATTCAAAAAAACTATCTTTGGCGGCCTTTTAAGGATTTGCCGGTAATTTTCCCTACTTGTCAATGCGGAAAGGCACTAAAGCCACAACTTTTGAGTTTTAGTGTCCGGTAAAGGAAAAACAGATACTTTTTTGAATGACAACAGCATCCCGGAAACCACTTCTTACATTTCTATTTGTGCTTGCCTGGGCTTTTACGCCCCTGCTGGCCCAGGAAACCACGGTAAAAGGAACGGTTAAGGATTCGGAGGGTACGCCTTTGGAAGGAGTACGCGTTACGGTGGGCGATTTCTACACCCTCAGTAAAGCTGATGGTACCTATAGGATGACCATTAATGATGGTGCCAATCTCATTGCCTTTTTCACCAATTTCGGGTACAAGCCGGATACCATTGTATTTTCCGTAAAGGAAGGTGCAACGGTTATTTTGGATAAGAGCTTGAAGCTGTTGCCCAACTTTTTGGATAATGTAGATGTAATTGATAAAAAAGCCCGCTTTGAGAACCAGATTGGTGTTAATAAGAAAGACATTGAAGCTTTTGTAGGGCCGGGTTCTGATGTAGAGGGCATCATCAAGACCCTCCCGGGGGTGAGTAGCTATAATGAACTGAGCTCCCAGTATTCCGTGCGGGGAGGGAATTTTGACGAAAACCTGGTGTATGTTAATGGCATACAGGTGTACCGCCCTTTTTTGGTGCGTAACGGTCAGCAGGAGGGCTTGAGCTTTGTCAACTCCCAGATGGTGCGTAACGTAAAGTTCTCAGCCGGTGGTTTTGAAGCCCGTTATGGCGATAAGATGTCTTCCGTTCTGGATATAACCTACCGCCAGCCCGATGATTTCGGGATGACCCTGGAAGGTAGTCTCCTGGGAGGTAACCTTGTATATGAAGACCGGATGTTTAAAAAGCGGCTTTCTGCCATAGTGGGCGCACGTTACCGTACCAATCAGATATTACTGGGCTCATTGGATACGGATGCCGACTTCCGTCCCCGCTTTACCGATGTGCAGGCCTATCTTACCTATTACCTGCGGGATGATCTGGAGATCAGTTTCCTCGGTAACTTTTCCCGCAATAATTACCAGGTAGTGCCGGATCGAAGGACTACCGATTTCGGTACTTTCCAGGAAGCCCTGCGCCTGGAGGTGTTTTTTGATGGTAAGGAAGACTATGATTTTACCACCCGCTTTGGAGCGTTATCTACTACCTACCGCCCGGATAAAGAGTTGCAACTGAAATTTACCACCAGTGCCTTCCAAACTACCGAGCAGGAATATTTTGACGTAATAGGCGCCTACCGCCTGGGCGAGTTGAATAATAATCTGGGATCTGATGATTTTGGTGAAATATCCTTTTTACGTGGCATTGGCGGCTTCCAGAATTACGCCCGCAATAAGCTGGACGCCATTGTGGCCAATTTTGCCCATGATGGTATTTACGATAAAGATGAGGTCACCTGGCGATGGGGTGTGAAATATCAGTATGAAGATATTATTGACACTTACAAAGAATGGGAACGTATTGACTCAGCCGGCTTTAGTGTACCCAATAGACCTTCCGTATCCTTCCCGGTGACAGGAGTGGATACTAATGCCAATGGGCAAGTGGTAGGAGGAGACCTGGGTTTGGTGTACGCCCCGGAAGACAGCATCCGTCTGTTTGAGAGTTTTGACAGCGATGCGGCCGTACAGTCTTCACGCATTACAGCGTATGTAGAGCGGACCCAGCTTTTTCAGAAAAATGGCAACGATTTCTTCCTTAACCTGGGTTTACGTACCCACTACTGGACCTTTAACAACCAGAACGTAATAAGCCCGCGGGCCAGTTTTAGCTGGAAACCCGATTGGAAAAGAGATATGGTTTGGCGGTTTTCTTCCGGCTTTTACTACCAACCCGCCTTTTACCGCGAGATGCGCGATCTGAACGGAGGTCTCAATGAAAACATCAAGGCCCAGCAATCCATTCATTTTGTACTCGGTAATGATTACCAGCTTACCATCTGGAACCGTCCCTTCAAAATGGTAACGGAGGTGTATTATAAAATATTGGATAATCTTATTCCATACGACCTGGATAACGTACGTATACGTTACCGTGCTATCAATAATTCGCGTGGTTATGCCACGGGTTTGGATTACCGTATCAACGGTGAATTTGTACAGGGAGTGGACAGCTGGCTTAGTATGTCAGTACTTTCCATACAGGAAGATATTGAAGGCGATGGGGCCGGTTACCTGCCCCGGCCCACCGATCAGCGCTTTAACGCCAAGATCTTTTTCCAGGATTACCTGCCCCGCGATCCTACCTTCCGGGTGAGCCTTACCCTGATATACGGCACTGGCCTGCCTTTCGGGCCTCCCCAGGCTGAGCCTAAAGACCGCAACTACCGCCTGCCATCCTATTTCCGCAGCGATATTGGTTTCAGCAAAGTGCTCAAGGCCGAAGGTAAAACCTATAAATCCAAATTCCTCAACCAGTTCAAAAGCCTGTGGGTAGGATTGGAAGTGTTTAACCTGTTGGCCCGCAACAATACCGTAAGTTATTTGTGGGTAAAAGATATAAGCACCGCCCGTGAATATGCCGTACCCAATTACCTTACCGGGCGCCTGCTCAATATAAAGTTGGTGGCAAAGTTGTAGATCCTGCCTTCAGTATTTCCGAAGGCTCGGTTTGAAAACTCACATCTCCTGTGGTTCTCTTTCCCTTCTCTTGGTTATTTATCCGTAAGTCAACCGTTCTATGGAGCAATTTCCACAAGCAGAAGGTGAGAATAAACGATAAAAACCTGGCTACCAATTTCCGGTGTAGTGAAAAGGCCATTATTGGTGTTACAAGCCTTAACCAGGGCAAACAATCCCTTTACCCTAACAAGCATCTTTTAGGGATAATTATCTGTAATGGATAAAAATTCTTTACTTTGGCTTAGCTTTGAACCAAGGGCTTACGTTATCTTCATTGTTTTAGAGTGCGGAAAATAAATGAGCCCATGCTCAATGGTAGCAAAGTAGGATATTCGGAATCAGTTCATTGCAACGTTTTCATGGGAGGAAACAAAGTATTGAAGAAGCTTACCGGTAGGTGAATCCCCGGCAAGGCTTCAGTTTTCCAGGTTTAACTTTAATACATACTCCAAGCATGAAAAACATCCATTCCTTTTTGGGCGCGGGCCTTTTAGCGTTCGGCCTATGTAGCAGTTCGTATGCGCAAAACTGCTCCTATGATCCCAACAACCCGCTGGTCATTAGCAGCAACACCGTTTGGAACGGCACCCAACAATTCAATACCGATATTGAAATAAACTCCGGGGCCACCCTTACCGTATACGGTACCGTGGAAATGCTCACCGATGGTAAGATCATAGTGAAACCGGGTGGTAAACTGAGTATAAACGGTGGCCACATTACCCGCAATGCTGCCTGCGGTCCTTCCTGGAAGGGTATAGAAGTAAAAGGTAACCGCAACCTCAGCCAAACGCCCGCTAACCAGGGAATCCTGGAGATCATCAACAGCGGTAAAATATCCCACGCCTGCCGCGGTGTACTCAACACTACTCATACTCCGGCCGGGTACGACTGGCAGCATACCGGGGGCATGATTACCGCCCAAAACGCCATTTTTGAAAACAACACCCGCGATATTATCCTGCTTACCTACCATGATGGCAGTGGCAGCAGCGAGCCGGACTATAAAGCCACCTTTACCAATTGCGACTTTTTGCGGGATAATAATTACAACAGCCCTTCCGCGCTGCTTTCCCACATGGCTTTGCTGGACGTGGCCGGTCCCAGCTTTGCTGGTTGCCGCTTTATCCGTACCCGTACGGGTGATACTACCGAAGACCGTACCGCCATAGGTGCCACCAATGCCGTGTTCTACGTAACCGGTTCCCCGCAACGCAACGGGCGTTTTGAAAATTACGACCGGGCTATTTTTGCCTCCGGGGGAGGACGACCGGATAAGGAAATAGAAGTCAGTAACATTGATTTTTACAACGATGCTAGCGGGGTCCACTTTATGGCCTGTGCCAATGTAAAAGTGCAATACAACGCATTTTACATGCGTAAAGGCCAGCAATCTCCCGGTGGTGATACCTATGGCGTATACCTGGATAATACCCAGGAATTTTCCGTAGCCCGGAATTACTTTACCAATATCAGTAGCGGTATTATAACCCGGCAAACCCCCGTGGTGGTAATGGACTGCAAAGGCTACAGCAACCGTATTTACAAGAACCATATCGACCAGGTAGCCGGGAGTATACAATGCTATGAACACAACCGCAACGCCTCTGGTACCGATGGCCTGGTGATCCAGTGCAATGATTTCAATAAATTCTCCAATATAGGTGCCGATGGCTGGGTAATAGGTGGGTGGTCTTCTACTCATTCCGTAACGGCAGAACTGGGCATTGCCAAACACCAGGGGCCTTTTGTGCCAGCTGCACCAGTCTATTCGAAAATGGCCAATAACCTGCATACCGTGGGAGATTCCGTGCATTGGTGGACCCAGCATACCTGCCAGGAGTCTTTTTACTATTGTTCGGAAAAGGAACCACGCTGTATACCGGTATCTTCGAATCGTCCGGGGTTTTCAAGACCTTTGGTATTACTTAAACAAACTATAGATTTTGACTATAGTACTCTTTGCCCTGACCCACCTTTGGCCATCAGCCCGGACGATCAGAATACCACCCGGGGCGGCCTGATGGGTGAAGACCAGGACTGGGGGGATACATGGGAACTGCTGGTGCAACTCATCGACAACGGCAGCACTCCAGGTCTGGAAGCGCAGATACTGGCGGCCGGTAACCCGGATTACCAGCAGTTGTACCTGGATCTCATGGATATGTCACCTTACGTATCCCGCACTAACCTGTTGAACCTGATGGGAATAGATGATTTCCCCGAGCTGGCTACCCGTAATATTTTAATAGCCAACCCCCACGGGGCGCGTGACCCGGAAGTGATGGAAGCCGTATACCACCACCAGCCGCCTTTTGCCGCCTCTACCATTGCCGATATAGAAGCGGGCAGCCAGACCTTTACCTCCTACGATGTACAGACCGCTAAAATATCCGGTCACAACTACCAACGGCACGAATTGCTGGACCTTTTAATGGCTTCCTACGGAGATGAAGAGGATGCCCTGGACCGCCTGGCCGAACTGCTGGAAGGGCGGGATGAACTTTGGCTGCACTATATGCTGGTGGATATGGAACTGCAGGCCGGGCGTTTGGCAGAGGCCGAAACGCATTTGGAAGCCATAGCGGCCACGGCCTTTATGGAAGGAAGTGAGGCAGACCTGCATGCTGGGATGCTCACCTATTACGGTGTGGTGACCGGCTGCCTGCACGATGAGCGCCTGCTTACCCAGCTGAATGCCGAAGAGATCAACGTACTGCAGGATATGGCCACCTATGAACAAGCCGGCTACGGCCTGCTGCGCAATAAGGCCATTTCTTTGCTTTGGCTCAACGAAGTGGAGGCAGAGTACCGCCTGCCGGACTATCCCGCAGAACCACAGGGCAAACGCACCTTCAGCCAGCCCAACCGCCCGGCTCATCCCCTGGCCCGGGTACAGGTCTATCCCAATCCGGCTACGGATCACCTCATTATACAGTGGGACTGGCTGCAACTGGGTTTGAGCGAAGCCCTGCTCATTGAATTATACACGATGGACGGACATCTGTTGCAAAGCCAGCGGGTGGAAGATTTTGCGCGCAATACCAGTGTGGTACGTTTACATGATCATCTGGCAGGTTCATATATTTTGCGGCTGCGCAGTGGCGAAGATGTAGTATATTCGGAAACGCTGTTGTTACAGTAGACTAAAGTGAGTTATAAGGGTGTAAGGTTTTAAAGCTTTCAAGTTTAAATGAGCCTGAACCTTACATCCTTACAACTTTAGAACCTTACAACTAAAGAGTGAAACAGAAACCCACATACCTCTTACTCCTCCTCTTGGTGACAGCTACGCTGGCCGGTCAAACCCACTTTAACCGTATTTACGATTGGGGTGGAGATCAGCCGGAACTGCTGGTGCTTGACTCCGGATATGTGACTATGTTCAAGTATCAGAAAAACCTGAACGGGCTGGTGATACGGGAGTATGATCTGCTGGGTGACGTAGTGGATTCTGCGTATTATCTTTTTGGGAATACCCCTTTTACTACCGGTCACTGCTTGTACAAATTGGCAGGTAAACAGCGCTTTATAGGAGCCTATACTATAGGCGGGCAGGTACGTTTTATCAAATTCAACCGGCAGTGGGATACCCTAAGTACTGATGTTCACCAAATTGATTCTGCTTACACCGTGGTCAATTCTTTATACCCCGATAGCGACAGCACCTTTATGGCCTGCGGGCGTTTTGACCGTCCGGGTAATCTCTCTAATCTATACCTATGCCGGGTAGATACCAACCTTAATGTATTATGGGAAAAGCACTATGAGGATACCACCAACGTAACTTTTGGCGGTTATTTTGGCGGTTATATCGCCCCAGTTGCAGATAAAGGTTATTTGCTGGGGGCTGGTGGCTCTTACGCCAGCCTGCATACCAATAAGGGTTTTATTATCCGCACCGATGCCCAGGGCAACGAATTGTGGAAAAGAGAATTCAGTAGTAAGAATGGTATTGGTCTGGTTAGATTAGCGGTTAGACCTAGCGGCAACTATTTGTTTATAGCACCTGAAGATTTGGATACCAGTTGGCAATCTTATAACAGGCCAATGAGGTTGCGGTTCGGGATAATTGACACTTCTGGAAATATCTCAGCAAATAATTATATAGGCCCAATACTGGATGTGTTGGGTTCATGGGCTTTTACTCCAACCCTGGACGGACATTTTGTTGTCGGGGGCTACACCTACGTAGACCCTGGCAAGGACATCTCCTACCTCTTTAAGTTCAACGAGGACGGGGATAGTATCTGGCACCAGAATTATTGGTTCGGTTACCCAGAGGGTTTTAGCAATATCTATGCAGTACGGCCTACTGCGGATACCGGTCTCATTGCTGCCGGTTACTTCCTGGATCAGGATAATCGCTACTATGTGTTGGGCGGAGCCTACGATTGGACATGGTTGTTAAAACTTGATCAATACGGTTGCGATACGGCAGGTTGCGAGCGAGTGAGTTTGCCGGAATTACCCATTAAGGAGGCGGACCTAAAGGTTTATCCCAACCCCGTATACGACCAGCTCAAACTGGCCTGGAAAGAACTGCAAAAAGAGGAGGAAATCAAGGTGTACACTGCCACCGGGCAATTGGTGTATGAAGCCGTATTTTCAGAGGTACAGCAGCTAACTATCCCCACCGCTGCCTGGCCACCCGGCATTTATCATTTGCAGAGCGGCAGCACTGAGGCGGTAAAAATCATCAAAGAGTGAGTGGGTGCAAAGTTTTAAGGATGTAAGGTTTTAAAGCTTAAAGGGTAAATAGAACCATAAACGTTGAACTTTCAACTTTGAACCAGGAACCTTCAACCTTGAACTTTCCAACTAAAGAACCCCCGGTGGGGTGCTGAGGTAGATTATATTCAATAAATTTGCCGCCTCAATAAAAAATCATGCTGAACAAGATCATACGCCTTACACTCACGGTACTCATTTTTGCGTGGGCCGTATGGCAATTTGTGGAAGGGAATATTGGCAATGGCATTATGCTGGTATTGCTGGCCGGGCTGGTATTGCTCACCTATTTCCGAAACGAAAATATCATCATTGCCTTCTGGCATTTGCGTAAAAATAACCTGGATAAAGCGGAGAAGTCTCTTTTGCGTATCAAGAATCCTGAAGCGGCCCTGGTTAAAGGTCAGCTGGCGTATTATTATATGCTGATGGGCATGATTGAATCCCAAAGGAGCCTTACCAAGTCCGAGACCCTGCTACGCAAAGCACTTTCTACCGGCTTACGGATGAAACACGACCAGGCTATGGTGAAGCTACAGCTGGCCGG
>CETZ01124885.1_pt1 | contig 14288 bp, 12 predicted proteins | sample 531441 | NCBI WGS metagenome assembly CETZ01 (sample SAMEA2623098, study PRJEB7988) | marine metagenome | isolation source: saline water (ENVO:00002010), including | reverse complement strand
GGCGGGCGATTTCATTCTGCTGAACCAGACGGGCTTTTTCAGCCTGCCATGCCGCTTCAGCGGCCCGCATTTTCTTGTTCTGTTCACGCAGTTCTTCATGCACGCTGAGGAGTTTTTCAACTTTCTCCAGCAGCGCCGTCATGTCTCTGTCCGGCATGCGGTGGTCACCTTGTAAAATCCCACGACTACTATAAGAGCGACCTGTGGGCAGGGTCAATCAATGTCCCGCCGTCAGGCCGCTGGTATCGACAGGCCATGGAACGAAATGGTTCACCCTTGTGCACATTCGCGGCGAAAACAGCCCGAAATTTTCCCCTGCGGGTGATAGAATCAGGGCCGGATTAAAGACAGAGGTATCTATGGTTTCAGAATATCCCGATCTCGCCGATCAGTGGGACACCTGTGGTTGCTATCAGTCGCCGTCTGCGCTGCAGGGCTGGCTGACCGGCTACCTCGCCAGTGGTGCACGGCTGACCACATCGCGCTGGCTGGAAGAAGCCATGGATTATCTGGAACTGGATGAACTCCCCACGGATCTGCAGACCACGCTCAGCGCTCTGTACGATCAGGTACTGGCCGGACTGCAGGCCGAAGATATGGCTTACGAGCCACTGCTGCCGGATGACGAAGAGGCCGACATCATCGAGCAGATCGACTGTCTCGCCCAGTGGAGCAAAGGCTTCCTCGACGGCATCGGCGCTTCCGGCAAGCTGACCGGCAGCATCGACAGCGATGTGATGGAAGTTCTGCGCGACCTGGATGCCTTCTCCCAGGCCGAAGCCGGTGAGATTGCTGACGCCGAAGCCGGCACCCTGTACCTCGAACTGGCCGAACACGCCCGGGTTGCCGCCCTCACCGTCTTTTACGCATTCAACAAATCTGCTCCGGGTGCACAGGTGCCCGAAGTTCTGCACTGAGGTGTATTATGATCAAGCTTAATTCCAGTGAGTATGCCAAGCGCCGTCAGGCCCTGATGGCCAGCATGTCACCCAACAGCATCGCGATTGTCCCCTCCGCGCCGGTCACCATCCGTAACCGCGACGTTGAGCATGCCTTCCGTCAGGACAGCGATTTTTATTACCTCAGTGGCTTTCATGAAGAGCATTCGGTACTCGTGCTGATCCCCGGTCGTGAGCAGGCCGAATACGTGCTGTTCTGTCAGGAAAAAATCAAAGAACAGGAAATCTGGACCGGCATCCGCGTCGGCCCAGAAGCGGCTCCGGAAAAACTCGGTGCTGATGATGCCTTCCCGATCTCCGACATCGACGAAATCCTGCCCGGCCTGATCGAAGGCAAAGACAAAATCTACGCCAGCCTGGGTGTCAGCCCGGAGTTTGACCGCCAGCTGATGCAGTGGGTTAACCACATCAAGAGCCAGGTGCGGAACGGTGCCTCTGCCCCGCATGAATTCAGTGCGCTGGAGCACCTGCTGCACGAGCAGCGCCTGATCAAATCCGACGAAGAAATCCGCGTCATGCAGGCCGCCGCCAACATCAGTGCCGAAGCCCACACCCGCGCTATGCAGGTGGTAAAACCCGGCATGATGGAATACCAGCTGGAAGCGGAACTGCTGAACATCTTTATGGCTGCCGGCAGCCGCTGGCCGGCCTACAGCTCCATCGTCGGCTCCGGTGATAACGCCTGCATCCTGCATTACACCAGCAACAACGACGTCATCAACGACGGTGAGCTGGTACTGATCGATGCCGGTTGTGAGCTGGACTACTACGCCTCAGACATCACCCGGACCTTCCCCGCCAACGGCAGATTCAGCGAACCTCAGCGCGCGCTCTATCAGCTGGTGCTGGATGCCCAGTACGCCGCCATTGACGCCGTAAAACCCGGCAACCACTGGAATCAGCCGCACGATGCCGCCGTACGCGTACTGACCGAAGGTCTGGTCGGACTCGGCCTGCTCAAGGGCGAGGTCAGCGAGCTGATTGAATCTCAGTCTTACCGTCAGTTCTACATGCATAAAACCGGTCACTGGCTGGGCATGGACGTGCATGACGTGGGCGAATACCGTGTCGACGGCGAATGGCGCGAACTGGAGCCGGGCATGGTGCTGACCATCGAGCCGGGTCTGTACGTGGCACCGGATGATGAGACCGTAGATGCACAGTGGCGCGGTATCGGTATCCGTATCGAAGACGACGTCGTCGTCACCAAAGACGGCCACCACGTACTGACCAGCGCCGTGGTGAAAGAAATCGCCGATATTGAGGCCCTGACAGCCTGAGCCGCCCATGAGCACGCCTGACGTACTGACAACAGACATCTGCATCCTCGGTGCCGGCATGGCCGGTGCCAGTCTGGTGCAGCTGCTGCGCCCGGCACGGGCTGCCGGAATCAAGATCACCCTGATCGACCGCCAGCCGCTGTCCTGGAACAGCTCCGCCGACGAGCGTCCGCCCAGCTTTGATGGTCGCGCAACGGCACTCTCATACGGCACCAAAGACATTCTGGCCAGCCTTGGTCTGTGGGACGCCGCCGCACCCCACGCCTGTGCCATTGAGCATATTCAGGTCAGCGACAGCGGCCACTTCGGCCAGACCCACATGCACGCTGAAGAACAGGGTACCGAAGCGCTGGGCTATGTGATTGAAAACCACCGCCTGGGTCAGGCACTGCTCACCGGCCTGCGTGAAGACGATACCCTGGCGCTGCTGGCACCGGCGGACGTCACCCGGGTGCAGATGGTCCCCGCAGGAGCCGCCCTGACCCTGGCCGATGGCCGCAGCCTGCAATGCCGCCTGCTGATCATGGCTGACGGTGGCCGCTCAGATCTGCCACGTCAACTCGGCATTCATCACCAGAGCAGCAGCTATGGCGCTACGGCGCTGGTGACCCGCATCAGCACCAGCGAGGCGCATAATAACTGGGCTTACGAGCGCTTCCGGGAAGATGGCCCACTGGCTCTGCTGCCACTGGATACGCAGGATTTCGCCGTGGTCTGGACCCTGCAGAACGACGAAGTCAGCGACATCATGGCACTGCCGGATGCTGAGCTGCTCGCCCGCCTGCAGGCGCAGATCGGCTACCGCTGTGGCCGCTTCACGCGCATTGGCGAACGCCTCACCTACCCGCTGGCACTGGTGAAAAGTACCGAACAGGTACGTCGCTCACTGGTATTGCTTGGTAATGCCGCACATACCCTGCACCCGGTTGCCGGACAGGGCTTCAACCTGACCCTGCGCGATGCCGCCGTGCTGGCTGAGCACCTGAATAAAGCCGTCAGCGAAGGCCGCAATCCCGGTGATCTGGAGGTTTTACAGGGCTTTGCCCGGACCCAGATACAGGATCAGCGCAACACCATACTCGCCAGCGACTGGCTGCCACGCCTGTTCAGCAGCAAAGAGCCGGCGGTATCGGTTCTGCGTAATGCCGGACTGATCGGCATGACCGCCTGCCCGCCGGTACGCCAGATGTTTACCCGTCATGCCATGGGCCTCGGCCAGACCCGGGCCAGAACCGAATAACCGCGGCCCGGATGACCGCAGGATTCCCACCAGGGGGAGCAGAATATGAACGCATTTGATGTTGTAATCGTCGGTGGCGGACTGGTCGGACAGGCCATCGCCGCCGCACTGACGACAGACCATAACGGCCCCCGCGTAGCGCTGGTCGACCCGGCAGAGATTCAGCCGCCACCGGCTATCGGGAGCATTCAGGATTATGACCTCAGAGTCAGCGCCCTCACCGCCCGCAGCCAGGACTTTCTGACCCGCATCGGCGCCTGGAACCGCATCCCCGCCGACCGTCTGTCTCCCTACCGTGGCATGCACGTCTGGGACGCCGAAGGCACCGGCTCGGTCACGTTCGATGCCGCCGATATGCATGCGCCTGAACTGGGCCACATCGTTGAAAACCGCGAAACCGTCTATGCCCTCAGTCAGGCACTGGCAGGCCGCGAACTGACCCGGCTGCAGGACACCGTCGCCTCGTTCACGGACCCGGATGAAAACGGCAGACTGTCTGTAACACTGGGCAGTGGTGACACCCTCACCACACGCCTGATCATTGGTGCTGACGGCGCCCTGTCCGGCGTGCGCCAGTTTGCCGGAATCCCCACCCGCGAGTGGGACTACGACCATCACGCCATCGTCGCCACCGTCGAGTGCGAACAACCGCTGCAGGCCACCGCCTGGCAGCGCTTCCGCCCGCAGGGACCGCTGGCACTGCTGCCGCTGCACAGCAACCCGCATCTGGCCTCCATTGTCTGGTCCACCAGCCCGGACGAAGCCGCTGCCATGCTGGCACTGGACGACGACGCTTTCTGCGAAGCGCTGGGTCAGGCCTTTGAATACCGCCTCGGTAAGATCCTTGCCAGCTCAGCGCGGGCCAGCTTCCCGCTGCGCCAGCGCCATGCCCGCAACTACTACAGTCACGGCGTCGTACTCGCCGGAGACGCTGCCCACACCATCCACCCGCTGGCCGGACAGGGCGTCAACCTTGGCTTCAAAGACGCCGAAGTCCTCGCCGAAGAAATCCTGCGGGCATACCGTATGGGACTGTCACCGGGTGAAGACGCCGTGCTCGCACGTTATCAGCGCCGCCGTCAGGGCGACAACCTGGCCACTATGGCGACGATGGAAGGCTTCAAGCGCCTGTTTGCGGCTGACCAACCACTGGTGCGGTTACTGAGGAATGAAGGGATGCGGATTTTTGACCGGGTGATGCCGTTGAAGAAGCAGGCGATGATAAAGGCGATGGGGTTGTAAGCGCGAAATATTGAAGCTAGCTTAACAAACCTTTCATTTTATTTTTTCCCTTTTAATATGCGGAGATTTGATAACATTTGCTTGATCATCGATTACTTTTTATATATTTTCAATTAGATAAAGCTCGAAAAACTCTGAAATCACCAAGGATGAAACATGAAATCTAAATGGAAACTTTTTATCAGTCTAGCTCTACTAATTTCTTCAAGTGTATATGCTGGCACGAAAACGGAGAATGTAATTTGTAACGATTGTTCTCAATCGGCTACTTCAATAGATGCAAGATCATGGGGCACTAGAGAGTTAGGATCAAGAGAGTCTGGCTACTATACGGCTGTTAACTTGAAGGGTCGCAGCTACACAACATACTCTGTTACAAAAAAACCCGCCCAACCAGGCCCGGGGACTCAAAGAGGTGGAGATGAGCACTCTTTAACCAGCACCGCCACTTCTTACACCATCAGTGTCTATAAGACTAGCACCCCCTCATATATCTCTTCCGATATTAATGGTCTATTCAATGAGCTTAGCGCCTATAAAAACCAAATACAATCGCAATCAAACGAAGTCCCATCAAGTGTAATCAGCGACCCTTGGGATTTTTTGGAATGTTCTGCATGTGATTCACGACTTGGCAACTACATCCGTGATGACGTACCAGTTATTGAAAGAATTGCTGACAACATCATCGCCTACTTATCTTCACTTAGTATTATCGATAGAGTGACAGATATTCACTACATTCAATTGCAAAGTGGGGGCAAGGTAAAAGTAGAAGTATCTATGGTATCAGATGGAAGTGCGTTCCTGACATATGATATAAAGATCGTTGATGTCTGGGATGAATCAGGCAATCGGGTTCCAAGAGATTCTAACGAATTAAGAGAGGGTATAAAATATTTTATTGATGAATTCGAACAAGCTGAGAATATCAACAGTACAATTAATCGCTTTGGATATGGAATCCCCACAAGCAAAGAGAAAACTTACGTATATACATTTAAATGCACCAGTAATAGTCATTGCACAATATCTGGCAAAGAGAAATAACCCAAGTGACAGCCAGGTGCTCTTACAGGGCACCTGCTATAGGAAATATAAAATGATAAGTGCTAGTGTTTTCCAATTTGCAGTCATTATTTTATGGATTGCATCAATCATTCACGTATTGGTGTCTACAAAAGTCTCTTCAGAAAACAGATTGTTGTGGGCGTTATTATGTTTCATCATTCCTTTTTTCCCATATCTTTTTTTCCTCATGACATTCAATAGGAATAAAAATTAATCAAATCAATGTAAAATCAATGGGGTCAGAGTCATTGATTTTTAGCTTCCCGGAAAGCTGACGACTTCTGGTCACCACCGCGTGACATTGGCATTGAGCGCCTCCCGGTTTTGACTTCGATTTCAGCCTTAAACCGGCTATCTCCAGTGCCCAGGAGATTTCTGTCGCATTGCGTATTTCAAATAGTTCTTACTCCGGCATCGCTCCCCGGAACATCTTACGATAAGCACCCTGCCTTTCTTCACCGTACTTCCCAATTGCAGATAGATCGGATGCTCTGACCCCATTGATCCTAACAGAAATTTCGGCGGCCCCAGAGACGCACTTTCAACCAGCAACACCTTTCCTTAAAAGAGACATCAGTGGGGGCATTTACTCTCAATATTTCCTTCAGGACCTCATTATTTGGGTAGTGAGCTTGCTGTTCGAAAAGCAGTTAAGGCTCTCAGTGCAGTAATTTCGATCTCGGTGCTGCTGGTTTTCAGTGCGCCTGTTGCGAGCCACGGAGTTCAAAAACGAGCAGACCGACAGAACATGGATGTTCTGTCAGATCCGCTGAGGCAGGACGCCGAATCGGATCGTGGTCGTTGTGAGTTTGCAGAATGACGTGAAACAGCGAGGAACACAGCGCGAAGCAGGAGGGTGGGCCAGCGCCGGGAGGATGCCGTCCTCCCGGGAGCACGAATACACTCAGCTTAAAATATTACTGGATTGCTTCGCTAAGGCTCGCAATGACATAAGGATTAGAAATAAAAATCACCCATAAAAAAAACCGGCATAAACGCCGGCTTTTTTCATCACTGACTCCGTCAGCAACAACTCCTTCATCAACCAATCACTTCAGCAACGTATTCAACTGCGCCACATCCCCTTCACTCAGCACTCCTGAGTAATACTTCAGGTTCAGCAGGTTGATGATGTAGTCATAACGCGCATTGGCGTAATCGCGTCCGGCAGCAAACAGGTTACGCTTGGCGTTGAGCAGTTCCACGATGTTGCGGGTACCGACCTTATAACCGGTCTCGGTTGCATCCAGCGCTGAACGTGCAGAGCGGATGGCCTGTTCACGGGCGGCGATGTTGCGCACGTTGTTACGAACCTGCAGGTAGAGGCTGCGGATGTTCTGTTTCAATTCGCGCTTCTGCTGTTCCAGCGTTGCATCAGCAGCGGCGTAACTCAGAGCAGCCTGTTTGGTGGCGGCGTAGTTAGAGCCACCAGCCAGCAGAGGTACGGTGACCTGCAAGCCATACATTTTTGTGGTGGTGTCCAGGTCATCATCGTATCCATCAATGGACTGTGTCTCATCACTGTAGCTGGCAAACAGATTCACTGTGGGCAGATGGTTCGATTTGGTGGCGTTGCGTGACAGACGTGCAGATTCCAGCTGAGCCGTGGCCGTCAGCAGGCCCGGAAAGCCTTCCATACCTGAGGTAACCCAGGCGCTGGCATCTTCCGGCTGCGGGTTGTTCAGGTCGGCGTTTTCTTTCAGCGGATCAACGTCTTTAATCACGGAACCTGTCAGTGACTCCATGGCTTCGTAGCTGATCTCCAGGCTGGCCTGCATATCCAGCAGGTTCACGTAGCTGAGGTCATAGGCGGCCTGAGCTTCGTTCAGTTCGGTCACTGGCGACAGTCCGACTTCGTAACGCTGACGCACCTGCTCGAGTGACTGCTCAACAGATTCCACTTCAGCCTCGGCGGCGGCCAGGTTGTCCTGCGCACGCAGAATCCCAAAGTACACATCGGCAGTACGCAGAATCAGGTTCTGCTCGGCGATTTTAAGAGTCAGGTCCGAGACACTGTCCACCGACAGTGCGGCTTTATAGTTGTACCAGGTGTTCAGGTTGAACAACGGCATGTTGGCATTCAGCTCAAGCGTCGTCGCTGTGTAATCTGATTCCCGACCGGTCAACACCAGGTCAAACTGGTTTGTTGTCTCATAATAAACCGTGGAATACGATTCTGAATCACTGTTACCTTTGGCCCAGGTATAGCTGGCACTGGCCTGAGGCAGCAGTCCGCCACGGGCGATGGTGGCGTTGTAGCTGTCGGCCTCGCGGGTGGCGCGTGCGGCCGCAACCTGAGCATCATTGGCTACCGCCAGGTCGTATACGGCACTCAGATCCTCAGCCGCTGCTGTCATACTCAGTGACAGTCCGCAGGCGGCCGTGGCCAGAGGGAGAAATCTTTTCATGTGGGTACCTTTCTCAGGCTGTTAGTCTCTCAGGGCTGTGCAGCTCACAGAACCTGTTGCCGACTATTTCGGCAATGTTCGATGGAGTCTAACAGAAAAAAATCGCATTACCCGTGCGCTTTGGTGCGCCTGAGCGAACACACTTATTAGCACAGATCATACAGGACAGTTTATGGGCGATTTGAACCTTTCCTTCACCCGCGACGACGTGATTATTGAATCACGCGAGACCGTCTATCAGGGGTTTTTCCGCATGGAAAAACTGCGACTGAGTCACAAAACCTTCGACGGACAGATGCTGGGGCCCTTCACCCGTGAACTCTTTACCCGGGGGGAGGCGGTGTGCGTGCTGCTGTATGACGCGCAACGCGATGAGGTAGTACTCACTGAACAATTCCGTGTGGGTGCATTAGAGGATGAACGCTCTCCCTGGTTGCTGGAGCTGGTTGCCGGTATGGTCGAAGACGGTGAAACCTACGAAGACGTTGCCCGGCGTGAATCCGAAGAAGAATCCGGCTGCACGCCTCTGAGCCTGATACCCATCTGCCGTTACTGGGTATCCCCCGGTGGCACCGATGAACGGGTCGCCATCTACTGCGGCCTGATCGACAGTGGGAATGCCGGGGGTGTCCATGGTTTAATAGATGAACACGAAGACATCCGGGTCCACCGGATCGCATTTGCTCATGCCTGGCAGGCGGTGTCTGATGGCACCATCGACAACGCTGCCACCATCATGGCCATACAATGGCTCAGGATACATCACGACACGATACGCAGTGGTAAGGTGCCTGAACTGACAGTCAGGTTCTGAATTGCGCCGGGCTGAAAAAGCCTCCCGGCACTGCTATGGTTTCTGACTTGCCAGCATGCAACATACACCCGGACTGAGGAGAACACGTGCGCCGCAAACCCTATGTGCCTGACCTGCAGGAACTGGCCTCGCTGTGTGAAGCCAATTATCTGCGTTTTCTCAAACTGCTGCCCGACACCGAGGCAGGCAGTGAGCGGCTCATCGGTATCAGCACGCCCAGCGGCCAACAGGCGCACATCCGCATTCAGGTGAACGAAACCCATCCGTATACCAGCATGCTGACGGTCACGCAGGAAGGCCTGAACCCGGAATGGATTCAGCCACCGCGTATGGAGGTCCGCCTGTATCACGACGCCAGCATGGCCGAGGTGCTCTGTTATCAGAATCAGCACAAGTTCGAAGGGCGTTATCAGTACCCGAATCCGCAGATGCGCATGCCAGACGAGAAAGTCCAGCTGAACCGGTTTCTGGCCGACTGGCTGGAGCATTGCCTGCATCACGGCCATACTCAGACTCCGTTTCACTTTACGCCAAGCTACCCCTGAGCCATGTCTGATCTGATCATACCGCCAGCCCTGCACAACAGTGGCTGTCTCTACCTGCACGGTTTTTTAAGCTCACCCGCCTCGGAGAAAGCACAGCAGATGCTGGCCCTGTTTGCAGAACACCCGGAGCTGGGGGAGATCCGCACGCCGGAGCTGACCCATCATCCACTCGACGCCATTGCGCTGGCGGAAGCTGAACTGCAGGCACTGCAGCAGGAACATGACCAGGTCTGGCTCGTCGGCAGCTCGCTCGGCGGGTTTTACGCGACCTGGCTGGCGGAGAAACACCATCTTCCGGCCATTCTGATCAACCCGGCAGTACGCCCGCACGAGCTGTTCCGTCATTACATCGGCGACCACAGACACTTCCATACCGGCGAGACGGTCACCGTCGAAGAAGCCCATCTGGATCAACTGGAATCCCTGCACTGTCCGCAGATTCAGCAGCCTGAGAACCTCCTGCTGCTGTTGCAGACCGGCGATGAAACACTGGATTACCGCCAGGCAGCAGCCCTCTACCGCGACTGCCCGGCGTGGCTGGAAAGCGGCGGAAATCACAGCTTCACCGGCTTTGACGAACGCGTACCGCAGATACTTGCTCATCTTCAGCGCTGTATTTCCTGACAATGTCCGGATTCGACGGACTGCAAAAGGGCCCCGTGCTGGGTATACTCCGGGAAAAAGAACATCTTTGATCACGGGAATTCAATGTCAGATCAATACACCGCCTCTTCGATTGAAGTCTTAAGCGGTCTGGACCCGGTGCGCAAACGCCCGGGCATGTACACCGACACCACCCGCCCGAACCACCTGGCACAGGAAGTCATCGATAACTCCGTCGACGAAGCACTGGCCGGGCACGCTGACCGCATTGAAGTGACGCTGCACGGCGATGGCTCAATGACGGTGCTGGATAACGGCCGCGGTATGCCGACTGACATCCACCCGCAGCACGGTATCTCCGGTGTGGAACTGATCCTCACCCAGCTGCACGCCGGTGGTAAGTTCTCCAACGACAACTACCAGTTCTCCGGTGGTCTGCACGGTGTGGGGGTTTCGGTCGTGAACGCCCTGTCACAGGTGGTGGAAGTGACGATATGGCGCGACGGTCAGGTACAGCGCATTGGCTTCAAAGACGGCTATAAGGCCATCAACCTGCAGGTCATCGACACCTGCGGTAAGAAACGCACCGGCACCAGCGTGCGCTTTCTGCCCGACCCGAAATACTTTGATTCCCCCAAGTTCTCCATTCCGCGGCTGAAACATTTATTGCGCGCCAAAGCCGTGCTGTGTCCGGGCCTGAAAATCATCTTCAACGCCCCGAACGCCGAAGACAGCGCCGAGTGGTACTACGAAGACGGTCTCAAAGACTACCTCACGGTCAACGCCACCGGTTGGGAAGCCATTCCGGAGCAACCCTTCAGCGGCTCCATGACCGGCAAAACCGAAGGGGTCGACTGGGCCCTGCACTGGCTGCCGGAAGGCGGCGACCTGCTGCAGGAAAGCTACGTGAACCTGATCCCGACGGCTCAGGGTGGCACCCATGTGAACGGCCTGCGTTCCGGTCTGCTCGATGCCCTGCGCGAGTTCTGTGAGTTCCGCAACCTGCTGCCGCGCGGCATCAAACTGACGCCGGATGACCTGTGGGAACGCTGCTCCTACGTACTTTCAGCCAAGCTGGCCGACCCGCAGTTCGCCGGTCAGACCAAAGAGCGCCTGTCGTCGCGCGAGGCCTCCGCCTTTATTTCCGGCATCATCAAAGACGCCTTCGCGCTGTGGTTGAACGAGAACACCGCCGACGCTGAGCGTCTGGCCGAAATGGCCATCAGCAGCGCCCAGACCCGCCTGCGCAAGGCCAAGAAAGTTGCGCGCAAGAAGATCACGCAAGGCCCGGCACTGCCTGGCAAACTGGCCGACTGTACCGGTCAGGACGGCGAGCGTACCGAGCTGTTTCTGGTGGAAGGTGACTCCGCCGGTGGCTCAGCCAAGCAGGCCCGCGACCGCGAGTTTCAGGCCATCATGCCGTTGCGCGGCAAGATCCTGAACACCTGGGAAGTCGACCCCAACGAAATTCTGTCCTCGCAGGAAGTACATGACATCGCCGTGGCACTGGGTATCGACCCCGGTGCTGACGATCTCTCCGGTCTGCGCTACGGCAAGATCTGCATCCTGGCCGATGCGGACTCTGACGGTCTGCACATCGCCACGCTGCTGTGCGCCCTATTCTTGCGCCACTTCCGTAAGCTGGTCACCGAAGGCCATGTCTATGTCGCCATGCCACCGCTCTTCCGGATTGATATCGGCAAAGACGTGTATTACGCCCTCGACGAAGCGGAAAAGCAGGGCATTCTTGAGCGTATTCAGGCCGAAAAGAAACGCGGCAAAGTCAACGTCCAGCGCTTTAAGGGTCTGGGGGAGATGAACCCCATGCAGCTGCGCGAAACCACCATGGACCCCAACACCCGCCGCCTGGTGCAGCTGACACTGGACCCGGGTGATGACACCAATGAGCTGATGGACATGCTGCTTGCCAAAAAACGCTCCTCCGACCGCAAGGCCTGGCTGGAAACCCACGGCAACGAAGTTGATATTGTCTGATATGTAAATTAGTACATAAAGTTGAACAGTTCGACATAAGCTTGAACAAATAAGTACATAAGTTTGAACAAAAGCCCCGCCAAACTCGATTTGCCGGGGCTTTTTTATGGGCCACGCAATAATAAGAACAAAATCTATTGGCTTGTGATGATGTTCTGACGATCTGTTCGATAAGAAGTGAGCTCAGATTTCATGGTCACACAATAAATTAGTTTTCGAGAGAATACTTTTGGATACTTTGACATACTGCGGGTCATTGCATCTACAAGGCTTTAGGTAGGGTGTTCTTATGCCTCGCCCTGAATTTGATTAACTCTATGTCAAACCTTGGTAATCCATGATCCCAATTTCGCTAGAGCGAATGCTCGAACTATTGCGCGATGGCCTGTATTCCGGTTGTGTCGCGCTAGTTGTCGAAGCTGAAAACCGTCATCAAGTTATTGCGTTGTTAGAGAAGCTTGGAAATGAACGGTGTGACCGCGTGCAGATTATGACCTTGGATTCGGAGACAGCAATTGACCTGCCCTTGGAGTCCATTGATGGCGACCTCTTGCTTATTGATGGCTTGAGCAAGATTGGCCCCCATAGCCAAGAGGCATATGCACTGCGGACATTTCTTGATGTCAGAAGAAATACAGCGGGCAAAACGATCATAATCTTAGATCCTGACGGCTATAGATCCCATTTTTCTGACAGCGATGCGCCATTCTATTTGTTTTGCGATTTTGTCTTCGAATCAGATCTTTCTTGAACGGATGGCTATTTATCGATAGCGGTGCAAGCCAATTTCAGCAATGAAAGGCTCATCGTGTATGCTGGATTCGCGTTGAATTCTGGGTTCGATATGCTCGCGCTGTGATGGCGGCTGTCGCCATTTCAGTCGTGGCAGGTTTTTCTGTGGCAAAACGACTACACCGGATAAGGGTGTCGATTTCGGTATTCGAACGCCATCTTCAAAGTAGGCATAGTTTGCTCGGAGCTGCTCCTTCAGGGGCGTTACCTTTGCAAATTCATTGTCAGAGCATAGCGCCAGGGTTTCGAGGGCAGATTCTCTTTCCTCGTCAGTAAGATTTTTGGCCAGTTTTAGGGCGTCTGACCGTGTGACTTTGGTTATCCGCTTGTGTGAGCTTGACCAGGTCCAGCTAAATACGTCCATGTCTTTTGGTAAAACACGAATCATGCAGCGGCATGCTTGGAGATCGATCTGGTTGTAAATAATCTGTTCACGTGTCGCGAGATCAAACAAAGATCTTTGTGTCCCTTGCTTCAGTTCATTGCGGAGCAATGTTGATATAAACCGTCCTGGTGTGGAGCTATTCGACACACCATAAATGCGTTGGGCTTTTGTGGTTAAGTGAACGAAGGTGTTCTTTGCATTGTTGAAAACTTCAAATTTTCTGGCAAGTTGATCTGAAGTGCACAGGATGCCAGCAGTAAGGGTTTTATCATCTCTGTTTGCCCTGAAAATTTGGGTCATGCTGTCGATTGCTGCCAGTCTGGCAACACTTGACCTATGTTCTTCTTCAGATGTGCCTATTGTGGGTACATAAACTGGATAGGAATCCATCTCTTCTAATGCAAGCTCTCGGATATCTTGTGCTACTAGAATGATGTCGGAGAGGGAAGAAAAAAGCCTTTCCACAAGTTCGGCTTGAAGTGATCGATCCACGAATGACTCTAGCCCGGATTTCTCATGAGGGGATAAAAGAAAGCGGCTGAAAGTGCTATAGTTTCAGGACCTTACACCGTTCACCAAGCACCAACAGCCGCTATCCAAAATGGTACCTGAAAAACTGACCTTCTCGCCACTGTCTCGCCGTCAAATTGAAGCCGATTTCTCCGGTGGTCATATCACCTCCGATGCCGGCCTGCTTTTGCTTCGCGAAGTCGACAACCAACACCAGCTCACTCAGCGCCTGGCTACGGTGCTGGACGATGCCCGTAATCCGGTACTGGTTCGCCACAAGCTTCAAACCATGATCCGGCAACGGGTCTTTGGCGTAGCCGCCGGATACGAAGATCTGAACGATCACGAAACGTTACGCGCTGACCAGGCACTTCAGACCGCGACTGGCGAAGCGGCCATTCTAGCCCGGATTTCTCATAGTGCTCCAACAACCTTCGCAGACCA
>CETZ01006289.1_pt1 | contig 14302 bp, 6 predicted proteins | sample 531441 | NCBI WGS metagenome assembly CETZ01 (sample SAMEA2623098, study PRJEB7988) | marine metagenome | isolation source: saline water (ENVO:00002010), including | reverse complement strand
GCTAAAGCCTCCGTTTTCATCAACAACGGCTTCAATAGTTTGCTGGTTACCTAAGCTATCGGTGACCACCAGTGTTACCGTGCTACCTTGTGGTAAATCTGTTGTGCCACTAATAAGTGGCGTGGTGTCGTTGCCAATGTCTTGTGGGTCGAGCGAAAGCGTTGGTGCTGCGGTATCAATATTGCCCTGTGTGGATGCAGAGTCTTGATTACCCGCATCGTCAGTGACAGTGGCGGTAACGGTAAAGTTGCCGTCGGCAAGCTCTGCCGGCACATCAACAGAGAAGGTACCGTCATTTTGGACAACAGCGTCAAAGGTTTGCGTATTTCCTGCACTGTCTGTAACAGTGATTGATACACTGCTACCCGGTGCCTGGTCTGTGTTACCTGAGATGGTTGGCGTAGTATCATTGGTACTGCCTTGAGCATCCAAGTTAACCAGCGGCGATGTAATATCGATATTACCGCCAGTTTCCGTTGCCGTTGCAGTATTGCCGTTCGCATCGGTCGCTGTAGCCGTTACGCTATATTCACCTTCAGCTAATGGATTGGGCACATCAGCACTGAAATTACCAGAACCATCTACCGTTGCCGTAAATGTTTGCGTATTGCCAAGCGCATCGGTAACAGACAGTGTAACAGTGCTGCCAGCGGGTAAATCGGTAGTACCTGAGATAGTAGGCGTGGTGTCGTTGTCATCACCCAGTGGGTCAAGGGTTAAGCTTGGCGCATTGCTGTCCACTGTGCCAGTTTGTGACGTTGAAGCACTATTTCCCGCAGCATCGGTGGCTGTTGCTTCAACAGTGTAGTCGCCGTTAGCGAGTTCAGCAGGCACGTCTGCGCTAAATTCGCCGTTCGCGTCTACTGTGGCAGTAAAGGTTTGGCTGTTTCCAGCACTATCGGTAACGGTAAGTGTAACCGTGCTGCCCGCTTCCAAGTTTGTAGAACCGCTAATTGACGGTGTCGTGTCGTTACCTGTGCCAAGTGGCTCTAGTGAAATGGTGGGGGCTTGCGTATCAATGTTGCCGCCATTTTCAGTAACAGTCGTTGTATTGCCGGCCTCGTCTGTTGCACTGGCCTCTACGGTATATTCACCCTCAGTCAGCGGCGTTTGCACGTCGACGCTAAAATCACCGTTCTCATCAACGACGGCATCGATAGTTTGTGTGTTGCCCGCGCTGTCGGTCACCACAATAGTTACTGTTGAACCAGGTGGTAAATCGGTAGAGCCTGAAATCGTTGGCGTGGTGTCGCTACCGTCAGTTTGCGAGTCTAAAGAAAGCGCTGGTGCGGTAGTGTCTATGTTGCCACTGTTGTCGACAGCGGTAGTTGTATTACCCGCTGCATCAGTTGCTTCGACAGAAACCTCATAGTTGCCTTGTGCTAGCGCTTCTTCGACATCGGCGCTGAAATTACCATTTTCATCAACAACGGCGGTAACAGTTTGTGTATTACCCTGACTATCGGTGACGGTAATAACGACCTCGCTGCCCGCGGGCAAATCTGTATTACCTGAGATAGTCGGTGTTGTGTCGTTAGTATCCGTTTGCGGGTCGATGTTCACAATCGGTGGGGTGGTATCAAGTACAGTAGTGGCCGTGGCGGTAGAGCTATTGCCATTTTCGTCTGTCACCGTCACTTCAATCTCGTATTCGCCTTCTTCAGAGCCAGGAGGGAATGCAACATTGAAGTTGCCATTCTCATCGGTTGTCCCCGTTATTGTCTGGCTGTTGCCGTCGCTATCGGTGATAACAACCACAACTTCTGAATTAGGGGCGTCTGATGAACCCCCTATGCCTTCACTACCGTTGGTAGGAGAGCCGGTTTCAATAACAACGTTAGGGCCTTGGGTATTAATAACTGCATCGATGGAGGTTGAAGCGGTATTGCCCGCCACATCAGACACAGTAGCGGTTACCGTGAAGTCGCCGTTTGCGAGTGCTTGCGGGACTTCAGCGCTGAAGCTACCGTCTTCTTGCACTGTTGCAGTAAGGGTTTGCGTAGTGCCATCTGAATGTACGATTTCTAGCGTTACAATTGCACCCGGTTCTGCGTCGGTGTCGCCATTTATCACTGGCGTGTCATCATTGGTTGAGCCAATAGGATCAAGGCTGATTATCGGCGCCGTGGTGTCAATTTCGCCAGTCACTGTGGTGGTAGAACTGTTGCCTGCTGGTGTTGTTACAGTAACATCTACCGTGTACTCGCCTTCGCTAAGTTCCGCTGGCACATCTTCGTTGAATGTGCCGTCAGCGCCCACTGTAGTAACGATTGTTTGTTCGTTACCCTCGCTATCTGTAACAACAATGACGACTTCACTGCCAGGAGGGGCATCGGTTTCACCAGACACGTTTGGCGTAGTATCGTTCGTTGGCGCAGGTTGATTTACGGTCGTCGAAGGACTTGTAGAATCGTAATCGCCGCTTGCTGTTGCTTGTGCTGTGTTACCCGCACCATCCGTCACCTCGGCAGTTACGCTGTATGTACCCTCAGCCACCGCATTTGGAACTTCAACGGTAAAGGTACCATCGGCAAGCACAGTGGTGGTAAAGGTTTGAGTAACGCCAGCACTATCGGTAACGGTAAGGGTTATCGTGCTTCCGGGCACGGCATCCGTTAACCCCGAAAGTGTGGGTGTAGCATCGCCATTTATTCCTGGGTCGTTTAATGAGATGGTTGGCGCCGTCACGTCGATAGCACCCTGAGCGTCAGCATTGGCCGTATTGCCTGCTTCATCAGTCACGGTGGCGTTAACGGTAAATTCGCCTTCAGCTAGTTCAGACGGTACGTCAGCGCTGTAAGTGCCGTCAGCCTGCACAATGGCGGTCACGGTTTGAGTAACGCCTGCGCTATCGGTAATGGTTAACGTAACTGTGCTGCCAGGCGCGGCATCGGTAGTACCTGAAAGGGTAGGCGTGGTGTCGTTACCTGTCGCTATGGTGTCGATAGTAATTAAAGGTACGGTAGTATCAATCACGCCGGCAGTATCTGTGGTTGCTGTGTTGCCCGCTTCGTCGGTCACGCTGGCGTTAACGGTAAATTCACCTTCAGCTAATTCAGCAGGTACATCGACGCTATAGGTGCCGTCTGCTTGCACAGTGGCAGTTACAGTTTGCGTGTTGCCCGCGCTATCGGTGATAGTTAATGTAACTGTACTACCCGGTGTAGTATCAGTGGTACCTGAAAGGGTCGGCGTGGTGTCGTTACCTGTCGCTATGGTGTCGATAGTTATCGATGGTGCAGTGGTATCAATTACGCCCGTGGTGTCTGTGGTTGCTGTATTGCCAGCCTCATCCGTCACGCTGGCGTTAACCGTAAATTCACCCTCGGCCAATTCAGCAGGTATATCAACGCTATAGGTGCCGTCTGCTTGCACAGTGGCAGTCACGGTTTGCGTGTTGCCCGCACTATCGGTAATAGTTAATGTAACTGTGCTACCCGGTGTAGCATCAGTGGTACCTGACAAGGTTGGCGTAGTGTCGTTACCAGTCGCTATGGTGTCGATAGTGATCGATGGTGCAGTGGTATCAATTACGCCCGTGGTGTCTGTGGTTGCTGTATTGCCAGCCTCATCCGTCACGCTGGCGTTAACGGTAAATTCGCCTTCAGCTAATTCAGCAGGTACATCAACGCTATACGTGCCGTCTGCTTGCACAATGGTAGTCACGGTTTGCGTATTGCCCGCACTATCGGTAAGGGTTAGCGTAACTGTGCTACCCGGTGTGGCATCAGTGGTACCTGACAGGGTAGGCGTGGTGTCGTTATCTGAACCCGGCGCATTAATGGTAATCGTTGGGGCGGTGGTATCAATTTCACCTGTAGTATCAGCGGTTGCTGTATTGCCAGCTTCATCCGTCACGCTGGCGTTAACGGTAAATTCACCTTCGGCCAATTCGGCAGGTACACCAACACTATAGGTGCCGTCCGCTTGCACAATAGCTGTCACGGTTTGCGTATTGCCTGCACTGTCGGTAATGGTTAGCGTAACTGTGCTGCCAGGAGTGGCATCAGTAGTACCTGAAAGGGTAGGCGTGGTGTCGTTATCAGAACCAGGCGCATTAATGGTAATGGTTGGGGCGGTGGTATCAATTTCCCCTGTAGTATCAGCAGTTGCTGTATTGCCTGCTTCATCGGTCACGCTGGCGTTAACGGTAAATTCGCCTTCCGCTAATTCAGTGGGTACATCAACGCTGTAGGTGCCGTCTGCCTGCACAATGGCAGTCACGGTTTGAGTATTGCCTGCACTGTCGGTAATGGTTAGCGTAACTGTGCTGCCAGGAGTGGCATCGGTTGTACCTGAAAGGGTAGGCGTGGTGTCGTTATCAGAACCCGGCGCATTAATAGTAATAGTTGGAGCGGTAGCGTCAATTTCACCAGTGGTAGAACTATCTGCAGTATTACCTGTAGGTTCTAATACGGTAGCATCTACCGTGAACTCACCATCAGCCAGTGCATTTGGTACGTCTACACTGAACGTACCGTCGTCTTGTACTATGGCGGTAACAACCTGAGTGTTTCCCTCACTATCGATAACGGTTAGTGTAACTGTACTGCCTGGAATTGCTGAAGTAATGCCTGATAGTGTTGGCGTGGTGTCGCTTGTTAAGCCAATCGCATCTAGGGTAAGTGAAATGTCTTGTGCTTGCTCGCCTGTTCCAGAAAACTCAACTGGCGTAACATCGTCGTTGCCATTTGCACTTTGATCGAACTGGAAACCCACTGGATCGACTTCTTCATTTATGCGATCAACGCGCACAAAATTACTACCGCCGTCAGTACCAGCGCCGCCATCTAGACCCGCCGCGGTTGCTTCTAACGATTCTAAAATGTCTCCATCACCAGCAAGTACATCAAGAAAGTCAGCGTCACCTTCTTGGTTGTTACCATCTACGCCGTCAACACCGTCAAGTAATGCTGTTAGCTCATCCACACTTTCATCAAAAACAGCAAATTCATCGTCAGAATTGTTTTCGGTGAAATCTAATTGCAGCGGGAAAGTAACACTTTGTCCAGCTGGAAGTGTGCGAAGTTCTCCATCTACACTTACGGTAACAAATCCATCAGGTGATATGTTTAATACGTCGCCTTCCGCCACCGTCATACCGACAGTAACATTGACCTGTTCACCTGTTTCACCACGTACTAAAGAAGCCTCGCCGTTTACTTCTGCAATGATTACTTCAGCCATAATTCCCTCTCAATCGATAAATTTTCTCGCTATACAAAAAGCGTAGCAGGGCTTTTTTATCTCGTTACCGGACCGTGGTACGGGGGACACATATCCTTTGGTATAAAGCCTAGGTAGTTCCCCCTAATTTATTAATTTTTAGTCTAATAATTGTGAGTCAAGTTTGCAGAAATACACATAGCGTCTACTTTTTAAAAGTAAGAAACGACACAAATGTCGCTTAGTATTTATATAGTGAGATGCATATATGAAGTTGATAAATTCAGTGCTTTCCAAGGTTGTTATTGGAGCAACTGGCGCTGTGCTAGCTCATGCTGCTATTGCTCAAAGTAATGGTGTTGGTGACTCGTCAGTCAGTTTGGAAGACTACGTTCGCAAGGTAGTAAACGAAAACCCAGAAGTGCAAGCCAGCTGGCGTCAACTTCAAGTTGCTATGTCAGACGTTGATATTGCTCGTGGCGGCTTTCGCCCTCAGGTCGATGTGTTGGCATCAAGTGCTTATACCGATAGAAACTACGGGCTAGATCGGGAGTACATGGGACATACCGCGCAAATCGCCTTAACTCAGATGCTGTACGACGGTTTCTTAACAAGCAGTGAAGTTAAACGTTTTAAACAAGCGCAAGTGGTACGCTTTTTCGAACTAATGGGTGAAGTAGAGCAGAAATCTCTGGATACGGCTCTCGCCTACATGGATGTAAAGATGTTTCGTGAGCTCTTAAAACTCGCTGAAGAAAACTTAATTACTCATGTGGACGTGTTTAAACAAATTGAAGAAAGTGTAGAAGCAGGTGTAGGTCGTCGTGCCGATTTGGAACAAATTAGCGGACGTTTGTCTCTGGCCGAGTCTAATGTGCTTACCGAGCTGTCTAATCTGCACGATGTTACCGCGCGGTTTTTACGGTTGGTGGGCGAGAAGCCCGCGAATAACTTGCAGCCGGTAACGTTAAACTCTGCGTATGTTGATGCTAGTGTTACGGATATTCAAACCTTACTCACTAACGCCTACGGCACCAACCCCCAATTTAATGCTGCTATTTACAACATTGATGCCCAGCGTTACGCCGTGGACAGTGCAAAAAGTCTTTATCATCCGCAAGTCAATTTAACCGCAAGTTATGGCGCACAAACGCGAGACCAAGCTGCGCTAAATAACACCATTACTGAAGCCAGTGTTGGCGTTAACTTTTCTTATAACTTGTATAACGGTGGTTCGGACCGCGCAGCGATTCGACAAGCATTATCACAGGTAGATTTAGCAAAAGACTTGCGGGACAAAGCCTGTATCGATATGAGACAAACGGTACAAATTGCTTATAACGATATTATCAATATTACTGAGCAGCTACCCTCACTGAATGCCCACCGCCTGTCTTCAGACAGAGTAAAGTCTGCATACATGGATCAGTTTACAATTGGTGAACGTTCCCTATTAGACTTACTCGATTCCGAAAACGAGTACTACGAATCTAGTCGCGCATATTTAGAAGCACAATACACCTTAGAAAAGGCGCGTGTAAGACTGCTTGCGGCCTCGGGGAGCTTGGCACAAACGTTAGGAATTACAAAAGATGGCGTGCCTGATGTACTGAACAAAGCTGAAGAGAGAATAAGCTACGACCCTAACTACGTTTGTCCGGTCGTTCGTACAAACTTTGAAGATGAACTTAATATTCTTAAGCGCGACACAGATGGCGACGGCATTGTGGATTTGTGGGACGACTGCGTCGATTCTACACCAGGTGCCATGGTCGACGACTTTGGTTGTGAAGCCAAAGAGCCTGATATGGCGCCAGAACCAAGTGCTGCAGATTTTACGTTAGATAATGCGAAGATAATCAATTCATTCAACGTCAATATCGAATTTGCGTCTAATTCTACCGAGGTTTTGCCTGAATACGAGAACTCGCTTTGGGATGTCATTGAAGCCTTAAACAATGACCCAAATTCAGGGGTGATTATTCATGGTCACGCCTCTCTAGATGGGGATGCAGCCTACAACCAGCGGTTGTCTGAGCGCAGAGCTAAGGCGGTTGCGTCGCTGCTTATGAATAAAGCGAACATAGAAGCTAGAAGAATTACTGCGGTTGGTTACGGAGAGAGTCGTCCGCTGGTTGATGAAGAATCAGACGCGGCGAACGCCCGTAATCGCAGAATTGAAGCGGCTATTATCCAGCTTCCTTCTAACGAATAGCAATGTGTAGGCCTATATGAAGGAAAAGAAGGTCGTAGACGACATATCCTATTTGGAACAGCAAGGAGGCGTATTGATGGATTGTTTGATTACGATCTGTCATGCGCACCATCTGGATGTATCTCGAGTCAGCCTGCTCAGTGGGCTTCCCTTAGATAGCGGCGAATTATCGCCCACAGGATTTGAGCGTGCAGCTAAACGGGCGGGACTCGTCAGCAGAACGGTTAAGCGCGATTTAGACCACATTAATACTGCGCTTTTGCCCGCTGTATTAGTCTTAAATGAAAAGCAAGCCTGTGTACTACATGGCTTAGAGCCTACCCATGCAAGAGTTTCGTATCCAGAACTAGATGACGCCGTGGTTGAAGTTCCCAGAGATGAACTTGCTGCCCGTTATACTGGGTACATCATATTTGCTCGACCCGAGATGCACGCGCATGAGACCAATGCTCAAATTGACAAATCCTCAGTAGGGCACTGGTTGTGGTCATCTATCAAATCTGCAAAAGGGCTGTATAGGGATGTACTAATAGCCTCTGTTTTTATTAGCCTGCTTTCCATTGCCCTGCCTCTTTTTGTAATGAATGTATACGATAGGGTGGTGCCAAATGCGGCACTGGAAACCTTGTGGGCGCTGGCGATCGGCGTGCTTTTAGTTCTCGCGGCAGATTTCCTGTTACGCATGCTTCGGCAGTACTTTGTAGAACTGGCGGCAAGTCGGCTAGATGTCACGCTTTCTGCAAAAATTATGGAAAAAGTACTGTCTATAAATTTGGCCAGTAGACCAGCAAAAAGCGGTTCCTTTATAAACAGCTTGCAATCTTTTGAGAGTATTCGGCAGTTTTTTGGTTCTGTAACGCTGGTGGCATTGGTTGATTTGCCATTCGGGCTCCTGTTTGTCGTTATCATAGCCATGATCGATTTTTACTTGATCATTCCTATTCTTATTGGCGCCACCGCGCTTTTCCTATACGCCATGAAAGCGCAGCGCGTAATGCGTTCTCTTTCAGAAGAGTCGATGGAGATTAGCTCTCGAAAAAGCTCCCTCGTTACCGAAAGCGTGACTTCTTTAGAGGACATTAAGGCTTTTGGTTACCAGAGCCGAAACCAAAGTGCGTGGGAAAAACAGACGATATTTCTAGCCAAAGTTAACGCCAAGCTGCGTTTGGTTTCGATGTCGGTAAATAATGCTGCACTTTGGGTTCAGCAGTCAGTCGGCGTTGTAATCATTTTAACTGGTGTATATCTGATCATTGAAGGTGTAATCACCCAAGGTGGATTGATTGCTGCCTACCTATTGTCTAGCCGAGCTATGGGGCCGGTCTCCCAGGCTGCGGCTTTATTGGCGCAATACCATCACGCTGAGACGGCGAAGAATGCCCTTGACGATATTATGTCTTTACCGAGTGAGTCAGGCAGTAATAAGCAGATAAAAAGTAATATTGTGCTTAAGGGTAATATTGATGCAAGCCAGCTTTGCTTTAAATATCCGGATGAAACCGTACTTGCACTCAAAGACATAAACTTCTCAATTAAACAAGGTGAGCACGTAGCGATTTTGGGCAAAAACGGATGCGGAAAATCTACCTTGAACAAACTGCTTATGGCCTTTTACCGCCCTGAGTCTGGGCAGTTACTCGTGGATGGCATTGACCTTCAGCAATACGACCCGACACTACTTCGCAAACAGATAGGTTACGTGCCACAAGACGTCAGCCTTTTCTACGGTTCATTGAAAGACAATATTATGTCTGAAGATTTACATATCGATGAAAGTGACTTTTGGGAGGTACTGACTCAGTGTGGTTTGGCGAAACTTGTTAATGGAAATGCCAACGGGGTAGAACAAAATGTAGGTGAGCGAGGTAGCTTACTTTCTGGTGGTCAGCGACAAGCAGTAGCGATGGCTAGAGCGATAGTGCGAAACCCTGCGATATATATCATGGATGAGCCTACCTCAGCCATGGACTCAACGAACGAAGCGCAGATGAAGGAAACCATAAAAGCAGCGACATCCGGCAAAACACTCATCATCAATACTCATCGTACTACGCTGCTTGACCTTGTTGAGCGCGTGATTGTTGTCGAGAACGGAAAAGTTATTGCTGACGGTAAGAAGGAAGATGTACTTGTTCAGTTTAAACAGCCAAGTCAAATACTTAAGAGGGCGCCATGATTTTAAACAGTGGTGGTGAGAAAAAAGACTGGTTGCAGCGATTAATGCGAGGTTGGCTAGCGCCACCTCCAGGTCAGGACTGGGTATTGGAAGCCGAGTGGTCACGTATAATGCAAACGCCGGTGAAAGCCCGTGGGCTTTTGTATTTGGTATCACTAGTTTTATTTCTTTTGGTGGTGTGGTCGTATTTTGCAGAGATTGATGAAGTTGCCAAAGGCGATGGTAAAGTCATACCGTCACAGCAACTACAGGTTCTCCAATCCTACGACGGAGGAATTGTACAGGATATATTAGTACGAGAAGGGCAAACGGTTGAAGCTGGGCAAGTGTTATTAAAGGTTGATCCTACCCGTTTTTTGTCAAGCCTTGAAGAAAACACAACCCAGTTTGCGGCGCTGGCGGCGAAAGTGCAGCGCTTATCAGCGCTTACCCAAGGTGACGTGTTGCGGTTTAATCGAGAGCTTCGCGAACAGGCTCCAACGATCGTTGATAACGAACGCAAGCTCTACAATTCCAACTTGGCGGAGCTTGATGAAGTTGCAGCAGGATCGGATTCTCGTATTATGCAACGCCGTCAAGACGTGGAAGAAGAGCGAGCGAATCTTTCCCAGTATCAAAACGTTTTGTCCCTCTCAAAGAAAGAGCTCTCTGTGACCAAGCCATTACTTGCATCAGGTGCTGTGTCGGAGATTGAAATCCTTCGATTGGAACGTCAGATAGTAGAGCTAGAAGGAAACATCACCAAGTCCAAGGTAGCGATTGAGCGTGGGTTAAACGCCATCGAAGAAGAAATCATAAAGAAGGAAGAAGCGCGTCTTAAACTGGTTAATCGATGGAACCAAGAATTGACCGAAGCCACCGCCGAAATGGCGACATTGCAGCAGTCTCAAACCAGTTTAGAAGATGTGGTGTCACAAGCAGCGCTGAGATCGCCAATCAATGGTACGGTGCAGCGCTTGCTCATCAATACCATTGGTGGGGTCATTACTCCAGGCAGCGCGGTAGTGGAACTCGTTCCTCAAGACGATCAACTTATTGTTGAGGCAAAGGTCTCGCCTAAAGACATTGCGTTTATTCGAGAAGGGCAGCAGGCCATCTTAAAATTCAGTGCTTACGACTTCACTATTTATGGCGGTATGTCCGCTGAAGTCCGACATATCAGTGCAGACGCCATTACCAACGAGAAAGATGAAACCTACTATTTAGTCAGGCTTGAAACGAAGAAAAGCATTGCTGATGAAGCGTTAGATATTTTACCTGGAATGATCGTACAGGTAGACATATTGACGGGAAAGAAAACAGTCCTTAACTATATCTTATCCCCTCTGTTCAATGTTACAGCCTCTGCGCTGCGGGAGCGTTAAATGAGACATTTCATTGCCGAGAAAGATTTGCAAGGGGCGCTAACCCAGTATTCGTGGACCAGCTATAGTCGGGTTGATCAACTAACATGTGATCAAACTGATTGTATATGGATATTGGCAAGCGATGAGAACTGGCGGCAACAGCTAATTGAAGCCAAGCAAAAAGTAACACAAGTGGTATTACTGACCTACAAATATGACCGTTTAGAGATGCAAACAGCGCTGATGCTAGGCGCTAGGGCGTATTGTCACGCATTAGGAACCCAGTCTCTTTTATTTTCGGTAGCGAGGGTGATAGAAGCCGGAGGAATGTGGTTACCTAATGAGTTGCTTTTAGTGACAACATCTAATGTGGCGGTCAATCTGCAGTCTAAACGCGTGTTACCTGCTTTAAGTGGCTTAACGAACCGCGAAAAGGACGTATTGAGCGGCATTTTAGATGGGTTAAGCAATAAAGAAATTGCAAGAGAGCACGGTATTACCGAGCGTACCGTTAAAGAATATGTGGGTACGCTCTTACACAAATTTGAGGCAAAGGACCGAATCAGTCTATTACTCCGACTTGGTGAATTTAGTCATCTAAAAGATGCTCTATAACTTCCATGTGTGATACAACGCCGTCAATACCAAGTTCTATAAAGAGCGCTTGATGGTCAGAGCGTTTAACGCCGTCGGCGTATACTTTAATACCGAAAGTATGCGCCAGTGAGCAGAAGCCTCGAAGGAAAGCGTGATTAGCTGGGTTGAAGTCTATGTCGGCCATAAATGCGGAATCAATTTTCACATAGTCTAGCCCCATCTCTTGCACATCTAACAGTTGCGAGAACGATTCGCCTACGCGTTTAAGGCCTATTTCGCATTCTTTAGCTTTAAGCGTAGTGCAAAAGTCGCTAAATTCGTCAGGGAAACGTGTTGCTGTAGATTCCCTTACTTCGAAACACAGCTGTTTAGCTGCTTTTGAGTTGCTGCCTATTTGATAATAAAGCTGTGCAAGGGTTTCAGGGTCTAGCATGAACTGTTCGGAGCAAAGAAAAGCAAACTTCGATTCTGTGCCAGAACGGTTAATGTAATCAATAAGGTGAATAATGGTTGTCAGTTCTAACTGTGGCAACAAACCTAAGTAACGTGCCCAGTGGGTATAGAAGCCGCTCTTTCTAAGCTCGCCGTCTATGTTCACCCCAGCCCAGCTTTGGTAATGAACCAAATTTCTGTCTATATCGAGCACTGGGAAATTAAATGTTTCTACATCGCGCTCATCGATAGCACGTTTGAGCTCTTGCTCCCATCGCTTCTCTTCCACAAGTGAAATGAATTCTCTTAGCGGGGCCTCGACAAACGGTTCGTCCATTTCATCCGCTTCGGCTTCATCTATCATTGCATCAGCGCGCATAAGTGCGTTTGAAAAGCTGTCATCCGGTCGTAATTTCACAACCGACTGAAAGACTTGAGGGTCGCCATCGCGGCTAAATGCACTTAAACACGCACCGTGTAATGCTTCAGATATAGTAACGGCATCGTGTGTTTCGGTGAGGAGAATAGCAAATTCATTTTTTTGCATTCTAGCAATACGACTGTCGGTGAAAAGGTGATGATGCATAGAAAGGCAATCATTAATTTCTTCAACGAAGTCGCGAATACGATTTTTACGTATATTGGCCGGGGAGCGCAAGAAACCTTCGCCCTCAGTAAATCTCACAAAAAAGACGCAGTTGACGCCTTCTGTATCGCGAAAGGCAAGTTGGCCTTTTAAAATCGATATAAAATAGTCTCTGTTGGCAACACCAGATTCGTCGTCGAATTGGGTTTTATAGCGCATGAGATCAAGGCGGGAATTTTCCTCCTCCATAATCTTCTTGGACGTTCTCGCTAAGAAGTTCATCGCGCGAACCACACGTTTGAGTTCTAGCGTGCGAGGTTCGGGCAGTTGAACAAATTTCATTTCACCAAAAGACTCGGCTTGACTAACAACGCCATCCAGAGGTCGAATAATAAAACGAAGTGCCCACGCGCCTATTATTCCTGAGAAGATACCTACAAGGGACAAGCCAAAAATGAGCCGTTGAGTAGCGCGCCACATAGATGCGACGGCGAAGCTGGTGTCGGTTTCAACATATATCGTACCGTACTGACCCCACCCCTCGCTAACCTGAGCAATACCTGGATTGACATTCGGTGAGAAATTGTCTGCAAACCATCTGGGCGTGTCTTCATCTAATTGCACTTCGTGGGTGTGGGCAGACACAATTTCGCCGTCCGCTTTTTGAAGTACAATTGTCGCGTAGTGTCCTATATCGAATTGGGACATGATGAAAAGGTCTAAAGATACGGGGTCTTTTTCTAATCCACTTAGCGTTAACGCCATCATACTTGCGTTATCTAAGTTTTTTGAGTAAAGCTGTTCTTCTACGTATTGCTTCGTAGTAATTCCATGAATTGTCACGCTACCTGCAATTGCAACAAGGACAACGACTACAATGGCTAGCCATAATTCTCTTGTTATTGACATAAACTCCTAGGACCTTCTGCTAATCCCCTCTTGCTTCATGCGCTCAATAACGTCACGCCACCTAGATAGTCTACTGGTAGACGAAGAAACCTGTGCCGTTTTGCCTGGTTGCCAAATACCTGAGTCGTTAAAACTAAAAACAGGTATCAGGTCTGTGCGCTGTGAGCCGGGTAATACATTAGACACTAAGCTGTCTAGCACAAGGGGATCCGATGAAGGGGAGTCATAGTATCCTAAAACCATATGTGCTTGTGTTACTCGACTTCTACCAATCTTCGCTTTTACATAAATTAGGCGAAGTTTAGAACTATCGATACCTAAGTGTAGCAGAGCTACGTATTTTGCAATGGCATAATCCTCACAATCTCCGCGAGAATGGCCAAAAAGTTCAGAAGGGGTTGCCCAGTAGTCTTTTTCTTTAAACACAATATCGTCAGTAGCATACTGAATATGCTCATCAAAGAAAGCGTTTACACCAAGCAATTGATCTTTGACACCCTTACTTTCAAGAGCGTGTAGGGCAGCTTCTAGCGCTGCAACGTGTGATGCTTTATCAGCTCCAAATTTATTTTTTACTTCCTGTTCAAGCTTTGGAAACTCGATTACATACTGATCCTTCATTTGCTGTCCAGCCAGTAGCAGGGCCACTAATGCTAAGCAGTGCGACGCAAATAGAGAAAGGGTCATAACTTCATTATTTTAGTTATACTAAAGTATAGGCGAGAGTAACCGTCTTCACCTAAAGTTTAAGTATAATTTGCTATACGTAGTTATAGGTATAACATGGCTGTGCTGATAAACCAACCATGATTTCGAATGCTAAAGTGGAAATCGAGAAAGACTATTTTTTTACTACAAAATCGTGTTCTTGAATG
>CETZ01051480.1_pt1 | contig 14329 bp, 6 predicted proteins | sample 531441 | NCBI WGS metagenome assembly CETZ01 (sample SAMEA2623098, study PRJEB7988) | marine metagenome | isolation source: saline water (ENVO:00002010), including | reverse complement strand
CGCAGCGGTACTTGTTGTTCTACATTCAGTTTCTCGGAAATATCGCCTGGCAATATACGGCTCCAGGCCCCCTTGGTAGGGAACGGGCCGGGAGCAATAGCATTGAATCGTATGCCATATTTGGCCCATTCCACCGCCAGAGAGCGTGTCATGGCCGTAACACCAGCCTTGGCCATAGCCGAGGGAACCACAAAGGCAGAACCGGTTTCAGCATAAGTAGTTACAATGTTAAGTACCGTCTTATTATGCTGTTTTTCACTTATCCAGTGCTTACCGAAAGCCAGTGTGCAGTTTTTGGTTCCTTTCAATACTATATCAATTACCGCATCAAAAGCTCCGGGAGAAAGTCTTTCTGTAGGACTGATGAAATTGCCGGCCGCATTATTCAGAAGAACATCCACATGACCGTAATGCTCTAATATGCCGGACAAAAAAGCCTCTACCTCATTGTAATTACGCACATCGCAAGAAGCTGTAAATACTTCGCCTCCGCAACTTTCCTCCATTTCCTTTTTCGCCTCCAGGAGTTTTTCTTCCCTTCGACCGCAAATGGCCAGTTTAGCGCCTAATTTCAGGAAGTATTCACCCATGGACCGGCCAAGGCCTGTTCCACCTCCTGTTATGGCTATTACCTTTCCTTCCAGCGCATCTTCGCGCAACATGCCTTGCTGGTAACGTTCCTCCATGTTCATCACATTTGGTCGCTTTCTGTTTTTACGGATTGGCTATTGAAATATGCTCTGTAGCTTTGCCCGCACAGATACGATTTTAATTTGCTGCCAAAATATGCAAAACCCCGCTACCAATATTCCTTTTGCTGAAAAGATTGCCAAAGAATTAAGTAAGCACAATGATATACGTCCGGATTATTATTACTGGCTTAACCAACGTGACAATCCTAAGGTTCTGGACTACCTGACAGCGGAAAACCATTACCGCGAAGCGGCCATGAAACATACGGAGCCGTTGCAGGAAAAGTTGTTCCATGAAATTAAGAGCCGCATCAAGCAGGATGATTCCAGTGTTCCCTATTATAAAAATGGCTACTGGTACTACGTACGTTTTGAGCAGGATAAGGAACACCCGGTGTATTGCCGCAAAAAAGGATCACTTGAAAATCCGGAAGAAATACTGCTGAACGTTAATGAGCTGGCTAGTACGTACGACTACTATAAAGCAGGTGGGCTAAACGTTAGCCCGGACAACACCTGGCTGGCCTTTGGCGAAGACACCCTAAGCAGGCGCATCTATAACATCCGGTTTAAGAACCTGGAAAGCGGGCAAATACTGGAAACCCAACTGGAGTACACCACCGGTAGCATAGCCTGGGCGGCTGACAGCAAAACGGTTTTTTACACCATCAAGGACTCCAGCCTGCGGGCTTCCAAAGTATTTCGCCACACACTGGGGTCAGACCCAAAAGAGGACACGGAGGTCTTTCATGAAACGGATACCACCTTCAACTGCACAGCTTATTCTACCAAGTCTGAGAGCTTTATCATGATCGCTTCGTTCAGCTCAGTATCCAATGAATTCCGCTTTCTGGATGCTACAAATCCCGAGGGGGAATTCAGGCTGATCCAGGAGCGCGAGAGGAGCCTGGAATATGCAGTGGCACATTTTGAGAACCACTGGTATATACGCACCAATAAGGATGATGCAACCAACTTTAAACTTATGCGAGCTCCATTGGAGCAGCCGGGTAAGGAGAACTGGACGGATGTGGTACCGCATCGCAAGGATGTATACCTGGAGGGACTGGAAATTTTCCGTGACTTTTTGGTGCTGGAGGAGCGCTCTAATGGCCTGAGCAAGATCAGGATCACCCGTTGGGACAATAGCGAAGATCATTACCTGCAATTCTCTGAAGAAACCTACACTGCGGGTATCGGCACCAACCCCGATTTTAACAGCACCACACTCCGTTATGGATACTCTTCATTAACCACGCCTGCCTCCGTATTTGATTACAATATGAACACCCGCACACAAACGCTGATGAAGCAGCAGGAAGTGGTGGGCGGCCATAATCCCGAAGACTACCAGGCAGAAAGGATATGGGCTAAAGCTACGGATGGAAAAAGAATTCCCGTTTCACTGGTATACAAAAAAAGTCTCCGGAACGTAAAGGGAAACCCCTTACTGTTGTATGGTTATGGATCCTATGGTATTACCGTTGATCCTGGCTTTTCATCTACAAGGTTAAGCCTGCTGGACCGTGGTTTTATATTCGCCATTGCGCATATCCGTGGCGGGCAATATCTGGGCAGAGAATGGTATGATGATGGTAAAATGCTGAAAAAGAAAAATACCTTCAGTGATTTTATTGCCTGTGCGGAGGAACTCATCGCTCAGAATTACACCAACCCGCAACATTTATACGCCATGGGCGGCAGCGCGGGTGGTTTGCTGATGGGCGCTGTGATCAATGACAGACCTGATCTTTTTAAGGGCATTATTGCTGCCGTGCCTTTTGTGGATGTGGTAACCACCATGCTGGATGAGAGTATTCCGCTTACCACCGGTGAATACGATGAATGGGGGAATCCGAATGACGAGGAATATTATCACTACATAAAATCCTATTCTCCCTATGACAATGTGAAAGCACAGGATTACCCGGCCCTACTGGTCACCACCGGACTACACGATTCTCAGGTTCAATACTGGGAACCTGCCAAGTGGGTAGCCCGCCTGCGGGAAACCAAAACCGACCGCAACCCGCTCTATCTGTTTACCAATATGGAAACAGGCCACGGAGGTGCTGCTGGTCGTTTTGAAGCGTACAGGGAAACAGCAATGGAATATGCTTTTCTCCTAGACTTGGAAGGTATAACTGAATAAGTCAGATCAGGACTTCCAGTATCTTTTCCGGTGGACGTCCTACCACGGCTTTGTCTCCGTTTTCCAGGATGGGCCGTTCCATCAGTTGTGGATATTCGATCATGGCCAGGAGAACTTCTTCGTGGGTCAGTTCCTTATCCGCAAACTCTTCTTTCCAGATGTTTTCTTTGGTACGCACCAATTCTTCCGCCTGCATGTCCAGTTTGTCCAGCAATTCCTGGAGCTCGGTAGGCAACAGGGGTTCCTTCATATACAGGACCAATTGCGGCTCCAGGCCTTTATCCTGTAATATCTTAAGGGCCTCACGGCTTTTTTGGCAACGTGGATTGTGGTATAACTTCATGAGTAGTCTTGCTTAAAACAGCTCACAAAATTAACGAAACTGCAACTTACCTGAAAAGATGGAAGAAGCCCTTCAGCTCATGGGGAGTTCCGCATTCATCGCGAAACGATAACAGGTAGTAATATACCCCCTGGGGCACCTGGTTGCCATCAAAATTCCCATCCCAGCCATCCTTGTCACTTTGTGTCTGGAAAAGCTGCACTCCCCAACGATTGAATATCTTAAAATGGAACGCACTCACTTCCAAAGGATTTTTGGAAACTACAGAAAACCGGTCATTATCCCCATCTCCATTGGGTGTAAACACATTGGGAACCCTATAGGGAGCGTCACCTCCTTTACTGAATACATCCAGTATTTCGGAATACGTATCTACCCTGTTACAAATGGTATCTTCACTCTCCAACCTGATCACATAACGGCCCTGTGCGGGGAATTTGAAATAGAACAGATTCCGTGAAGTGGAAACCACAAGACTGTCATTTACATACCAGTCCTTAACCTGGAAGCCCGAACCCTGGCCCCGGAAAGTAGCCTGCAACACATCCGTTTCGCAAGGTGTATACTCTACGGTAAACTCATTCTTATCCGTGAGGTCCCGGATTACTATTTCCTTTTCAACAGTATCCCTGACACCACAAAGATCAGAAGTACCGAAAAGCTTCACGGTATAGGTTCCGGTAGTATTATAGGTATGCTGAGGAGCCTGTTCCTGGGAAAAGCCACCATCGCCAAAATCCCATACAAATTGAGCTGGATTAAGAGTGTTATTGTTAAACTGCACCACAGGATTAGATACGCAACTATCAAAAACGGCATCAAAAGCAAGGTCCAGAGATCCTACTTCACCAAAAAAGTCATGCGTTGTGGTATCACTCAGTCCACAGGTAGTATCGATGGCTATAAAGGTGAGGGTTTGATAGCCCGTGTTATTGATGGTAAGAGTAGCGTTTTTTAAGGTATCTGTAGATCCGTTTGGAGACTGGATGAGGACAATGTCTGAGTTATAGCTCAGATCCTGAATATTGGTGGTATAAGGTATACAACCACTGTCTTTGGCTACCCTTATATCCGCAATAGTAATGTCCGATTCAATAGCAAACTTAAACAGGGCCAGGTTACAATTATTGGAGCCGTTGGTTTCGGAATAACTCCCCGTAGTAGTGGGAAAACTGTCTGTAGACAAACAGCTGGCACAAACCGCCTGAAAAATGGTTCCATCCCTTTTAAAGCGACTGGTACCTCCATCCACATGATCACCCAGGCCTCCTTGTTCGCCAAAATAGGTGGCATAGTTTATTTTTTTCCAGGAAGCATCCAGCACCATAAAGTAAAAATCGCGAGTGTCTGTGTTTTTCTTAAAAGCGTTAGTGGTGACCGGCATTCCACTCAAAGGACCTCCAAATTGAGCGTTGCTTCCGCCACCCCAGCCGGAGACATAGACATTATTGCAATCATCCACCATTAAGGCCGTGGGCGACAGGTTAGCTCTTACAATATTAGGATTTCCGAAAACTGTAGATCTTTTACTCTGGCTAAGATCCGCGCTGAACATTTGTAAAAATTGGTGGGCACCGGTATCTGCATACACTTCATTGCCAATAATTGGATAATCGCCAAGGCTTTGGCCAAATGCATAGATGTTTCCTTCAGCATCAAAGTCCAGCAAAAAATTCGCATCCCTAAGATTGGTGCCGTTATACGTTATGTACCGTACGGAACCGTCTGAATTATTAAGCCCCATTATCCAGCCATCGGACCTCCCTAAATTTTGTGTTTGATAACTGGCACTTCCCGGACTTATAAGACTATCCGAGTGCGTGGCACCTGCCACATATATCATGGTATCATTGACCATCTTAAGGGACAAGAGGCCATCAGCATATTTTCCACCATAATAATGACTCCAGTTAAGTTGGCTTAAATCCGTATTCAGGGAAAATACCACTCCATCCTGCACCCCCTGGTAAGCTGATGTTGAATTAGCGGTGGGAAAATCGCTTGACCTGGTGTTGCTTACAGCATAGATATTACCCAAATCATCCTCGGCAATATCACCCCGGAAATCATCTCCATAATTATACCTGAAATTACTATTTACGCCATCCGGGCCAGAACCTCCAAGGTAGGTGGAAGCCAGCAGACTACTTCCATCTGCACTGAACCTGGCTACAAAAATATCCACTCCATAATTATAGGTATAACTGGAATTGGAGGGACTAACGTAAGTGAAGGCCGCCCCGGAATCAAGTTTGGGCTGAAAGGCATTGCCGCTAACAGGAAAATCCCTTGAACCGGTGTTTCCCAGCAGGATAAGTTCTCCATTTTTCCCCTCCAACAAACTATAAGGCATTTCCTTACCCTCTCCTCCGAAATAAGTACTGTAAATAAGTGCAGTACCATCAGGTGTAAATTTACTTATGGCAATGTCAATACCGGCCTGGGCACTGTTTCCGCTTTGAGACTGATAAGCCATTTTGGTTGGATACCCGGAAGAAAGACCAAAAACAATTCCCCCTCCGTAGCCGGAACCATCTGCACCGTAGGTGGCCGTATAACCCCAATTATCCTGTAAAGAACCGGTATAGGTACTGAAGATCAGGGTTGGGTCAATTATGAGTTCCTCATCCACATTGTAGTCACCCAATACAAAGCCCAGAGTATCACCCCACAGGCGGTAACTACAGGGCACCTCCACCTTTTTACCGTTAATATTCTGGTAGGCATAGGGAGCTGACTCCATCACATCCTCCAAGCTGGTTTGCACCATGAGATTCCCATACACCAGCTTAAGTTGTTGCTGCCCTTCGTAATAGAGTTTTATCCTATCAGGCTCAGCTCCCGGCTTTAAGATCATGTCGTACTTCAGGTTTTGATCTGTAGAGAAATAGTAAAGCACATCTATATTGGGGTACAAGCTTTTATACCGCACCTGTTCAAATAAGTGTACTTTACCCTTCCACCGTTCCGGGTCATTGCCCAAAATAAAGTTCAGGTACTCGCTTCGCTCCAGCCCGGCATTTGCTTTTATCTCAGTATTAGCCCCAAGAAAAGTCATGCGATAAGCGTAGGATTCCGACCCTGAATACATGGGTTGATGTGCGTGCCCCGATTGTTTGGATTTATCGGAAACCGGGCGCACCAGGTTAACCGTAACAGACGAGCTTTTCAGAAATACACCACCATAACCAACCGGGAGTTTATAATCAAAGTCTTCTACCCACTGGCCCTTATTTTCAATGAATGCTGTTTTCTGGGCCAAAGCTTTATGAGCTCCTCCCCAAAAAATAACACACCAAAAAACAAGTAAATATCTATTCAAAATCTGTGCTTGCAACCTGTAAATTTACGGAATAGGCCACAGCAAGTAAAACAACGGCCCTGGTATTAAGGCGGTTTTGAGTGATAGGGCTATTCTAATGAAAAAAGTCTGCCCTTTATTGAGTATTAGCAGCGTTTTGCCCTTGCCCTTCCTGCATCAGGTAAGCCTTTATAAAATCATCCAGGTAACCGTCCAGCACGTCATCCACGTTACTGGTTTCCTCTCCGGTACGTACGTCCTTGATCAGCTTATAAGGATGAAGAACGTAGTTACGGATCTGTGAGCCCCACTCAATCTTCTTCTTGCCGGCCTCAATCTCTGCCCGCTTCTGGTTTTTAGCTTCCAGCTCCATTTCATACAACTGCGATTTCAGCAACTGTATGGCCTTTTCCTTATTCTGCAATTGAGAGCGTGACTCTGTATTTTCGATAATAATCCCAGAGGGTTTGTGCTTAAGACGTACACCAGTTTCAACCTTGTTTACGTTTTGTCCTCCTGCTCCCCCTGAGCGGAAAGTATCCCACTCAATATCGGACATATTCACCTCTATCTCTATACTGTCGTCAACCAGCGGAAATACATAAACCGAAGCAAAGGAGGTATGACGCTTGGCATTGCTGTCAAAGGGAGATATGCGCACCAGGCGATGGACCCCATTTTCTCCCTTCAGGTATCCAAATGCGTACTCGCCTTCTATTTCCAGGGTAACGGTTTTAATACCGGCTACGTCTCCATCCTGGTGGTTGATCTCACGGATTTTGAAGTTGTTCTGCTCTGCATAGCGCAAATACATACGCATGAGCATACTGGCCCAATCGCAACTTTCCGTACCTCCGGCACCGGCCGTAATCTGTAAAACAGCGCTGAGTTTATCTTCTTCACCAGAGAGCATATTGCGAAACTCCAGCTCCTCCACCATCTTCTCCACCTTGCGGTATTGCGAATCCAGTTCCTCCTCCGTCAGCTCGCCCATATCATGGAACTCAGCAGCAAGCTTCAGTTCTTCACCCTGAGCCTCTGCTTCTTCGTAGGTTTCCACCCAAAACTTGAGGCCGCGGATCATGCGCATCACCTTTTCAGCCTCATCAGGATCATTCCAAAAATCGGGAACAGCCGTTTTCTCTTCCTCGTTGCTTATCTGTATCTTCTTCTGATCGATGTCAAAGATACCCCCTTAGCGCTTCCAGGCGCCCGGCTAAATCTTTTATCTGCTCTTGTGTAGTCATAGAGGTGGCAAAAGTAGCATTAAAACACCGGTTCTGAAACCGGCTGATTTATTCAGTGCCCTTATTTACAAATCAGAAAAGTCAATGCTTTTTCAGCCGCTCGGGTAAGCTTGCTTTACTACATTTGCGAAAGAATTATAGTTTCACTTCCCATGACAAAATACGATGTAGCCATTATAGGCTCAGGCCCCGGAGGATATGTGGCCGCAATCCGTTGTGCCCAACTAGGTATGAAAACCGCCATTATTGAAAAATACCCCACCCTGGGCGGAACCTGCCTCAACGTAGGGTGTATCCCTTCCAAAGCCCTGCTGGACTCATCGGAACATTATCATAATGCTCACAACAACTTTGAGGAGCACGGCATTAACCTTAAGGATCTTAAAGTTGATTTCAAACAGATGATCAACCGTAAGCAAAAGGTGGTGGATCAAACCTGTGACGGTGTAAAATATCTCATGGATAAAAATAAAATTGAGATATACCATGGTGTAGGTTCCTTTGAAGATGAGCATACCATCATCATTAAAGGTGAGGGAGATAAAAACGAAAAGATTGAGGCCCAAAACATCATTATTGCCACGGGAAGTAAACCCACAGAATTACCTTTTGCCAAATTCGATAAAGAACGGATCATCAGCAGTACTGAAGCCCTTACTTTAAAAGAAGTCCCCAAACAACTCATTGTTATTGGCGGAGGCGTTATCGGGCTGGAGCTGGGCAGCGTGTATGCACGCCTGGGCGCAGAGGTAACGGTGGTTGAGTACCTGGACAAGGTGATTCCCACCTTTGATGGAGCTATGGGCAAGGAGCTTATGAAGTCCCTGAAAAAGCTGGGCGTTAAGTTCAACCTCAGCCACAAGGTTACAGATGTAAGCCGTGACGGGGATAAGGTAACCGTAAAGGCTAAGGACAAAAAAGATAAAGAAGTAAGTTTTGAAGGTGACTACTGCCTGGTTTCTGTAGGCAGACGCCCTTATACCGAAGGATTGAACCTGGACAAAGCCGGGCTCAAAGCCAATGACAAAGGCCAGGTAGAAGTAAATGATCATCTGCAAACCGAAAAGTCACATATATACGCTATTGGTGATGTAGTACGCGGAGCTATGCTGGCACACAAAGCCGAAGAAGAAGGTGTAATGGTAGCCGAACTCATAGCCGGCCAAAAACCCCATGTGGACTATAACCTTATTCCGGGAGTGGTGTACACATGGCCCGAAGTTGCCGGAGTTGGAAAGACCGAGGAGCAACTGAAAGAAGAAAAAGTTCCTTATAAATCAGGTCAGTTCCCCATGCGTGCGCTGGGCCGTTCAAGGGCCAGTATGGACACTGAGGGCTTGGTGAAGATCCTTTCCCACCAGGAAACTGACGAGGTCCTGGGAGTGCACATCATTGCTGCCCGCGCTGCTGATCTTATAGCCGAAGCGGTAGTAGCCATGGAGTTCCGTGCATCAGCCGAAGATATAGCCCGTATCAGCCATGCTCACCCCACTTACAGTGAAGCCGTTAAGGAAGCCGCTCTAGCCGCCACTGACAATCGCTCTTTGCATGTTTAGAATCAGATAATATGCCTATCTTTCCACACGCATTTATTTGCAAGTAGAGAGTTTCGCTAATATTCTGACAGCCAGGCTGATTTTGAACGTTAAGAATCTAAGTGTACTTTTTTTTCTGTACCTGAGTATATCCGTAGGTATAGCCTTTGGCGTGTATTTCTTTGTCAAATACATGGAAGATAAGCAGTTGCTGGATGCAAAACGTATAAACGTTGCAGGACGCCAGCGCTCGCTTACCCAAAAGGTATCCAAGGGAAGTTTCATTATTGCCTTCAGCGACAATTCAAGGGAGATAAACAGGGCTTGTCAGTTCCTACCCCGTGACCTGAGCCGTATGAAGGATCAACTGCACCAACTCAAAAACGGCAATCTTTCCAAACCTCTTGACGGCAATTATCAGCAAGCTCTTGATATCAACTATCAAAAGATAGAAATCCAAATGCGTAACCTTCTCCAGGAGGTGAACGATATAATCAGTTATTGCGAGGGCGAAAACAATCAGGCTCAAATTCGTGTGCATGCGGAGAAAATACTGGAGATAGAACCCGTTCTCCTTGACCTCTTTGAGGCCAACGTGGGTATCTATGAGGCGGAAACCAGCTTCAAGCACAATCAAAGGGAATCCACTTACCTGATCATGCTGATCCTGGCCATATTCACATATGTGGCCTTTACCCTTCTGCTTGCCGTTCCCTCCATCCGTTCGTTCCGGAAAAATTATGCTATTCGTGAGGCAGCCCTAAAGGAACAACAGGAGCTGAACAATGAGTTGGCCGTGCGGGAAGAAGAACTTACTCAAACTGTAGAACAACTTAACCTGGCCAATACCTACATTGAGGAAAGCAATGCCAATGTAGACGCCATCATGAATTTCAGCAGCCTGGAAATATGGTCCGTAAACAGAGATGGGATCCTGGTTAAGGGAAACAGAGCCTTCCGCAAAACTTTCAGACAGATCACCGGAAGAGAGCCTATAGAAGGAAATACTAATATGTTGGAGACCTTCCGGGATGTGGATGACTCCTGGCTGGTCTATTATCAAAAGGCCTTCCAAGGTGAGCAATCTACCTTCTCCGTGGCAAGGGAATATAATACCATGGAGGTTACCATTAATCCCATATATGACCGTAATGAGGAAATAGTAGGAGCCGCTGGATTTATTAAGAACATATCGGATCAGATAAAGACCCAGGAAGAGATCAATATATCCAACGCCCGGCTGCGCATGGCCCTGGAGAATACCTTACAGGGATTATGGGACTGGAACCTGATCACCAATGAGGTGTTTTATAATGAAACTTTCATAAAGCTTCACGGCTATGAACCTCAAGATAAGCATGAAGCGGATTTTGAATTCTGGGAGAACCACATCCATCCTGATTACAAAAAGATCTTTGATGAGTATATTTCAGACGCCAAGAATCCGGATACTCCGGTTTCTGCTGCCTTTGACTATATGGGGCTCAAAAAGGACAGAAGCACTTTCTGGCTGAGACTACAGGGCAGGGTTGTGGAGTTTAACGAAGAACAGCAACCCAAAAGGATGATCGGCACTATTACCGATATCACCCAGCGAAAGGAAAACGAATTGCGTCTGCAAAAACTGTACGAGTCAGAGCAGGAACTTAACGAGGAACTTACGGTGCGGGAAGAAGAACTTACCGCCCGCGAAGAAGAACTGAGCCAGTACGTTAAGGAATTGGAGGAAATAAGGGAACGCCTGGAGGCCAGTGAGAAACGCATGCGCATTGTAATTGAGAACCTGCCGGTAGGAGCTGTTCTGGTTCAGGATGATCAGTTGTACATCAACAAGCAAATGTCAGATATCATTGGCTATAAGCCGAATGAAATCAAAACAGTGCATCAATGGTTCCACACTCTATATCCCGAAGAGGATTATGAGAATATCATGAAAATGTACAACGATGTGCTGAGTGCCGGGCATATTGATAATTTCCTGATCAATATTTTTACCAAAGAAGGAAAGCGAAGGATCATTGAAGTAGGCGGCTACGATTTTGGCACTGGTGTGGTCTGGACTATATCGGACGTTACTGAAAAGAGGCGCGCGGAAAAAATGCTGATCCGCAATGAAAGAGCCGTCCGCGATCTCCATCATATTTCTTCCAATACCGATATTCCTCTGGATGAAAAGATCAATCAGATCCTGGACCTGGGAATGGAGCGGTTTAAAATGGACCTGGCCGTTTTCTCTAATGTGGATATCAAAAAGGACCTATACACTATTAAGAACGCAAGACCTCCCAGGGGAATATTAAAGCAAGGGGAAGTGCTTGAACTCAAGGAAACCTACTGCGCACGTATTCTGGAAGATGAGCAAACCATAGCCATTGAAGATATTACTACTACCAACCGTTGTGATTTCCTGGCTTACCACAGGTTGAACCACCGCTCTTACATCGGTACAGCGGTATACGTAAATGATCAGTTGTGCGGAACTCTTCACTTCAGCGGTGCCCACCCAAAAACCTATCCCTTTACCGAAAATGACAAGGATATGCTGAACCTTATGGCCCAGTGGTTGGGTTCAGAACTGGAGCGTGCCGGTACCGCCCAAAAGCTCATTGAAGCAAAAGATGTAGCTGAAGATGCGGCCAAGGCTAAAAGTGATTTCCTGGCCACCATGAGTCACGAGATCAGAACACCTATGAACGGTGTAATCGGTATGACGAGCCTCCTGCTGCAAACCCAGCTTTCCGAAGAACAACTGGATTATGTGAATACCATCCGCCTGAGCGGTGACGCCCTGCTGACTGTTATTAACGATATCCTGGACTTCAGCAAGATCGAGGCCGGTAATATGTCACTGGAAGAGTTCCCGTTTGAAATATCCCAGTGTGTTGAAGAGGCCGTTGAGCTTCTCTCCTCCAAAGTAACTGAAAAGGGAATTGACCTTTTCTATTTTATCGATCCCGATGTACCGGACATTGTTTCGGGTGATATTACACGTTTAAGGCAGGTACTGATCAACCTGATCGGGAACGCCATTAAATTTACGGATGAAGGGGAAATAGTCATCCGGGCAGAAGTACGGGATATTATTGAAGATGAAGTAGAAGTCTATTTCTCCGTGCGGGATACGGGTATCGGCATCAGCCAGGAGAAAATAAATACGCTCTTTACGGCCTTTACCCAGGCAGACTCCAGCACCACCCGTAAATATGGAGGCACGGGCCTTGGGCTTGCTATATGCAAAAAGCTGGTCAACCTCATGGGTGGTGAAATATGGATTGACAGTGAGCCCGGTGAAGGTTCCAACTTTCAGTTTACCATTCGGAAGAAGATCGTAAGGCAAAACAAAAGCACTTCTATGGAAGAGGATGGCATGCACACGTTGCAGGGCAAAAAAGTGCTGATTGTGGATGATTCCGAAACCAACCTTAAAATATTGAAACGGCAGTTTGAAAAATGGGGGATAGAAGCAGAGCCCTGCAACAATTCGAAAACAGGCCTGGAAAAAGCCTTGCAAGGGCACTACGACCTCATCATTATGGATTATGAAATGCCGGAAATGGACGGAATTCAGGTTACCAAAGCCATTCGCAGGCAATACTCCACACAACAGCTCCCGGTCATTTTACTGAGCTCCGCATATCCTAACCTTACTGATAATCAAAAAAATAGACTATTCTCCGGTTACTACATGAAACCGTTCAAACATAGTCTGCTCCTTAAATCAATAATTCGGATATTAAGCCCGGTAAAAATTACTGCTGAGGCTACAGAATCGGAAGGGGACCTTGTGGTAAAAGAGAAAGAAAGTATGCCAACCGAAACACCATTAAATATACTTCTGGCTGAAGATAACCTGGTAAACCAGAAACTGGCGGTACTCACCATGAAAAACATGGGATACTCTATGGATGTGGTGGCCAACGGGCTAGAAGCCGTGGAGGCCGTAACCCGCCAAAAGTATGATGTGGTTTTTATGGATGTTCAGATGCCGGAAATGGACGGTGTGGAGGCTACCCATACCATCATTCAAAAACTGGGCGATAACCGCCCGCTTATTGTAGCCATGACGGCCAATGCTATGGAAGGTGATCGGGAGAAATTCCTGAGCGAAGGAATGGATGATTACGTTAGCAAGCCTATCAGCACGGAAGCTATAAAGCGAGTACTCAACTACGTTCTTAAGAACAAGCAGGAGTAAGAGTGTTGAAACTCAAGTTTACCCGCAACCAATATCCCAAACTACGCGATAAGATCCTTTTTACTTCTCAAAGGGAAGATTTTTCCATACTGCTGGAGTCAAATGGCTTTAAGGATACTTACGGAAGATTTGACTGGATAGCCGCCCTGGGTGCCCGCCAGGTACTTGAACCTCAAAGGAACCACTTCCTTACTTTAAAGGAGTACCACCAAAGCCGGAACACCTGGCTTTTTGGGCATCTCAACTACAATCTCAAGAACGAACTGGAAAACCTGCAAACCAGTTCACAGGATGAACTCGAATTTCCCCTGATGTTGTTCTTTGAACCTGAAATAGTGATCTATGCAAAGGGCCATTATATCTTTGTAGAAAGCGAAACTCTTACGGATAAAAATGACTTTGACCGCTGGGTGGCGGACCTTGCACCTGCCAGCACCCCTACGACAACACCTTTAAAGCTCCTGGACAAAACCTCCAGGGCCCAATACCTGGAAAATGTTGAAAGCCTTAAAGACCACCTCCAGTACGGCAACATTTACGAAGCCAACTACTGCATTGAATTTCAGGGATACGCATCACTGCACGCACCTTCGGTATATGAGAAGCTGAGCCAGCTCTCCCCCGCTCCCTTCGCAGCTTATTATAAATGCCGGGATCAACATCTTATGTGTGCCTCACCAGAAAGGTACATGTACAAGGCCGGGGATCAACTGGTATCCCAACCTATAAAGGGTACCGCTGCCCGCGCAGGCAATAAAGCGGAAGATGAACTTCTGAAGAAGAAACTGGCGGAAAGTGAAAAAGAGCGCTCTGAGAACGTAATGATCGTGGATCTGGTGCGCAATGATCTGAGCCGAACAGCTT
>CETZ01043677.1_pt1 | contig 14379 bp, 13 predicted proteins | sample 531441 | NCBI WGS metagenome assembly CETZ01 (sample SAMEA2623098, study PRJEB7988) | marine metagenome | isolation source: saline water (ENVO:00002010), including | reverse complement strand
GCCAGCCGCCATTTTATGTCCGCCCCCCTTGGTGATAATGTCATCGCTAGCCCGAATCGCATCCACGGCACTAAAATCCCCGTAGCTACGAGCCGATCCCTTTGCGATGTCATCCATTTCCTCGAGTACAAATGTCGGTTTTTTATATTTTTCAAGCAATTTTGCCGCCACAATCCCGACAATTCCATGATTCCACCCAGTGCCACTGACAACAAGTACAGGATCGTCCGTATACTCCTCTGCCTGGATAATCGCTTCATTAAAAATCACATCCTGTTGTGCCCGGCGAGCACGATTCAACTCATCTAACTGTTGCGCGGCCCGAAGAGCGGTTGTGCTATCACGAGCTCTTAGCATATCGAGTGCCAGCTGCGCTGTTTCGAGTCGCCCCGCAGCATTCATACGCGGTCCAAGCGCAAAGCCAAGTGCCCGAGCATTCACCTTTTCAGGTTCGACACCTGCAACCGCCATGAGCGCACGCAGCCCCGAGCGTCGTGTCTTGGCGAGCACTTTTAAACCCCAGTACACGTTGGCACGATTCTCATCAACCAGCGTCACAACATCACAAACCGTACCTAGTGCCACCAGGTCAAGTAGCCATTTTTCCTGCCCGCTCGGCAAACCTTTAAGCCGCGTCTGGAGTGCCTGGACAAGTTTGAAGGCAACTCCACAACCCGCCAAGTCAAGGAATGGATAGAGTCGCGGAGACTCTCCTCGAGACACTGGAGCCACCGCACTTGAAGAAGTTTCTTCAGAAGGTTTCAACAGAAAATCTTGATAGCGATCCGGATAGTCCTGTAATAAACGTTTCGGATTGATTACCGCAATCGCAGGCGGCTGTATCGATGCCACATTATGATGATCCGTCACAATCACATCAATACCTAATTCTTTGGCACGGATAATCTCCTTCTCGCTCAGACTCCCACAGTCAACAGTAACGATCAGAGTGGCCCCCGTTGCTGCAATACGTTCCACTGCGTCAACTGTCATCCCATATCCCTCAACAAAACGATTGGGTATAAAGGCATCTACATACTTGAATCCGAATGATACAAACGCATCCAGTAGAATTGTCGTGGCCGTCAGACCATCAATATCGTAGTCACCATAGATTGTTATGTGTTCCTGTTTTTTTCGAGCAGCCACCAATCTCGTAACTGCTTTTTCCATGTCTGGCAGTAAAAAGGGATCATGATACGCTTCATAACGAGGGTTCAAAAATACTTCACGCGCCGCCCCTGTCAGCCCGCGCGCTGCCATAATTTCATCGAATAAACTCATACTTATAGATCGGAGTTAGTGCGCTTGGGGCGAGTAGAGTGCTGCTGCGATTTGATAACAATATTCTGTAATTCTTTAAAAATCGCAAATTGCTTGTTTGTCGAGTAGATCTTCGTGTTGCCCTGCTTCTCACTCGCCAAAAAACCAACCTTTTCTAGGCGCTTCAACTCACGTTGGATATTTCCCGGATCTTCTTTGATGAGCTTCGCAAGACCACGAACGTGTGTACGAAAATCAGGGTACTTTGCATATACAACAACAATTTTTCGTCGGACCCTCGATGTGATAAAAACGTCTAGCATACTCTCCTTCTGTGCTTTTTGCCCACTCTCGTTCTTTTTATCTTACACTTTCTTACAACACTATACAAGTAGTTTTCGTCGTTATACTAACGCCAGTTCAGTATAATACGGTTAATTTTCTTAATCGTCTCCTCGTGAGACGGCAAGTCATTCTGGTCATAGTAATGATCAGTGTCAATGTAATTCGCTTTCACATCCAGGATATGCAGCTCATCTGCAATAATGTGCATTTTGTCTACCACCTCGACGCTCACAACCGGCGCAGCAATAACCAGTTTTTGCACCCGAACAGGTTTGAGAAAATCTATCGCAACATTAAGAATCGTGACATCCTGCAAACCATCACTGACAAGAATGATTGTATGATCTTGTAATAAATCCCTGTCGATGATTCCACCATCACCAATCAATCTATTGATCTTCTGAAATGCTTCTCTCTTTTGTTCTTCGAGGTAGCCGTGGTATTCGGTAGTATATTCGCTAATCTCTCCTGTATCGAGTGCACTGTTGTAGGTAAACTGGCCAGTCTGTGACACGGCACCAAACTTTTGATTCTCGCCCGGTACTTCAACATCCTCTGATACAAGCAGCGTTAAGATGCAATGGAGACGCTCAGCAATTGGTTCGCTTACAGTAACTGCTCCATCACCAAGAGCAACAATTGCTACGTTCTCATAACGATAATTGTCGAGCAGTAAACGAGCTAGTTGTTCACCTGCTTCGGTCCGATTATGAAAGTACATCATAATGCTACTGTTCCTTTAGTTATTTACTAATAAAATGCTTATCCTCATAGTAGCAGATACCTGTTTTGACGACAAAGGACACGTAAGCGCAGTATACTAGGGACATGTATTATGAGATAGCACCGCTGCAGATTGTCCGAAAAAACAGCCAGACTTTCACTTATCACTCAGAAAAAGAACTAGCTATCGGCGCTATCGTCACTATTGAAGTCGGAGCAAAAGAAAGACTCGGTATTATCCTGCAACAAACCACTAAGCCGTCCTACCCAACAAAAACAGTCAGCACAACCGTCGAGACAACCCCACTTCCTTCACCGCTCCTCGCCCTCGCTACATGGATGAGTGAGTATTATGCGACCCATCTATCTTTAGTCCTGCAACTTCTTATCCCTCGCGGCATTACAAAGAGTAGACGCCAATCGACACAGAATAGCTTGAGTACGGTAAGAAACCGAACAAAAATTGTATTCAATAATCATCAAGAAGTCGCCCTGCAGGCAATTCGCCAAACAAGCAAGGGAACGTTGCTATTGCATGGAGTCACAGGATCTGGCAAAACCGCTATCTATATTCAGGCAGCTAAAGAGACTCTTGCGGCTGGGCACTCAGTCATCATCCTCGTCCCAGAGATAGCATTGACCCCGCAGATCGTTGATGAACTAAACGCACACTTTCAAAACATCTACGTAACCCACTCTCATCAAACTGAGGCAACTCGTCATACCACATGGAAACGCATTCTAGATGATCCAAAGGCAAAGGTGGTGGTTGGCCCACGCTCAGCACTCTTTCTCCCAGTAGCTTCTGTTGGGTTAATTGTTATCGACGAGGCCCATGAGCCTAGCTATAAACAAGAGCAATCTCCCCGCTATTCTGCTCTGCGGGTCGCCAGTATTCTCGGCGCAGCCCACGGAGCGAAGGTGGTTATCGGAAGCGCAACACCGTCAGTGGTCGACTACTATCTTGCTACGCAATCCTCTCGCCCTATCATTTCACTACCTGTCACAGCCCGTCCTTCGGTACGCCCCTCAATAGAGTTAGTCGACATGAAGCAACGAGAAAACTTCCTTACTCATCCGTTCCTATCGGTAAAACTCCTTCGCGAACTAGAAGCCACACTTGCATCCAACCATCAGGCGCTCTTTTTTCATAACCGACGTGGCAGCACGAAACTCACACTCTGTAACGTATGCGGATGGCAAGCAACATGCCCCCGTTGCTTTGTCCCCCTCACCCTTCACGCTGACCATTTTGAATTACGCTGCACCATTTGCGGCTTCAAGGATAGGGTACCTACCTCATGCCCTGTGTGTCATAACGGCACAATCATTCATAAAGGTGTCGGCACAAAAATGATAGAGACTGAACTGCACCGTCTCTATCCAAAAGCTCGTATCGCTCGATTTGACGGTGATACTGATTCTACACAAACACTCGAAAGTCAGTACAAGAGGCTGTATGAGGGTGAGATCGATATTATTATTGGAACTCAGATTATTGCAAAGGGCCTCGATCTTCCTCGCCTCAGAATGGTAGGAATTGTACAGGCGGACGCTGGGCTCGCACTCCCCGATTATTCCACCGCTGAACGAACCTTCCAGTTACTCACGCAGGCAATTGGCAGAGTCGGACGAAGCCACCATAAGACGAGTGTTGTCATACAAAGTTTTCAGCCGACACATCCCTCTATTACCGATAGTATAGCTGCGAACTATAAGGATTTTTACGAAAAAGAACTTGAATCACGTAAAAAAGCACACTTCCCACCTTATGTGTTTCTCCTAAAACTCACTTGCACCTATAAGAGTGAGGCATCGGCGATCATAAACGCAAAAAAACTCGCAAAAGAACTAAAGATGACTCTGCCAAAATCAGTGGAAATCCTAGGCCCTGCCCCTGCTTTTTACGAAAAGCAGAGGGATACTTTCCGGTGGCAACTTGTACTCAAAGCAACAACACGCTCTCATCTACTAAAGGCTACTGAGCAACTTCCTTCGGCTCATTGGCAGTTTGAACTTGACCCCGTCAGTCTCCTGTAGCTAATCTGTTATACTATAATCACGTTATGAAAAAAGAAGATATTATTCGTCTCCCAAATCCCCATCTGCGCCAAAAATCACAAAAAGTGCAAGATATCGAGAGCCCGCACACCCAGAAACTCATTAAAGACATGGTCGATGCAGCTTTGGATTGGGAAGACTCACGGCCACACGAGATCAGTGCCGCACTTGCCGCCGTACAGATTGATCAATTAGTCCGTGTTGTTATCGTCAGAAGTGATTTTGAAGATAAACAATCGCGTGACTTTACCATTCTCATCAATCCCGAGATTATTAAATACGAAGGAAAGGTTGAATCCGACTTCGAAGGATGCCTCAGTGTTAAAGATATTTATGGTAAAGTCCCCCGCTATAGTAAGATACGCGTGCGAGCACTCGATAGCAATGGTCAGCCTATACGCTTTAAGGCCGATGGTTTCTTGGCGCGCGTTATTCAACACGAAATTGATCATACAAACGGCATCGTCTTTATTGATCACATTAGAGATAAGAAGGATGCATTCTATGAACTCGACACCAAAGGCGAATTACAACCCGTTGACTACGATCAACGGGTTGCTGGGAGTAATCTATTCGATGACTAGGGTGGTATTCTTTGGCAACGAGCGGCTGGTCAGTGGACTACAACAAACAGATGCTCCAATACTGCGCGGCCTTATTGAAAGGGGTTACGATGTTGTAGCAATTGTTTCACATCATTCCGAAACACGCTCACGCAAAGAGCGTGAATTAGAGGTAGCTACCATTGCCCGCGATCATGGCATACCGCTCCTCCTCCCTTCGAAGCCTGCGGAAATCCTTGAACAGCTCATTACCTTCAATGCCGATATCGCCGTTTTAGCCGCTTACGGCCGTATCATCGGTCAAAAAGTCATCGATATATTTCCACTTGGGATTATCAATATCCACCCCTCACTCCTCCCTCGATATCGCGGCCCCACCCCAATCGAAACAGCCCTGCTGAACGGCGATCCAAAAACGGGTGTATCTATTATGCAGTTAACGGCCGGTATGGATGAAGGGCCAGTTTATAGACAAGAGGTGGTCACTTTAAGAGAAAGTGAGGATAAATTCCAGTCGTATGAAAGAATCGCTCAGGCAGGAACACACTTATTCTTCGATTGTCTCCCTCTCATCATCAAAGGCTCGTTAAAACCGGTTCCCCAGGATGAAACACAAGCAAGTTACAGTCGACTCATCAAGAAGGAGGATGGGCTCCTTGATTGGCAAAAAACAGCAGTACAACTAGCAAACGAAATCCGCGCCTATGCAGGGTGGCCGCAGAGCTACATGATTATTAATAACACTCGTGTTATTGTCACTAAAGCCCGAGCTAGCAGTAATCATTCCCTACCCATGGGCGAGATAGCTATACCAAACCCCCGTACTATGCTAGTAGGCACCCGTGATGGCTGTCTTTCGATTGAAAAACTGAAGCCATCCGGCAAAAAAGAAATGCCTGTTTCGGCATTTCTCTCAGGTTACAAACCTCATTAATAACATTAGGCTGCAGCCGGTGGTTGATGATCCGATTGTGACGTATTCTCTACCGGCTGATTTTCACTACCTCCACCCAGAATCGCATCACGATTCGACATTATCTCTACCTTCAGTTCTTCGAGAACACTCTTCACCACATCCCGATAGTCGGGTCGATTGATCTCGAGCCATTTTGTTGCAACATACTCTGCCTTGAGCGCAGGATCGCCTGCATCAAGTTTAAGGGCCTGCTGCATACGCTTAAACACGTCATCATTCGTATAATCCTGAACGTGTATCGCAAGCCAATCTTCGATCACAGCTTGGTCCTTATCTATAATCTTCTCAAACTCCTCAAGTTGCTGATCGCTCAATCCCTCCGAAAGGCGTGTCCCAACCCTCAACTCAAGCTCCTCATAAATATGCTGCAAAAAAGCTTTTTTCTGATCATCGGGTAGGCTGCCAAGCCCTATATCTTCTAAAAATTTATCATCTAATTGAAACATGTTATCTCCTCACCCTCTATTATAACATTACGTTTTTCATTATAACTATCCGATCGATCTTTCCACAAGTTTACGTGTAAAGAATTCAAGCGTGTCCCCTTCATTCATCACTAACTTCTTTTCTGTCCTAAGGTTGAGACCGCAGAGCTCACCTTCGAATACTTCTTTTGCCTCCTGCTGCTGTCGCTGAACACTCGTTACTTCCACTTCTCCAAGCTGCTCATCTCCACGCTTGACACGCGCCATCACATCAGCAACGACCTTGCCACTTGTTACCTCGCCACCAACAATAGCCGCGTCCTTTAACGTGCGAAAAACACCTTTGATTGTTAGCGACCCAATCTCAGTCTCGACCACCTCCGGCGCCAGTAAATTGCTCATAGACTGCCTCGCATCATCCAGTAGTTGATAAATGACATTAAATATCCGAACCTGTACCTTATCACGAGCAGCTAATCGTTTTACTGCCGGAGGAAGATCAACATTAAAACCATAAACAATCGTTTTTTCATCAGATGCAAGTCGAATGTCATTCTCGGAAATATTACCAACTCCTGATCCGATAATGCGAAGTGTGACTTCACCGCCTGTCTCAACAAGTTTCAGGCTATCAATAACAGAAGTGAGCGATCCCTGAACGTCAGCCTTTACGATAACCTTGAATTCTTGAGACTCATGTTTTTGACTCATCATCTTCAGCAAATCTGCGCCAGTGACATTACTCTGCGCTGCTTCACGCTCCCTCTCGGCACGGGCAGCCTCCACCATCTGGCGCGCCTGCTTCTCGCTTGGCGCTACTATAAATGTATCGCCAAATTTTGGCAATTCCTTAAAGCCTGTTACTGTTACAGGCGTTGAGGGACCAGCTACTTTTAATGGTTTTGCAAGGAAATTCGATAGCGTACGGACTTTACCGTATGACGTCCCAGCTACCAAAAGTTGCCCTGGACGTAGTTCTCCATGCTCAACGAGGAGTCCTACAACCGACCCTCGTCCCTGCTCCATATGCGCCTCAATAACAAGTCCCTCGGCAGGAACATCAATATCCGCTCGAAGATCTTCGAGATCCGCTACGAGTAATACCATGTCAAGCAACTTATCGATTCCTTGGCCAGTCTTCGCGCTTACCTCAATCATGATAGTGTCGCCGCCCCACTCCTCCGGATTCATATCATACTCAGTAGCTAATTGCGTCTTCACTAGTTGAGCATTTGCCGTATCTTTGTCGATCTTATTGATCGCAACTATCATTTTCGCGTTGGCACTTCGAGCAAAGCGAATTGCCTCAATAGTCTGAGGCTTTACACCATCATCCGCAGCAACAACGATAATAACAACATCTGTCAGCGAGGCGCCGTGTTGCCGGAGAGCAGCAAATGCTTCATGACCAGGCGTGTCTAACAATGTCATAGTCCGCTGATTCTTCTCGGTTTGGTAGGCACTGATATGTTGCGTAATTCCACCAGCCTCACCCTCTGCAGTTTTTGTATCCAAAATCGCATCAAGAAGACTCGTCTTGCCATGATCGACGTGCCCCATTACCGCAACAATAGGAGGGCGTACAACAGCATTTTCAGTCACCTGGTGCGATACACGAGCAGTCGACGCCACTCCTGTTGTCTGCTTTTGCTCAATTGCGACATCAAGCCCTAGTTCTTCGACAATAATCTGAGCGGTCTCAGCATCAATCCGCTGATTAATTGTCGCAGCGATCCCATTCTTAAATAGCTCACCAACGAGTGTTGTAACAGGAAGGTTAAGCGTGTCCGCCAGTTCGCCTACAGTGATAGAGTTCGCAATGACGATAACTTTTTCTGCCATTGATTGAGCTCCTTTCTTCTCTGTTATTCGTTGTTATTAATGCATCATACGTTGTATCTAAAACAACTACTTGCTCTTGCTCAGACTCAATGAAATCTTACGATTTTCCTTTTCGATATCAAGAATCTTAAAACTCTTACGCTCATTCAGCATAAATACCTTTTCGGGATCCACATTGTCTCCACTTCCTAGTTCACTCACATGCACTAATGCTTCAACAGCGGGGCTAATTTGTACAAAGGCACCGAACGGAGTAATACGAGTCACTGTTCCTTCTACAACATCACCAGCACTGAATTTCTCAACTTCATCAAGCCATGGATCTTTCGTTAATTGCTTCATTGAAAGACTTAGTCGATCCTTATCGATAGAGATGATCTTCGTATCAACCACTTCTCCAACTTTCACATAATCCGATGGATTGCTTACCCGCTCCCAACTTATCTCACTGATATGTATCAAACCTTCAATACCATCAACATTCACGAAGGCACCGTAGTCGACAACACCCGTAACCACACCCTTAACCGTATCGCCAATCTTCAGGCTCTGGAAACGCTGCGCAAGCCCTTCTTTCACTGCCTCTTTTTCGCTAAAAATCAGCTTGTTTGCCTTGCGATCACTATCGAGAATCCGTACTTTCAACGTTTGCCCTACAAGAGCATTAAGTCGCTGCAGAATTTCGTCCTTGTCACTACTGCCAACTCGTGGATAATGCTCCGCCGAAAGTTGAGACACAGGGAGAAAACCACGTACACCCTCGTACTCAACCAGGAGCCCTCCTCGATTTGCATCATAGGGGCTAATGTCGATTGTTTCGCCTGCTTCTTGTTTGGCCGACACTTCTTCCCAGCCACGATCTTTTGCTGCTTTACGCAGACTCAATAACGAATAGCCACTATCTAGTTCAGTATCAACGATACTTGCAGTAACCTCGTCACCTTCCTTTAGTGAGCGCGAGAAGCCAACTTCTCGGCGGGGAACTAACCCGACACCCTGAGCGCCCAGATCAATAAGCACCTCGTGCTTACGAACGGATAATACCGTTCCTGTTGCCATATCTCCTACGACAAGTTGTTTCGTGCTCGCATTCGTACTAGCGAGCAAATCATCCATAGTTACTGTGGCATTTGCCATATTTTCTTATATAGATTCATGGAATTGAATCTATAAACTCCTTCCTATATTTCTTGGGCGCACAGAATAACACCCAACATTGAGTTTTATTGTAACACTAGTAGTCTTATTCGTCTAGTACTGTTGATTAACGAAACGACGCTGTGCAGAGGATTGCATATACGCCGTAATAGCGCCCGCCAAGACTGCACTCATCAAAATAGTTGCCAACGAGTCGACTGGTCCAGTTTCCGGCAGCCCCTCTGCGTGATCTACTGAAGCATTAGGTGACACAGAAGGAGTTGAGTTTGTGGTTCGCTGGTTATCGCTACTACCGCCGCTCTCTGCCTGCTGCTCCGAAGACGTAGTTGGTGCTCCCGTCCTGCTACCACTTTCTTCAGCGGGGGCGTTGCTATTCCGCTGCTGAACAAGATATACACCCCCCGCAGCAAGTGCGACGAGTAAAACGCCAACAACTAAAAAGCCCACGATTGATCCATTCTGACCTGTGCGAAGATGTGTCTCCATAAACCTCATCACTCTTTTACTTTTAGTTTATTATACCCTCTTTATCTATATAAAACAACTGCGCGCTCCCCGCCGCATCATGCTACACTAAATACTATGATAGTCGCAGTCGATACTGGAGGAACAAAGACGCTTGTGACAGTCTTCTCTCGAGATGGGGCACCAGGAAAAATGATTAAATTTCCCACTCCACCTGACCAAACAGATTACCTTCACCTCCTCAAGAAAACACTGCAAGAAAATTATGGCGGCCAACGCATCGAGGCAATTGTCATAGCGATGCCGGGTATTATTAAAAACGGCATCGCAATTTGGTGCAATAATCTCAAATGGAAGAACTTTGATGTAGCGACAGCCCTAAATGGTGTCTTAGGCAACGTGCCTATATGGGTCGATAATGACGCCAGCCTCGCCGGGCTCGGAGAAACGCGCTCTCGAGAACCAATGCCGTCCTCTGCCCTTTATGTCACAATTAGCACTGGTATCGGCACTGGCATCATCACAAACGGTGTTATCGATCCCGGACTCCGACTCAGCGAAGGCGGAAGGATGCTCGTAGAATACAAGGGCAAAGTGCGTGAGTGGGAATCATTTGCAAGCGGAAAGGCCATTCACGAAACATTCAAACGCTACGGGAGAGAAATCCATGATAAGAAGACATGGAACGACATTGCAGATAGAATTAGCAGGGGTTTCCTAGCAGCCATTCCCCTCCTGCAAACAGATGTCATTATTATCGGTGGAAGTATGGGTACTTATTTTGACCATTACGGAGAAAAACTTGAAAGTATCCTCACACATCATCTACCAGAACATATACCTTGTCCAACATTTCTTCCAGCTCGTCACCCCGAACAAGCAGTAATCTATGGATGCTACTATTATGCAATCGATGCACTCTCTACTTGATAAGCTCTCAAAGGAGTATCCTGACTTCCAATTCATTCAGGACAACATGTTCTGGTGGTCGGCCGCACAGAAGATAATTCATATGGATCGTCATGCCACTCATGCCGAGGAATACACCCTCCATGAAACCAGTCATGCTATCCTCGGACATTCCGGTTATAATCGTGACATAGACCTCGTTAAACTTGAGCGTGATGCGTGGGATTATGCTCAACGCACACTTGGCCCCCGCTATGGAATAGCCATCACCGAGGATATCATTCAAAATAACCTCGGAACCTATCGAGAATGGTTATACCAACGAAGCATGTGCCCCGATTGTACCGAAACAGGTATTGAGACGAGGCAGCATATCTATCGCTGTCTTGCATGCGGACATATGTGGCGAGTAAATGAAGCGAAGCTTTGCGCCCTCCGACGATATTCATTGCAAACAAAATAACCCCTTAAAACGGGGTTATTTTATTACTCCTGACTGAATTAAGCAGCTTTAGGAGTTGTTTTCTTTGTACGTCGGCTCACACGACCACCTCGAGCGCCTGCAATACGAGCAAGCTGAGGGTTCGCAGCAAAACCACCGGTATGGCCACGCTGACCACCCTTTTTACCGATCTTTGCATAAAAATCAGTACCAAATTTTGCCTTATTTGTTGCAGCAGCTTTCATGCCACCAGCTTTTGTACCTGCCATTTCTGGTCCTCCTTTATTATGAAAAGCCCGCCTACTAACAGTAGTCGAGCCCTCCGTTTACCTCACATATGCTATGTGTATGTTGTACATTTTATCATAGCATATACATTTTGTCAATATTTACAGTAGCACTTTATATGTTTTTAATACTATTGTGTTTATGCATACTCTGATATATTATAAGTAAAGTCCCAGTGTTTCTACTATTCCAGACTCATTGGTTCTTTGGCACCTGTTTGGACTTATCAAAATAAATAAGTCCATCGTAAAACTAAAAACGACCGCCCTGCGAGAGTGGTCGTTTTTTATAACCTTCGTTTTATATGAACTACTGCATCATAGCCCACATAGCGGCTTGATTCTGCTCAAACTGATGATAGGTGTGGCTCCCCAGTTCCACTACAATACTTGCCACACCCACTTTTTCAGCATAGTAATCATCAGCTGTTCCGCTAATAGAGTAATCAAAGGTACCAGCCGAGCTACTTGAATACGCATAGCCGCTACGATTAGCGTACGTCTGCGCATATGAACGTGCCCCACTGATTGGGTTTGCCAGTACAACCGCACCGATACTATGATAGGAAACAATAAGGGATGGCGCCGTCTGGCTAACAAATTGGGCAATTGCTTTTGATTCCGGCTCCGAAAGAGGGCCTGTACCACCGCCACCAGGAAAAGGACGACCATTAACGTCGGTGACATCTTTTTTCCAGTCGCTCGTATTAAAGTTACGATTCAGGTCTACGTCCCGTGCATTCGTACGTACACCCAAAGCAATGCCATCAGGATTAATAGATGGTACTACTATAATGCGCACACCTTTTGGTATTTTGGTATATTGCGCCTCAAGCGCCTCTACCCAGCGCAGCATTAGATAGTACGTACTTGCTTCATCACCATGAATAGCACCTGTATACATAATTGTCCTAGCGCCGTTTCCAAAGATATACGCATTCAATGCTCGTCCCTGCGAAGATGTCCCAATGGTTCTTACGGTCTGACAGGTTGTGCGTGTCAGATACTGCCACGCAGAGTCACCCGACACACCATATCGACTCTTCACTGAGTCATCTACTGCTATTTTCACCTCCTGACATCTTCCGACGCCAGCGAAGCTAACATACACCTGACTCCCCTCATACCCCACAACTTTCGCACCACCCGTGACGGTTATATGCCGAGTGATTTCTGAGGTATTCTCAAGCGCTTGATCAAAAGTAATAGCAGCCGTTGATCCTGAAGGAACATTATAAGTTCCAATGTTAATACCCGTCACTTGTGGCCCACCAGACATCTTGAAATGAAGTTTATACTCCCCCTCTAGCATACTGCCATCATTTGCAGTGACCTCCTGCAACGTTAACTGATAGGACGTGCGGCGATCAAGGTGTTCTTTCCATAGTATTTGCACCTTCTTTTTTGCAACCTTGACAGTTATAGTAACCTCCTTGCCCTTGCCATCCTTTCGCGTGAGCACTGCCTTCGCCGACGCAAGCTCTTTATCGAACCAGATATCCATCATCTTCGGCTTGGCATAAACGACCTGGCCTTTTTTAATGGATGTTTTTACCACCTTAGCAGACTTGAGCGTCGTAATCGTTTTTTGCGCAACTACATCCACCTTTTGGCCATCATGATGCCGCTCAAGAGTCATCGTATATTTCTTACCCTGACTGAGATTCAGCTCCGCAAGCGAACACTCGAGGATACGATCTTCTAGACTGCACAGTACCGATGAATCATCGTCAAACCGGAGTACATACGAGAACACCCGATCAGGCTGACTCAGTGAAATTCTGAGATCTTGTGTTATTGGAATGGGTCCATCCACAGATTGCAGCGATACAGTTGGTCGCTCGGGAACAACAACTGCATATGCTTTTTGAGGGAACGGTATACCAACAGGGGTAAGGAGAGCATGGTATGTTCCCGTTTTTGGTGCACTTGTTGGCACGACACACATATCAAGTGCTGCCAAGGTAACGCCACCAACCACCAATCGCTTTGACGACTCGAGTCGAACACCTTCCGCACGAGACTGAAGGAGTGATGGTCCAATCGTAGGCTGGAAGAAGCATGTTTTACCTGCATATGAAAACGTTACCGTTTGTGGCCATAACACAAGGACTACAGCAGCAATAGAGATAAGTAGGCTACACAACACAAAGAACCGTAAAGACGTACTAGGCCCTATTTTTGCAAATTTAGCAGATATTATGTTTATGTTTAAACGCATTCTTATACAGTATACTACGCTGACAAAATGAGAAAAAGCTGAAACTCATTCACCAAAATCTCATTAAAAAGAAAAAGGACCTCCTATTCGGAGATCCTTTTTATAATTCGGCACCGTGCTAGTTTCCCACTTGTGGCAGTATAATCGCCGCAGCCAGGCTTAACTTCTGTGTTCGGGATGGGAACAGGTGTTTCCCTGGCGCCATGGGCACCGAAGAGAAACTTCCTCAAAAGCGTCTCTTCGATGTCCTAGTGTCAGTTATTAACAAAGGCCAGATAGTAACTCTATCTACGTCTACAGTGTAACAGCTCTCTATCGCTGTGTCTATCTGTATGGATGAAAAGAGATTAACGGTGGTGACAAGCACCAATTGCTAGTCAAGTCTGTCGTTCGCTTTGCGAAATCCAAGACAACTGCAAGTTAATCGCAATCGTCCTGAATCATAAAAAGGCAATGCCTCTATTAGTACGCTTCAGCTCCACATGTTGCCATGCTTCCACCTTGCGCCTATCAACCTGATCGTCTTTCAGGGAGGTCATAGGGAAATCTCATCTTGAGGTTAGTTTCGCGCTTAATATGCTTTCAGCGCTTATCTAGACCGAACGTAGCTACTGGACAATGCAGCAGGTGGCCACAATCCACACACCAGAGGTTCGTCCGCCCCGGTCCTCTCGTACTAGGGGTAGATCCTCTCAAATT
>CETZ01035312.1_pt1 | contig 14427 bp, 9 predicted proteins | sample 531441 | NCBI WGS metagenome assembly CETZ01 (sample SAMEA2623098, study PRJEB7988) | marine metagenome | isolation source: saline water (ENVO:00002010), including | reverse complement strand
ATCCTCATCGTAATCCTCATCGTAATCCTCATCGTAATAATACTCTGGAGGATACGCGTAAACATACGGATTATTATATTGGCCACTTTCAGACTTAGGTGCATTAGCAGTGGCATCTTTTTCTTTTTCACCACTGTCTTGTTTTACAACAATAATTCTTGGATCATTATTGTCTGTTTTTATATTATTCTCTTTTAGAGCTTTATCTATCCACTCTTTTTCTTGAGCATTCAGTTTATTTATCGCTCCCACTGGTTGAATAAAAGATTGATAACGAAAAAGCATCCCTGTCAAAATGGAAAAAAAGAGAATCACCAATGCAAACAAGAAACCCTCTGAAACAAACTCGATTCCTCCCCACATATTTTGAGATACACCAAACCCCATAAAGATGCCAACTGATAATAAGACACCAAAGAACATTATCAAGTTACCTAAATTTGAAGGTGGTGATGATTCCATAACCACCATATACAGGAACCATACCAGTATACCTGAAATAGCAATGTATATGCTCAAAAAGTATTCCCCGAGGAATAAGGCCGTAAAAAATCCAATTATAGCACCTAATGGAATAATATAGCCCACCCCGGATTTTATGTCGTTATTCATAACGAGACTCCGATTTTACCTACGAATTACTTCCAAAATTCATTTATTTAGACGCCAATTGCAAGTATTTTTCAATAATTAATTTTTATGGGGTTTTTACAATTATATCAACAATTTTATATATAAAAGTACACTAGTAATTTGAAAACATATGAAAACTGAAAAAATAAAGATTGGGATAATCGGAGTTGGTCATCTAGGACAACACCATGTAAAACATTACCATTTATTAAGCGATGCAAACTTAGTGGGGGTGTATGATACTGACTCTAAAAGAGGAAAGGAAATAGCAACCAAGTATAATACTCGGTTTGTTGATAATCCTTCAAATCTAATGGAACTCTGTGACGCCATTTCAATCGTTACCCCTACAGAATCCCATTTTAATGTTGCAAAAATGGCGATTGCAGATTTTGACTGCCATGTTTTTATAGAAAAACCCATTACAAAAACAATTCAACAGGCAGATGAGTTAATTGAATTAGCAAAAACCAAAAATAAAATAATTCAAGTCGGACATATTGAAAGACTAAACCCGGCTTTAAAAGCACTAGATATATATGAACTAAATCCAAAATTTATAGAAATACAAAGGTTGGCCCCCTATACAATTAGGGGCACGGATGTTCCTGTGGTTTTAGATCTAATGATTCATGATATAGATATATTATTATCACTAGTAAAATCAGATGTTGAAACTATTCATGCTAGCGGGGTTTCAATAATTACAGATTCAGTTGATATAGCACATGCAAGAATTCGATTTAATAATGGAACAGTTTCTAGTGTTACCTCTAGTCGGGTTGCAAAAGACAAAGTAAGAAAAATAAAAATATTTCAGGAGAACCTTTATTCAACAATAGACTTACTTCTTGAACAGACAGAAATCTATAGTGTGATTAAAGATCCTAATCTAATTCCAAGTGCATTGTATACAGAACCATTTACGCAAGACAAAAAAGAAAAATACATTGTATATGAAAAACCAACCCTTGAAAAAGATGATTTATTAGGTTTAGAAATAAAAAATTTCATATCCTCAATCCAAGGGAAAGAAACGCCAATTGTTAGTGGTATAGAAGCTCGAAACGCACTGAATGTTGCCATAAAAATACACGATATGATACTAGAGGATTTAAAATAATGGATATAAGACAGTTTTTTTTTAAAAACAGAAGCTACACACCTATTCCTATTGCATTATTAATTATTTATTGTTCTAAACAATCACAGCCATATATGTTGATTGGATTAGTATTGATAATTATAGGAGAGATACTACGAATTAGCGCTGTTCGATATGCTGGTGGAGCCACCAGAACAAGAAATGTTGGTGCACCTTATTTATGCACCTCAGGGCCTTATTCTTTAACAAGAAATCCTCTTTATTGCGGAAACGTGGTTATATATATTGGAATAGTATTTTTTGCTGGTGGAGGCTGGATGTGGTACATTATGCCCACAGTAGCAATATTTTTTATTTTCCAATACTATCATATAATATCGTTAGAAGAAGAAACCTTGAAAAAAAAATTTGAGGGTCAGTATGAAATATATATTGAAAATGTGCCAAAGCTTTTTCCTCGGCTATCTGCATGGAAAGGAGATAGCCAGATTAGTCCAAAAGGTTTAATTAGTACACTAAAAACTGAAAAAAGAACCCTGCAAAATATTTTCATGATTGCTTCTATAATAATATTTAAAGAACAAATAGTTTATTTTTTTCAAAAGGTTCTATGAACCAAAATATAAATACAATTTTTATCGTTGCTGGTGAACCGTCAGGAGATATGCACGCAGCGAAATTAGTTTCAGCATTAAAAATAATCGCTCCAAAAACAAGATTTTTAGGAAATGGAGGAGATAAAATGGCCGCATCAGGTGTTGAAATTATCCACCATATTAATGATATGTCTGTAATGGGCTTTATTGAAGTAATTAAGCACCTTCCTAAGCTTTTAAGAATTATGCGAAAAACAGTAGATACAATAAAAAATGTCAGACCAGATAGAATTATATTGGTGGACTACCCTGGGTTTAATCTTCGATTAGCAAAAAAAGTCAAAATACTTGAAATACCGGTTACTTACTTTATCTTGCCACAGGTCTGGGCTTGGAAAGAAAAAAGAATAAGAATAATGAAAAAAACAATAGATCAATCTATTTCTATTTTCCCTTTTGAGGCAAAGTGGTTCAACTCTAGAGGATTGAAAACCTTTTATACTGGCCACCCATTCTTAGAAATAGAAAATGATCTCGATGAAAAAATGAGTTTTTTAAAAAAGCATAATTTCAATCAAGAAAGGCCTATAATAGTCTTGCTTCCTGGGAGTAGGCAGCAAGAGATAAACTATCACTGGCCTATTTTTTTAAAAACGATAACTATGCTCCATAAAAAATATCCAGGATTACAAACAGTTGTTGCAAAGTCTAATAACGTAGTGTTAGATCCAGTGCCCAATCATATAAGGGTTGAAGTTAGTTCGGGATCTGCAATTAAATATGGAACCGCTGCAATAAGCTCTTCCGGGACTGCTACTTTAGAATGTGCAATAGCAAATTTGCCAACAGTAGTTTGCTACAAAATGTCATATATCAACTGGATGCTATTTAATTTTTTTGGCAAAGTAAAATACATTTCAATTGTCAACCTACTAGCAAACAAAAAAATTATTCCTGAGCTAATACAGAATAAAATGAATCCAGAAAATTTAATGAAAAAAATATTACCATATCTTGATACAAAATCATCAAAAAGACTAGGCACTCTAAAAAATTATAAAAAAATACGAAAGAAACTAGGAAGTCCAGGAGTTTTTGATAGAGTAGCAAATATTATAGTTAATGGGAATTAATCTAATTGAAATATATATATAGTAAATCAAAAATAGCTGCCCAAGCACTATTGGGGGAGTGGGTTCTTAGTCTAATATATAATACAAACAAATGGGATGTTAGAGGAGAAAATAATTACAAGTCAGAATTAAATAATCACAGAAGTGTTATAATATCATGCTGGCATGGCCGCTTACTGGTACCCTTTATGTGTCTAGCAAAAAGTAATTATTATGGTTTAACAGGGACCAATCGAGACGCCGAGCTTATTTCTAGAATCGGGTCAAAACTAGGGTGGCGACTGCTTAGAGGGTCAAGCTCTAAAGGTGGGTCAGAAATTTTCCCTGAAATAGTAAACGTATTAAATAATCCACCATCTTTAATCGCAATAACACCTGATGGGCCTAAGGGACCAGAAAAAATTCCAAAGCCTGGTATCATTCGGGCAGCGCAAAAAACTGGAGCAGTTATCATCCCTATTTCAGTTTTCTCAACAAAAAATTGGCAATTTATAAACTGGCACACCTTTTTTCTTGAAAAGCCATTTGGAAGGATATTTCTTGAATACGGATCCCCTATATCATTTAATGAAAACGATGATCTCGAGTCATGTAAAAATATTCTGATTGAGGCAATGAACGAAACAGAAAAAAATAATACAGATTATGCAAAAGCAAAAATTCAATAAAGACTATTTTGTTTTTATTTTGCTGCCGTTCGTTTATTTATATCGGGCTTCCGTATTTATTAGAAATTTTTTTTATCGGTATCATATTCTTAAAACTAAATCGCTTCCTTGTACAGTCATCAGTGTGGGCAATATAACAATCGGAGGATCTGGAAAAACACCAACTGTAGAATATCTATCTAAGTTATTTCAATCAAAGGGAATAAAAGTAGGAATTATAAGTAGGGGATACAAAAGAAAATCTAAACAAACATTGATTGTAACCGACGGAATAACTAAGCCACAATCATGGGAGGATTTTGGAGATGAACCATATTTATTAGCTCAAAACCTAGAAAATATACCTATAGTTGTTGGAAGATCAAGATATGAAGCTGGAATTAAAATGATAGAAAATTTTAATCCTGATATAATCATTATGGATGATGGCTTTCAACACCTATCATTATATCGAGATTTGGATATAGTGCTTGTGAATTCTAAAGACACTGAGGACACACATAAAATAATTCCTGTTGGAAAGTTAAGAGAGCCAATAACAAATCTATCAAGGGCAGATTTAATTATTTTAACCAAATCCAACATACATAAACCCACTGATTATTTAGTCAATAAAATTGAAAGGATGAATCGGCCAGTTGTATATAATAAAATAGAACTTGATAACATATTGTTAGCTTTTAAAGGTGATAACGATAGTTTGGATAAGATAAAAAAAGAAAAAATCTATATTTTTTCTGCTTTGTGTGATAATGAAGGCTTTGAAAAAACAATGCGGGGAACTGGAGCTATAATCGTAGGGGGTAGCAAGTATCCTGATCACCATCATTATACTTCAGATGATCTAAAAAATATTGATCAAAATGCAAAGAATAATAATGCAAATTTTATCATTACTACTGAAAAGGATATGGTTAAAATACATAATTATAAAAGCAATATAGGCCTATATGCCGTTAGAATGAGGCTCCTTTTTGAGCCAGAAGCTTTATTAAATAAATATCTTGAAGATCTTTAGAAGTAAACCTCTTAATTCATCTGCCCAGCACCCCAAGCAAAAACAACACCAACAAAAGTAAGCATTAAAGGCCACCCGCTATTTACTAACTGTTTTGCACTTGGGTCATAAAATACATGAACCTGAAAATCGTGAGTGGTTGTAGCGCCATGTTCATCAACCGCCATTAAAATAAAGTCATTTACACCATCTTGGTTTTTCCTTGGTGTCCATTCTATAGTAGCAGTTCTTCTATCAAATTTAGCAAATTTTGGAAGTCTAACTGCCCGATAGGTTACCCGGTCTCCGTTTAAATCCTCTGTGGTTAGTTTATAGCGCCATGTATGGCCAGTAAGACCAACCGGTTTTGGAGTAGAAATAATTGATGGTGGATTATTGATAAATATTTTTCCAGACTGGATATCTATTCCATATCCATCAGTAACAGATACTTCAAAATTATTATAATTAATTTGTGCAGCTTTCGGTACCCAAAGTACTTTACCACTTTTATCAAGTTGCATCCCATGGGGGCCTTTTATTAGAGTGTATTTCAAATTTGCACCTTCATTTAAATCTTCAACCCTGATTTGATATTTAAATAATTCACCCACTAAAGCCATTCTGGGTGTGTTTGAAATAATTGTAGGCATGTGATTAGAATAAACTTCATATACCTGCTCATCTTTGGTGTATCCATCAGAAACCATCAAAGAAATTCTATGCATGTCTGTTTGAACTTTTTTAGGTGTCCATTTAATAGCGCCTAAAGATTCATCTACTTCCATGCCTTCAGGAAACTCAGTTAAGCTAAAACGTATAGGATTAACTCTTTCCACCATTAGTCTAGGAGGTTTCCCCTTATTCCCTTGAAAAAATTCCCATAAAAAGTCTTTTATTTTTATAGTTCTTCCATTGATCGTAGATGTAATAACCCACAGTCGGTTGTCTTCGTAAAAAACTGATTGGACATATCTTTTTAGATTAATCCGCGATACAAGAGTATCAGCTGGATATTTGGGGTTTACATAGTAAACCTCTTTAGCATTATGCCAGTCACCTAGAAAACGATCTATATTCTGAATAACAACATCATCAGATATGTTTATACTATAAATTTTAGTATTACTTACATCCTCGACTTTAACAACCTTATTAAATGGGAGCAAGGCGCCTTCATTTCTATCTACCGTCATAATTTTATAACTATACTCATCGCCAACGGTAGCAGTCATTGTTGGAACAGAGACAATCTTTATTGGTGCATTTACAAAAAACTCTGAATCGATAAACTTGCTAAGATTTCCATCGGATATTTCTATTCTGAGCTTATGAAAATCAACTTGTGGTGTAGATGGCTCCCAATGTAAGCGGCCTGTATGAGGATCCATACGCATCCCTTCTGGGAGAACATGAGCTATATAAATTAGTTTGTCACCTACATTCGGATCCTGTGCCTTTAAGTCAAAGTCCCAAATACCACCAACATTAATTTTTGTCATAGGAGCAGGTGCCTTTTGAATTACAGGAGGATGATTAACAAAAACCTTAACGAACTGTGTATCAGAAGCAACTCCATGAGTTGATACCAAAGCATATTCTACTGTGTCTATCTGTGTTTCTTGCGGAACCCAAGATAAAACTCCTATCTTTTTATCAACTGTCATACCACTTGGGCCAAAGAATAATTTATAATTAGCTTCTTGGCTAGTTCTTTGTCGCCATACTTTTACATCATAATTATATTTTTCTCCAACTGTAGCAATATTCGGAGCTTTAGATAGTATACGAATTCCTGATCTAGCAGATAATTGAAACTCTTGTACATCTCTTTCGAAGCCATCAGAAACAACAAGCCTAACATCATATTGTTCAGCATTTATACTATCTGATTTCCAATAAAGTACTCCATCTTTAATAGACATTCCAGGCGGGGCTACTTCTAAATAAAACTGCAGAGATGCATCTTTGTTTCGATCTCTAACAATCGGTTCATATTGAAATACGCCACCGGCAACAAATTCAGTCCCCAAAGGTTGAGTTAAAAACCGTGGTGGATCATTTACATAAATCCATATTTTTTCATCTCTGCTTTCTAAAACAGGAACAGTTTTATATTCTTGAGTTTGATTATCTTTACCCGATAAAGCTTCCATAATCTCATCAATCTTAACCCTTACAATATATGATATCGGAAACGCATCTAATTGTTCTTGATTAGGGACCCATCTTATAGTTTGGCTTTCATAATGAAAAAACATGCCCTTTGGTGGGGGTATCTGCCACCTAAAACTATGAAACGCCTCCGTAGTATCTCTTAATAGCATATATTCGAAAGGCTGATTTAAAGTAAGAACATATTGAGGTAGCACATGCTTTGGCAGTCGTTGACCAATCATTTCTTCTTCTTTAAGTATTTTAGGAGTCTCAAGTGTTCGAATGACTTTCTTTGGCGGAGTTGATTTTGGTTGTTCTTTTAAGACATCTCCCTCAATTACTACTGGATCTAATGCTTTTGGTGCACTTGCGATTCTTTGCTCACCTAATTCAGTAATAACTTCTTCTTCCGGCTGAGGTGATTGTGGTAATTGTTCAGGGATAACCTCCACATATATTTCTGGAACCTCTGGCTGTACATCCTCAATATTTGAAAGTAGATCTGGTAGCTGTTCTGATATAAACTCAGTACTTAACAAAAACCCTTGATCATATTGAGCAGATTTTTCCCCAAGATCTAAAATATATATTGAGTTTTCTTTACCATCCCAGCCAGAAACAATAATATTCCCAGTATAATTACCAAGTTTAGTTAATGGCAGCATTGAAAAAACTTGTATGCTTTCTGGAACTTTGGACATAACGTTTCGAATACTTTCCATGCCACCATCTTGACCTGATACCATTGTAAGTGCATTAATATCAGATGAAAGCATTAACAAATCTTTAAATGTATCCTGATTAAAATCAGCTACCTCAATCTGAGTAAGTGGCCCTGGTTGGACAGGGACTCTTTCAATAACCAAAGTTGCAGGTGTTAACGTTAAGGCTATTATATCACCAGATCTAAATGAAGCTAGAACATCCTTAAAACCATCGGCATCCCAATCTGTGAGCTGAAAAGAGTTATGGAGAATACCATTTATTCCATCAAAGTTTTTTCTGATTAATTGGCCAGAATCAAATATCCCCCCAATATTATAAAATGGCTGTGCCTTTATTGTACTACCTTCCGGGCTAATTGCTAATACATCTTCATAGCCATCATTATCGTAATCAATTACTGCTGCATACAATAAACCTGAACCAACTAAAAGATCATCTGGCCTGATTTTTTTTGTAATAACAAGACGCCCTTGGTTATCCAGATCTAAGAATGCAAACCCCCTGTAAGGGCTCCCTAATGATAAAACCAGTTCTTGATCCCCATCGGCATCTTGATCTAACATTGCAAAATTATTACACCTTAAAGAGCGATCTTGCTTTCCAATATCTAAAGTAACTGATGGTAGCTCTGAAAAAGATTCATTTTCCCAATTATATACTGCAACAAAAACATGAGGCGTAGCATTGGTGCCAAACCTTGATAAATTCATCACAATAATTAAATCCGGAACACCATTACCATCAAGGTCTCCTATCTTTGCATCAACAAAATAACCATCTAACTCTTTTGGAGCATCAAACTCCCAAACTACCGTTTGATATCCGTCTGTATCAATCTCATTATACCTAACCATAGTTGGAAAAACATTTTTAGACGGATCTAGTTCAAGTGAAATAAATTCAAGAAGATTATCACCATCTAAGTCAAAAGAACCATCCATATGAACAATCTTTTGCCCTAAAGAAAAACTCATAAATAAAAATAAAGCGGTTAACAACCTTATTTTTCTGTTTGAATATATTTTCATAATTAATTAATAATACGTACTAATAAATGATTTTATTATGGAATTAAGCCACTAGAATCAGCCCCAGTGTTAATTGCCTCAGGTAGATTGTTGCCGCTATTTACATTGTTTAAAATATTATCATTTTTTTCAGTCTCTGGTACGGTCTTAATGCTCTCTAAATTAAGAGTATCTATCCCCCCATCGTTAATTGTTTCAGAATCTGTTGAAGCAGGCTGATCTATTGGGTTTTGAGGACCTGGTGCAGGAACTTCTGTTTTTGCCTTCGAATTACTAATCACTCCTTGTCCCTCTGGATAAATCCCTTTTAATGGTTCCACAGGAATATTTGGATTTTGTTGGTCAAATTGTTCTTCTGGGAGTCTCCTCTCATGAATGACTTTTGGTAATTTACCATTAGGACCAAATAGTGGTTCTTCTAGATATGTTCCTTGCAATAAATTAGTTTTTAATGAGTCTGAAAATTCTTCCTGGATCAAGCGAGAGAACATTGCTGAAGGTTCTAAATATCCTGTTATATCAAATTCCGTTGTTATTTTTTTAGAGCCATTTTCACGTACCTTTATCTCACCGCGAATCGCTTGAAGGATTCCCTCATTCAGAAATACAGCTAGTGACTGTGAAGGTTTTGAGGGCGTTGTAGCAGAAAGATAAAGCCCTTGATAGTTAACACTATCACCTGTGTCATCAAATGAAAATTTGATTATCTTATCTTTAAAATCCATCCCCAAGCTAGTAGGGAATCCTTCAAAAAAGTAGTCAGGGAATTCAAATAATTTAGGGTCAAATGCTTCCGGCTGATATGATTGAGATATAGAATCAACCCCAGGAGAAATTGACATAAATATGATATTTGTTTGCATATCATGGACCATAGTCAATGTTGTAACACTATCTGACATTTGTTCTTTAAGTGTATATGCAAAATCATAATCATTTCCTCTTCTGAGATAGCTAATATTGGCCGACACACTGTGTTGGAAATGTGTTGGTTCTCCCATTGGGGGCACTTGGTTAACATTAATACCAAAAGGAGCCTCACCATCAAAAACGTATCTATCTTTTTCCCCTTTTGAGGGAGCCATTACCATCACATAATAGAGATCTATAGATCGATCACTAAATTCGTCATCCCCAGAAAGATCAATTGGCTCAGGGACTAATGCATTACGTACCGTATCTTCCCAGGTGTTAGACGTGGAAATTGAGTCAGAAGGGCCAAATATTGTTTTATGAAAAGCAATTTCTTTATCCTCATCGGGGATTGGATTTACAATCACCAAATCTTTTGAAATCAATAAAGTTGAATCAACTTGTTCAGTCTTCACAGATGCTTTTGCTGCCCAAATTTTACTATTCATATCATCACTCTTTTTTGGAATCTCCACTTTATCATCTATTTTAGATTTTTTTACAATACCGGCTTCATTTAAATAGTCTACTAGAGTAGGTCCCTCTATGTTTTTTTGTCTATAGCCAGCGCTTTTATTTTTAGCTTCTTTTATATAATCATTTTTAGTTATGACCTTATTATAAAACCCGGATTCTATTCTGGAACTAACAAGATCTAATATTTCTGACTTATTAGGATCTTTCATTTCCAAAAATAGATCTTCATGTGAAAATTCAGAGTCCGTTAAGCTTATTTTTTTTCCTATTATATTGAGTATTTTTACTTCTCCTGTTCTAAAAGGAATTAGAAGTCCTTGTTCGCCTTTTTTTAGGTTACTATATGGCTGAACCTCTGCGCCAATAATCCCTCTAGATTTACCCATTCCTACAATCTCTGTGGTCACACGTTTAAAATTATTTTTTACATTAAAAATTGAAACTTTCAGTGTACTAAGCTCTGCAGAAAACTGAGCAACATAATCATTATTCCCTGATGAAAAACCACCTGAATACATATGCCCAAAACCATTTTGAATCAACGGATCAGAAAGAGTACGTACGTTATCAATTTTTAAATGACCATCAGTAATATTTGGTCTTATGATTAATGTTTTCCTTACAGGTGTACCAAAGGAGACAGATAAATATCCAGGCATACCCTTAACCTTGGAAAGATTTAGTGGACGAATATTATCTATCTCAAGTCCGGCCTTTCCAGCCACTAAAGGAGATTCAGAAAATCCGCTCGTGGTTCCCTGAAAAACATATAACCAGCCTGTGCTTTTGCTTTCAATACTTATTTTTGATGTTGCAATAAGGTCTGGCTGGCCATTACTATCAATATCAATAACTGATACGTCCGTAAAATAAGTGCCTTTCGGAAGAGTGTAAGACCAAAGGGTGTCACTGATAGACTTATCTTGAAATTCTACCAATACAGCTTTACGGTCAGAGCTGCTAATGATCAAAACCTCTTTACGACCATCGTTATCAAGATCGTAAAGTCCGCTAGTCCGATTTAGCTGCCCACTGAAAACAGTTTGTGTACATAGGATACATGTTAATATGTAGCCATAGATACTAATAATCTTATTATTTTCCCGCATCATAATACTTTCTGTCCATCAAGATAATACCCTCTAGACGTAACTATTTTAGAGGAGAGCATAGAAATAGCCTCCCTTACCTCGTTTACTATATCAAAAAATATAGTTTAAAGATGAGTTTTTTCCAAGAAAAAGCCCAAAAATTTGTTTTTCAGTTTTTTACCTATAATTATAGCTATATATTTTCTTTTGTATTTGAATGATAGTACATAAATTGATTGGATTATCAAATACATGCGGAGAAGTCTTATATCGTGAAAAGAGTATTAACATTTATAATAATCTCATTATCAACCTTATTTGGGCAGTTTGACCTTTATCCTGTTACGGATTTTTTTGGTGGCGGGATTGGATATAGCCCCATGTACTTAAGCGTAGACAAATTCCCAGCAACCGATCTATTAAAAAATCTTGGACTAGATCCAACAAAGTTTGACAGTCCTTTTGTAGTACATGGCGGAGAGGGGTTTGCTCATATGACAGGAAAATGGCGCATTGGAGGATATGCAGGAATGGGGTCATCTAGTATTAGTACTGTAACCAGTGTTTATAAATTTTTGGATGCCAATTCAAATGGTGATTTTGACGCTGGAGAAAAGGACACATTATATAACGGCAATTTTAACCCAACTATTGAAGCTAAGATGAGCCTATATCTTGGTGCCGGTTCAATTGAATATGTTATGCCTATTTTCCAGGATCTAGAAATATCAGCCGGGGCAATGATGGGCCTTGGAAGATTAAGCTTATCCATCGATCAATATGCTGCGAATCCACAATGGTCCGATATGTTTGGTTTTGTTTTTGGCGATACCACTATAACAATTACTGATGGTATACAAACCACAAACTATTATTATGCGACAGATAGTTTAGGTTTTGAAAATAACATTGATGGCTTCAAAGCTTCACAAGCCCCGGGCGTAATGTCTGACTTGAGCGGGACATTTTTCAACTTTCAACCGTATGTTGCAATTAAGTGGCAGCTCCTTGATAGAGTTGGCTTGCGCATCAGTGCTGGGTTTAATAAAGGTACTATCGGACAAGGTCGCTGGAAACTAAATGGTAGGTACCTAATTGGTGATTCAGAGGAATATTCATTGCAGGGAGTTTCTTTTAGAACAATGCTTTATCTTGGCCTATAGTAATTCTCTCCCCACCTTTTATTAATAAATAAAATGTTTAAAACAAAAACTCTTCGCCTGTGGCCGTTGGTAACCTCTGCCATATTTGGGTTTTTATTAGCGTTTTTACTATTGATGCCGGAGGCTTATTCAAAAAACAAGAGTATTTATAAAATTTTAAAAAATAAGATTGTTGTTATGCAGCAAATTATCTCCTACGTTGATCATTTTTATTTTGATATTGTAGATATGGATAAAATTATGGATGGCGCCTTTCACGGTCTAATGGAAGAGTTAGACCCTCACTCAACCTATATCCCTGCTAAAGAACAGGAAAATATTGAAGAATTGTTTCGTGGTAATTTTCAAGGAATCGGAATTGAGTTTGACGTGCTTCATGGATACATCACTGTAATATCACCAGTCCCTGATAGCCCATCTGACCATGTTGGTCTACAATCAGGAGATAGAATTATTGCCATTAATGGTGATGATGCATACAAAATAACTAAGGATGAGGTTATAAAAAAACTTAGAGGGAAAAAAGGGACCTCTGTTGAAATCACAATTCGAAGAATAGGGCTTGATGAACCATTTGATGTAACCATTATTCGAGATGATATACCTATTTATAGTGTTGGTGCCGCTACTATGATAGATGATGAAACAGGGTATATACTTTTAAGAAGATTTTCTGCGACTACCAACAAAGAAGTAAAAAAAGCTATAGAAAAACTAGATAGACATAATTTTAAAAAACTGATTTTTGACCTAAGGGGGAATAGTGGTGGTTATTTAGAACAAGCAGCTTCAGTATCAAATCTGTTTATATCAACACGTGATACATTAGTGTACACGAAGGGGAAAATTTCAGATGCTAATCAAGCATTTATTTCAGATCCTCAAAAAGGAAGAAATGATTTTTCGCTTATTGTTTTAATTAATAGAGGGTCAGCAAGCGCCAGTGAAATAGTGTCTGGAGCTGTTCAGGACCTTGACAGAGGACTTATAGTAGGTGAAACAAGCTTTGGTAAGGGGCTGGTACAACGACAGCTGCCTTTAGAAGGCGGGGCTGCCATAAGAATAACCATGGCCAGGTATTATACTCCTAGTGGAAGATTAATTCAAAGGCCTTATAAAGAAGGTGATGACCTAACATATTATAAAGAGCTTTATGCAAAAGACAGAGAAACAATGTTAGATAGCCTGAAACAATTAAGACCAAAATATAAAACAAGACAAGGAAGAATAGTTTATGGTGGTGGTGGTATTACACCTGATATATACATTGCTTATAAAAATATGCTGACAAAAGAAACACAAAAACTATTGAGGAATCCGGAACGTCCAATATTTAATTTCTCATCTACCTATGCAACTCAAAATGAACTAGATGTTAAAGATTTTAATAATTTTAAAAAGGATTGGCAGGTTAATCAGTCTATATATTCCCAGTTTCTTGATTATTTAGATAGTGATTCAATAACATATAACCCGGACTCTTTACAAAAGGATAAATCTCTTATTTATAACAGGATAAAAAGCGAGATAGCCGGTTCAATTTGGGGTAAAGATGAGTCAACAAGTATTCGACTTGCTCTTGATAACCAGGTTTCAGAGGCAATAAAATATTTTAATGAAGCTGATGCTTTCTTGCGATACCGTAATTAAATTACGGGCTATATATAAATTATAAGCATATATAATTTTTTATTAATTAATTAATTTTTTAATTATGGAGGAAATAAATGGTTGATTTTTT
>CETZ01125599.1_pt1 | contig 14496 bp, 12 predicted proteins | sample 531441 | NCBI WGS metagenome assembly CETZ01 (sample SAMEA2623098, study PRJEB7988) | marine metagenome | isolation source: saline water (ENVO:00002010), including | reverse complement strand
TTTTACAGAACTTTATACCAAAGCCTTCCCTGCCGTAGCCGCCTTTGTAGCAAAAATGGGCGGTGATATGGACCTGGCCCGGGATATTTTCCAGGATGCACTGATCATCTATTACGAGCAGGTGTTTACAGCCGGGCAAAAACCGGAAAGATCACCGGAGGCTTATCTCTACGGTATCAGTCGCCACCTCTGGCACCGGGAAACCCGGACCGCATCACGCCATACACCTCTACAGGACGCACCAAAGGTTACTGAAGAAAGTGAACAGCCTTCCGCGCATAAGCTCATGTTGCTGTTGCAAACAGCCGGGCAAAAGTGTCTTGACCTCTTGCAAGGCTTTTACTATCAAAAGCAAAGTATACAGGAGATCCAACAGGAATTTGGTTATTCCAGCGTGCGATCAGCCACCGTGCAAAAGTTCAAATGCCTGGAGAAAGTACGTTCTGAAGTTCAACAAAAATCACTGCAGTATGAGGACTTCCTTGCGTGAGATTGCCCAAATTGAGAACTACCTGAACGGCACCAGTAGCGGAGAAGAGCGAGTGCTTATGGAGGCTCAACTGCTGCTGCATCCATCGCTCAGAGAAGACCTGGAAAACCAGCAACTCACCTACCAGGTGGTAAAGGAGTACGGCCGTGAAAAGATCCGGGAGAAAATACGAATGGCTGAACAAAACGTATTCACCGCCCCCTCCTACCGTGGATTCCGTAAAAAGATAAAAGCCATCTTCTCCAAAACTTAAAATCTACTTTCATGATTTCTGCATCCGCATTAGTTCCCATGGTCCTTGATAACAGTGGCCACGGTGAAAGAGCTTTTGACATATACAGCCTGCTCCTGAAGGAACGCATTATTTTCCTGGGCACCGCTATTGACGACCAGGTGGCCAACCTCATTGTGGCCCAGTTGCTGTACCTCAACAGCCAGGACAACAAACGCCAGATAGACCTTTACATTAACAGCCCGGGCGGGCAAGTGTACTCAGGGCTCGCCATTCTGGATACCATGCGGATGATCTCAGCACCTGTTTCCACCTTGTCAATGGGGTTTACCGGTAGCATGGCCACCGCCCTGCTCACCTGTGGTGCCAGAGGCAGACGTTACGCCCTTTCACACGCTACCGTACACATGCATCCCACCGGGGGCGGGGCCCGGGGCTATACTGAAGATGTACGGATAGCCACCCGTGAACAGGAGCGTTTGCAAACTCAGCTGTTCCACATCATGGGGCGCAGTACCGGCCATAGCTGGAAAGAGATCGAAGAGTTCTTTGTGCGCGATCGTTTCCTGAACGCCCTGGAAGCTAAATCCTATGGTTTAGTAGATGAAGTGCTGGGGGATGTGGATGATCTTCTGACCTTAAAAAACCCCGATCCGGAAGTTCAATTCACCACTAAACAAAACGGATAACTCGCCCTTTCACAACCTGGAATCCTGCCATTCCTGCATAAAAATGTGCAAGCATGGCAGTTAGCTTTCTTAGGGTTAATTTCTTGCGTTGTGAACAAAACGTTGAAATTCAGCGTTTTAATCTAAAATCCTGAAATTTAGTTTTTTAAAAAAGCGGTTCTGTATGGTCCTTGCGCCTTTACAGACCATTATTAACCATTTTATTTAAACCACCATGAAAGTACTGGTCATCGGGGCCGGAAACATGGGTCTGACCTATGCGCAGGCCGTTTCCAAGTCCGAATTTTTGAAACCCAAGGATCTCATGATCCTGGACAGCGCTCCCGATAAAACAACTCAATTAAAGAAAATCAGCCATTTTGATGTACATGAGGAACTGGACACCTGCGTGCCCAAGGCCGACATCATTTTTGTGGCCGTAAAACCCTATCATGCCGAAGAGCTGTTTGCCCAGATGAAGCCCATGATGAATGATGAGCAGATCATCATCTCTATTATGGCGGGCGTAAGCATAGCTTTTATTAAGGAAAGTCTGGGCGTTACCCGCGTGATCCGCGCTATGCCCAACCTGCCCGCCCAAGTGGGTAAGGGAATGACCTCCTACACCGCTTCGGATGAGGTTTCGCGCCTGGAACTGCTTACCGTGGAAAACCTGCTGGATACCACTGGCAGATCCGTTCGCCTGGATACGGAGAATGACATTGACGCCTCCACCGGAATTTCCGGAAGTGGGCCGGCTTACATCTTCTACTTTATGCAGTCCATGATAGAAGCGGCCCAGAAGATGGGTTTCTCCGATCACGACTCCAAAGTGTTGGTAGGTCAGACCTTTGAAGGAGCCGTAGAGCTTTTCAATAAAAACGACCTGGATCCTAATACCTGGATGGATCGTGTGGCCTCCAAAGGTGGTACCACCCGTGCCGCGCTGGACTCTATGGACGACAGCAACATCAAGGAGCTTATTAAAGACGCAGCCTATGCCGCCTTTAAGCGTGCCGTAGAGCTGGGTAAGGAATACCAAAACTCATAAGCCATGGAAATACGGGAAGAAGTACGCAAGAAGAGAGTGGTAATTAAAGTAGGTACCAATGTGATGACCAATAAAGACAATCGCATTGTAGGGCCTATACTGAAAGAGCTGGTGCGCCAGATCGCTGCCCTGTACGAGGAAGATATCCTCACCGTATTGGTTTCCTCCGGTTCCGCTATTGCGGGAAAGGAGATCCTGGGGGATTGTATCCCGAAGGATAGTTCTACACGCAGGCAGATATTTTCGGCCGTAGGACAACCGCGGATGATGCGCCACTACTACAGCATTTTCCACGATTACGGGATGCGCTGTGCACAGGTGCTGGCCACCAAACGGGATTTTAGTCCCGGTAAGCACCGCGAGAACATGATCAACTGCTACGAAGGCCTGCTGGCCGAAGGCATTATTCCCATTGCCAATGAGGATGATGCTGTTTCATTGAGCATGAGCATGTTTACCGATAATGACGAGCTGGCCAGCCTGGTGGCGGAACTGATCGATGCCGATATGATGATATTGCTCACCGATACCGATGGCCTTTTTACCGGCCACCCGGATGATGAAGGCACCGAACTGATCCCGCACGTTAAAGTGGATCAGGACGTTGAAAAATACATTCAGAAAAGTGATAAAGGTGAAGGTGAAGGTCGTGGTGGAATGGACTCCAAGCTGGAAGTAGCCAAAAGCACGGCTGCCAAAGGGATTCCCACCTTTATTACCAATGGTAAGCGTGAGAACGTGATCCTGGACATTGTTGCCGGCAAGGAGATCGGCACCATGGTTACGAATTAAGCGAAACACCAAATCGTGTCACCCTTCGACTCCGCTCAGAGTGACATACTACTAACAGGGGTCACCCTGAGTACCCCGGAACGGGGTGTATCGAAGGGCGGCCCAATTACTAACTAATTATAAAAACAAATGAAACTCATACAAACCGACATAAAGAATAAAGTACTGCAGTCCATGATGGATATCCTGGACCGCGAAAGGCAGAACATTATTGCCGCCAATAAAAAGGACCTGGACGCTTTTGATAAATCCGACCGCGCCATGTATGACCGCCTGGTGGTGAACGATGCCAAGGTAGATGGTATGATACAGGCCGTACTGGAGGTGATGGAGCAGGATGATCCCGTAGGAAAGGAAAAGGAAAGCCGCAGGCTGGAGAACGGCCTGGAGATCATTAATAAAACGGCACCCTTCGGCACCATCATGATCATTTATGAATCGCGCCCGGACGTAACCATTGAAGCGGCTGTGCTGGCCTTTAAAGCCAACAATAAGATCCTGCTGAAAGGCGGTAAAGAAGCCGTACACAGCAACGAAATATTAGTAAAATGCTGGCACGAAGCCCTGGCGGAACACGGCCTGGAAAAAGACTGGATACAGTTCCTGAAAATGAACCGTACCGAAACCCAGGAGTTCCTGCGGAACCCTACCCAAAAGCTGGACCTCATCGTTCCCCGGGGTGGTGAACGCCTGATCGGCTTTGTGAAGGAACACGCTCAATGCGCAGTGCTGGTGAGCGGACGTGGAAATAACTTCCTGTACGTAAGCCCCAATGCGGACTGGGACAAGACCAAAGAGGTGATCCTCAACGCCAAAACGGATAAGATCTCCGGTTGCAACGCCCTGGATAAGGTGCTGATGGATGTGAACCAACCTGATTACGAACAGCACCTGAAGGACCTTAACCAGATGCTGAAAGAGCATGAGGTAGAGGTATTGGTGGATGACACCGTACAAAAAACCTTATCGGATGAAAAGTCCATCCCGGATGAAAACACCTGGTACGAGGAATTCCTCGCCATGAAGATTTGTTTAGGTGCCGCGGATGGCCTGCACGATGCCATTGAAAAGATCAACCATTATTCCGGTGGACACTCGGCCACCATTATGACGCAGGACAACTACGAGGCCCAGGAATTTATGGAACAAGTAGACAGTGCTGCGGTATACCGCAACGCCTCCACCCGCTTTACCGATGGTGGACAGATGGGCGTAGGTGCCGAATTGGCCATCAGTACCGACAAACTGCACCACCGCGGTCCCCTGGGCCTCAAGCAACTGGTGACCAACAAATACTATGTGTACGGTGATGGGCAGATTAGGAAATAATTGAAGAAGCCGATAGATAAACGTTAAAACCCCGCCTGGTGCGGGGTTTTACTTTTTACACCAACACAGGGTCATCCTGAGCGGAGTCGAAGGAGGCCCGGCTTGGAGAGATAATTTTCAGTCATAACTGTCGCTCTTCGACTCCGCTCAGAGTGACAATTATTGTTTATTAGTAAATCAGGATGACCCTTTGTTTTGGTTGCTGGAATGAGTTTGATTTTTACAAACCGATAGATCTTTCAGCTTATCCCCATTCTTATCAATTAAAGCCTGTTTCTTAGCACGGGTCCAACCTTTGATCTTCTTTTCCCAGGCAATGGCTTGTTGAGGATCATTAAAGACTTCCGCAAAAACCAGTTCTAAGGGTCTGCGGGAATAGGTGTAGGCTTTGGGATCAGTTCCTTGCCGGTGTTGTTCCCATCGTAATTCCAGGTCATTGGTAATACCGGTATAATAGGATTGATCTGCACAACGTAGCATGTACACCCAGTAGGTTTTCATATCATGAATATACAAAACCGTGGGTCGCGCTTCGACTCCGCTCAGCATGACCCGAATTTTGTTTTCACGAATTAAGTGGAGATAATTATCCCAAAAGGTTTAACGTAGAATTATTACTTTGTTAGGCTGAGCGGAGTCAAAGCTTGTTAGAGAGTTATTATGGTCTATCCTTCGACTGTTCCATCGCTGAAGCTATGGCGACATACGATCCGCTCAGGATGACCACAATTCTAGTCGAAGGAGGCACTTAACCCGCCTTCAACGCCCTCACGCGACTATTTACCGTAGCCGTATCACTGCTTTCAAACACCTGCAACAACTCCGGGAAAAAGTCCTTCCATTGTGGATATTCTTCACGCCTGGCTTCATATTTCAGGATCTTTGCTTCCAACTCCGGCAGGAAAATAAAACCCTCCTGCTCAGTATGGTACTCACGCAGTTTTTGTTCCCGCTCCTCATCCCCCTGTAAGGCCGCAATGCGTATCTCCCCCAGGCGCACGCAACTTTCCACCACAAAACCCCACCAGTTACCTACCCCTTTGGTGGCCATTTTTTCGCGCAATGGATCGGTAAACAAATACGCTGAAGAATCAATCCTTTCCTTGTATTGTGATAATACCGGGTTTACAAAGGAATGGCTAAACTCATGCACCGTAAGAAAGCGCGCAGTGTATTCGTAGTCATAGCCATACTGTTGGTATTTCCCGGTATCCTGCACAGGCACCTCCACATAGGGGCTCATGATCTCGTACACCACGGTTTGGCCGTTTGTGGTAACCGGGGCGGCAATACCACGTGCTTCGTGCTCCTCTATAGGCCATATCTCCATCGGGCTGACTATCGCCACATATTCCACCCGCTCCTCACCATAATAGTCTTCCATGGCCCTGGTAAACCCTTTTGGTATGTGGGATTCCAATTCCCGGATAGCCCCCTGGTAAAAGTCAGCATGCGCCCGGTAGAAGTTCTGTAATTGCCGGATCTCATAAAAGTCATGTAGTTGAAGCAGGTAATCGGCAATAATACTTTTAAGTTCTTGCTTCTGTTTCGGATCTACAGATATCGATTCCGGCCATTCAAACGATCCGGGTTTTTGACCGGTTCCGAATTCCGGTAATTGCATCAGGATAGGCATGATAATATCATTGCCATAGTTATAGAACACCAGAGTATCGCAAAAGCGGGCGGTAGCCCTGGCAAAACCTTGGTTTTCGGGTGCATTATAACGCTCCAGGGCTATATTAACCATAGGTTGATAAGCCCGGCAGGTATTAAGCTTGTAATTCTCCCATTGTGAATTGGTCTTACGGTAAGGTACCGCCAGCAATTCCGCCAGGAAATACGTTTCTATCGTTTGATTATAACTTACCCGGAATTTTTCCGGGGCCTCTGCTTTACGGCAGGAAAATATAACGAAGGAAAAGGCAGTAAGGAGAAATAGTTTTTTCACGGGTGTCAATTGGTGTTCCGCTGAAAAGACACTGTAAGCTCCGGATAGAGTTGCCTCGCCCACACTTTAAATTACCCGTCTGAAAACAGATGGTAGATTCCTTAGGCCAAAGCATACAATTCTATGGGTTCCAATAGGGCTGTTTTTTGATCTTTATACGGTACCCCAAGGTACCGGATCCTACAACTCCTTTATCTCCTGGTTCCCCTCAACCATAGACAGGCGCCCGGCCGGATTATCCGTTAACAACAGGCTTTCGCGTTTTTCCACTATGCCTTCGATACTAAAAAAAGGCCAACAAAACCTTAGCATAAACCATATTAACAAATTTTTAAGACCCTCATCTTGCCCGTATTGCAAAGCTGATGTAGTTTTGCCCCCCAAATGATGAAAGCTTTTTCCAAATATGTTCTAACGCTGTGCCTCTTGCTGGTAAGTGCCCACGGGCATATACATGCTTTTACACAGCCCGGAAATGCCTTTTATCCTTCAGCCGGAAAGCTGGTTCACCTGGCAGGTATGGATGCCGCAGGAAACCAGGTGTACATGGTGCAATCGCCCCTGTCCGGCTCCCAAAAAGACCTCAAGGCCGAAGTGGCCGAAAATGAGGTGGAGGAAAACGAAGTATCGTCCTCCAAAAAAACCGGAAGCAGCCACGCCCTTATGGCTACTGCAGCTACCCAGGTAGCCTGCCTGCTCCGCAATTGTAACAAGCGTTCCGCCTTTTCCAGGCATTTCTCTGATCTTACCTCACACAGGTGGTATATCCTTTTCCGGGTTTTCCGGCTATAGGATAAGACCAGGCTTTCTAAAGCCTGAATTCCGTTTTTGCCCGCTCAACCTTTTGTTTGATCCACAAGCTTAAGAACCGGGCGAGTGTGTTGTGCCGCGCACTTACTAAATCTATCGGCACCAAACCCTATTCGTTTTTTTTAAAGTAAAAATTATTATGAGGAGAACGCTCATGTTCATGAGTTTGTGTGCATTATTGGGCCACACAAGCTGTCAATCAAAAGCAGAAAAAAAGGAAGCCGAAACCAAATTTTTGGTAACCAGCCCCATGCGAACAGACACCTCCATTACCGAGGAGTACGTTTGCCAGATCCATTCCATCAGTCACATTGAGCTGCGCGCTCAGGAACGTGGCTACCTGCAAAAGATTTATGTTGATGAAGGCGATTTTGTAAAGGAAGGTCAATTGCTCTTCCAGATCATGCCACGCCTTTATGAAGCCGAATTCCAAAAAGCCAAAGCCGAGGCCAGTTTTGCTGAAATTGAATACCAAAACACCAAAACCCTGGCAGATAGCAACATTGTAGCACCTAACGAGCTGGCCATGGCCCGTGCCAAGTTTGAGAAGGCTAAAGCCGAGCTGGCCCTGGCACAGGTGCACCTCCAGTTTACCGAGATCCGGGCACCATTTGATGGTATCATCGACCGTTTTCACGTAAGGCTCGGCAGCCTCGTGGATGAAGGCGACCTGCTCACCAATCTGTCTGACAACAGCCAGATGTGGGTGTATTATAACGTGCCCGAAGCCGAGTACCTGGATTACCGCTCTAACGTGCGCAAGGATAGCATTGTAGAGGTTAAGCTCCTCATGGCCAACAATAAGCTCTTTGAACACTCCGGTAAGGTGGAAACCATTGAAGCCGATTTCAATAACGAGACCGGTAACATTCCTTTCCGGGCGGTATTCTCCAACCCCAACCGCCTGCTGCGTCACGGGGAAACCGGTAACGTGCTGATGAGGGTTCCTCTTAAAGATGTGCTGCTTATACCGCAAAAAGCCACCTTTGAAGTGCTGGACAAACGCTATGTGTTCGTTATTGATGAACATCACACCATCCACTCCCGGGAAATTGAAGTAGCGGCAGAAATGCCTCATATCTATGCCATTAAGAGCGGCTTGAAGGAAGGTGATAAGATCCTGCTGGAAGGCCTGCGCCTGGTACGGGAAAATGAAGAGATCGAGTACGAATTTGTGAAGCCTGAAAAAGCTCTTTCTGAGCTTGATCTGTACGCAGAATAGGTGAATCCCAAAAACTTAGATCATGTTTAGCAAATTCATAAGACGGCCGGTCTTCGCCATCGTCATATCCATCATTATCGTGTTTGTGGGAACGTTGGCGATCAAGCAATTGCCTATTTCGCAATTCCCGCAAATTGCACCCACCACGGTGAACATCTTCATCGCCTACCCTGGCTCCAGTGCTGATGTACTGGTAAAATCCACCCTTATAACCCTGGAAAACGCCATTAACGGTGTGCAGGATATGCGCTATATGGCTACGGATGCCACCAGTGCCGGAGAAGCTACCCTACGTATCATCTTTGAACCGGGCACCGATCCCAACCAGGCGGTAATGCGGGTAAAAACCCGCGTGGACCAGGTTATGCCGCTCCTGCCGGAACTCGTCCAGCGGGAAGGGGTAATTATTACCCCCATCCAGCCCAGTATGCTCATGTATGTAAACCTGTACAGCACCAATGAGAGCATGGATGAAAAGTACCTGTACAACTATGCCGATGTAAAAATGATCCCCGAGATCAACCGGATAAAGGGGGTGGCACGGGCACAGATATTGGGAAGCCGCAGGTACGCTATGCGCGTTTGGCTGAACCCGGACCGAATGCGGGCCTACAACATCTCCATTGACGAGGTGATGGAAGCCCTGCAGGAACAAAGCATTGTGGGCCGCCCGGGGCGGATAGGACAAAGCTCCGGAATTAAAGCACAGTCCCTGGAATATGTATTGACCTATAAAGGCCGCTTTAACGAACCGGAACAATATGAAAATGTGATCATCCGGGCTAATTCAGAAGGAGAAAGCATCCACCTTAAAGACATTGGCCACGTAGAACTGGACAGTGAGTTTTTTGATATCTACTCCAACCTGGACGGACACCCTTCTGCGGCTATCGTGCTGAAACAGAATTACGGCAGTAACGCCAGCGAAGTGATCAAAGAAGTAAAGGCCAGCCTTAAGGAGATGGAGGGTTCCTTTCCTCCCGGCATGGACTATAAGATCAGCTATGACGTTTCGCAGTTCCTGGATGCTTCTATTGAACAGGTGGTCCACACCCTGCGTGATGCGTTCATCCTGGTAGCACTGGTAGTGTTTATCTTTTTGGGGGACTGGCGCTCTACGCTCATCCCCATCCTGGCGGTTCCCGTTTCCCTGATCGGGGCCTTCTTCGTGATACAGTTCTTTGGTTTGTCCATCAACCTGGTTACCCTCTTTGCACTGGTACTGGCCATCGGTATTGTGGTGGATGATGCTATTGTGGTGGTGGAAGCGGTACACGCCAAAATGGAGGAAATGCCGCACCTTACACCTTACCAGGCGGTACGAAGGGTGTTAGGCGAGATCAGTGGCGCTATTATAGCCATTACCGCAGTAATGGTATCCGTATTCCTGCCGATCTCCTTCATGTCAGGCCCGGTAGGCACCTTCTACCGCCAGTTTTCCATCACCATGGCCAGCTCCATCGTGATATCCGCTATTATTGCCCTCACCCTTACCCCGGTACTCTGTGCTATGCTCCTGAAAAACCATCATGGTAAGGAACGTAAATCCAACTTACTTACCCGTGGGCTGGATGGTTTTAACCGTGGGTTTGATAAACTCACCGGGCACTATGTGGGAGCCCTTAAAAGGATCACCAACCGCAAGTGGGTTACCTGGGGTGTGCTGCTCATCTTTTGTGCCGGTATTTTTATTGAAAACCAGATACTTCCTTCCGGTTTTATTCCTAGTGAAGACCAGGGAACCATTTATGCCATTATACAGACCCCTCCCGGAGCTACCCTGGAGCGGACCAATAAAGTTTCACAGCAACTTCAAAAGATCTGTGAAGAAGTGGAGGGCGTAGAGTCCGTTTCTTCATTAGCCGGTTACGAGATCATGACGGAAGGGCGTGGCTCCAATGCCGGTACTTGTCTTATCAACCTCAAGCCCTGGTCAGAGCGCAAGCATAGCGTTAAAGAGATCATGGAAGAGCTGGAAGAAGAATCCAGGGGACTGGGTGCCATCGTGGAGTTTTTTGAACCCCCGGCTATTCCCGGTTTTGGTTCATCCGGTGGTTTCTCCTTACGCCTGCTCGACAAAACCACTACTACGGATTACCAGGACTTTGACCGCATCAACAAGCAGTTTATGCAAGATTTGGGTGACCGCCCTGAACTTAGCGGACTGTTTACCTTCTTTGCGGCCAACTACCCGCAATACGAGTTGGAAATAGACAATGACCTGGCCATGCAGAAAGGGGTGTCCATCGGCAAGGCCATGGAGAACCTCAACATCCTCATCGGTAGTACTTACGAACAGGGCTTCATCAAGTTCAACCGTTTCTTTAAAGTGTATGTGCAGTCCGACCCCAAATTCCGGAGATTGCCATCCGATATCCTGAAGATGTACGTGAAGAACGAGGAAGGGGAAATGGTACCCTATTCCTCTTTCATGAAGCTGGTAAAAACCCAGGGGCCTAACGAGATTACCCGTTACAATATGTACAATTCGGCCGCCATCCAGGGTTTACCCGCCAAAGGCTATACTACGGCAGATGCCATTCAAGCCATTCGCGAAGTGGCTGCCAAAAGCCTGCCTCGCGGCTACGATATAGCATGGGAAGGCCTCTCCTATGACGAGGCCAACCGTGGCAATGAGTCGCTGTATATCTTCCTGGTGGTATTGATATTTGTGTACTTCGTACTGGCGGCCCAATATGAGAGTTTCATCATACCACTCTCGGTGATCTTCTCTTTACCCGTTGGGGTGTTCGGGTCCTTCCTGCTGCTGAAGGTAATGGGACTGGACAACGACATCTATGCCCAGATCGGGCTGATCATGCTCGTGGGTCTGCTCGGTAAGAACGCGGTACTGATCGTGGAGTTTGCCGTACAGAAAAGGCAGCAGGGTATGACGATCTTACAGGCAGCCATTGAAGGCGCCAAGGTACGCTTCCGACCTATCCTCATGACCTCCTTTGCTTTTATTGCCGGTTTGATACCGCTTATTGTTGCTACGGGTGCCGGAGCTATCGGCAACCAAACCATTGGCGCTTCGGCCCTGGGAGGTATGCTTTTCGGAACCTTATTCGGGGTGGTTATCGTTCCCGGTCTTTATTTCATTTTCGGAAGCCTGGCCGATGGCAAAAAGCTGATCCGCGATGAGGAGGAAGGTCCTCTTTCCGAAGGTTTCGCCCTGGCCGACCGATATACCGGTGAAGATGATGACAATTACCAAAAACCCTCTGACCATGAAAAGTAGAATGAGAATTTATCCATACCTCCTGGCAGCGGGCGTAGCCCTGGCTTCTTCCGCCTGCAAAAGCCTGGAAACAGTAAGCAGGACGGCCAACACTTCCGTTCCCGACAGTTTTTCCAACTCCGGGGACACGGTGAACAGCGGGCAGTTAAAGTGGAAGGAATATTTCACAGATCCTTACCTGCAAGCCCTGATCGACACCGCCCTGAACAACAACCAGGAGCTGAATATCATGCTGCAGGAGATCAGCATTACCCAGAATGAGATCCGCACCCGCAAAGGGGAGTACCTTCCCTTTGTAGGCTTGAAAGGTGGTGCCGGGCTGGATAAAAAGGCGCGTTATACACCGCTGGGTGCCAGTGAGGCTACTACCGATATAGAACCGGGCCGGGCCATGCCGGAACCGGTGCCCGATTTCCTGATTGGAGCTTACGCCAGCTGGGAAGTGGATATCTGGAGTAAGTTGCACAACGCCAAAAAATCAGCGGTACTGAATTACCTGGCCACCGTTGAAGGGCGAAACTTCATGGTGACCAACCTCATTGCGGAGATCGCCAATTCGTACTATGAGTTACTGGCGCTGGACAACCAGCTGGAGATCGTAAAACAGAATATCGAGATCCAGGGGAGTGCCTTGCGCATCGTACGTCTGCAAAAACAGGCAGCGGAGGTAACGGAGCTGGCGGTACGCAAATTTGAAGCGGAAGTGCTGAGCACCCGTAGCCTGCAGTACGACATCCAGCAGCAGATCATTGAAGCGGAGAACCGCATCAATTTCCTGGTGGGTCGCTACCCGCAACCTGTAGCTCGCAGTTCACAGCCTTTCAGTGAGCTGATACCGGACAGTATTCATACGGGGCTTCCTGCCCAGTTGCTACAAAACCGCCCGGATATCCGCCAGGCCGAAATGCAACTGGAAGCCGCTAAGCTGGATGTGAAGGTAGCTAGGGCTAATTTTTATCCTTCTCTGGACCTTTCGGCAGCCGTAGGTTTACAGGCCTTCAACCCTTCTTACCTGTTAACGACTCCGGAGTCCATGCTGTACTCCCTGGCGGGAGACCTGACCGCTCCGCTCATCAACCGGAACGCCATAAAGGCCACTTATTACAGTGCCAACTCCAAGCAGTTACAGGCGGTATACGAATACGAGCGCACCATCCTCCAGGCGTATACCGAAGTGGTGAACCAGCTCGCCAAGGTTGATAACCTGAAGAAGAGTTACGAACTGAAGGCCCAGCAGGTGGATGCCCTCACCCGCTCCATCAATATTGCCAACGACTTGTTCCGTTCCGCACGGGCGGATTATATGGAGGTATTGCTCACCCAACGCGATGCCCTGGAATCCAGGTTTGAGTTGGTGGAAACCAGGATGAAGCAGATGAACGCTTTTGTGAATATGTACCAGGCGCTGGGAGGCGGCTGGAATTAAAACCTGATTTAAAAGCAACAGGATAGGGTCTGTTACGGAAAGCCGCTCCGCTGTATGTGGGGCGGCTTTTTACAATTTAACCAATCTCCCGATCAGCTTAAAGCCGCTAATTGATAATGAACCGGCAAAACCTGTACAATTGATAATAGAGTTTTTTAAGTTTGGCATTCTCTAAAGTCCGATTGACCGAAGAGTAATTATCCAATAAAGAAGGGAAGGAAAGCGTTAAAAATAACCACGTTTAACCCGCTATGCCAATTGAGAGAATCATACGGCCATCCCTTTTTCACCATCCTTCTAAGGTATCTTTTTCATTCTATGGGCACACCGCACTCTTTATTCTTTGCCTTACCCTGAGTGTCTCGCTCACTCTGACCGGCCAGGATAAGCCTGCACAATTATCACCACCCTCCATTGCTGCTTTTCAAAAATGGAAAAACCACAGATTACCAGACTCAATCCGTATAAACGCCTTGACGGACTATGCGGATGAGTATATGCGCAAGAAACCTGATGAAGTAGCCTATATCCTAACCAATGCCGCACAAAACTTTAAGGGCATCCGAAACACAAACCTCAAGCACCACCTGTATTTTAAACTGGCTTATTTGAATATTATCAGGGGAAATATAGAAAGCGCAACCCAGTATGCTGATAGCATGTCATTAATGTGCCAGGCCGACCCCGCTTGCAGAGCTGGCGCATTGAATATTCACGGGATGATCTTTAGAGTTCAGGGAAATCATCAAAAAGCCTTAGAGTTTTATTTCAGAAGTGCCGCTATTTATGATAGTGTCAACCATATCGATGAACTCCTAAATGTATACTCCAACATTGGCGAAGCTAACCTGAACATGGGGGATTATGAAACCTCCTTAAAATACTTGTTACTTGCCCTTGAAAAAAACAAAAAAGCCCACCCAGAAAGCAAAGGTCTACCTATGGTTGCCAACAACATAGGTGTACTATTTGAACGACAGGAGCAATATGAAAAAGCTCTTCCCTATTACCACCTCGGTGAAGTTATCTACACCGAAATGAAAGACACTTTCAGACTGGCCGATGTTCTCAATAATATGGGAGTAATTCACAAAAACCTGGGTCAGACAGATTCAGCACTCTACTACTACCGAAAAAGCTTGAAGTATAAGTTGCTAATGAAAAACAGTGACCGGGTTTCAACCACCCTGTACAACATCTTCAATCTATACTTTAACCTGGATGAGATAGATAGCGCAAAAGCCGCTATTCAAAAGGGGATAGCGGTACGAAAGGATGCCGAGG
>CETZ01264353.1_pt1 | contig 14706 bp, 17 predicted proteins | sample 531441 | NCBI WGS metagenome assembly CETZ01 (sample SAMEA2623098, study PRJEB7988) | marine metagenome | isolation source: saline water (ENVO:00002010), including | reverse complement strand
CCAGACTACTGAAACCGATGAAACCGAAGAGGTGGAGGTGATCGAAATGGAAGAAGAGGTATCCGATGAGGTGCTGAGCTTTGCCGTAGTAGAGTCCGTTCCCGTATTTCCGGGTTGTGAAGGGGCTTCCAATAATGCTGAGCGCCAACAGTGTTTCCAGACAGAAATGCAGCGCTTTGTGGCCAAGAACTATAAATTTCCCGAAATGGCCCGCCAAATGGGTATACAGGGACGCGTGTATATAGACTTTGTAATTGAAAAGGACGGCAGGGTTTCTAACGTTCGTGTAGTAAGGGGGGTTGATGATCTCCTGGATGATGAAGCCGTGCGGGTAATAAAGGCTTTACCTAAGTTTCAGCCTGCCAAGCAACGTGGTAAACCGGTTCGGATGAGCTTTACCATGCCCTTTAACCTGAAATTACAGTAAGCATTTTCAACTTTATATGAACCCGCTCTGCTTAGTGCAGGGCGGGTTTTATATTTGCGCTAACACAAAAACCTAATGAATATTCCAGAACGTAGAGTACTGCTGCTGGATGCTATAGAGGCGTCCGTAAAGGCAGGTGAAGAGATCCTCAAGGTGTATGAAAATACCATTGAGGTGGAGTTTAAGAAAGATAATAGCCCGCTCACCATTGCTGACCAGCGCTCTCACGATATCATTATTGAAAAACTTCAGCCTACGGGTATTCCCGTTTTAAGCGAGGAGGGCAAAGAGATACGGTTTAAAGACCGTAACCATTGGAAACTCCTCTGGGTGGTGGACCCGCTGGACGGCACCAAAGAGTTCATCAAGCAAAATGGTGAGTTTACCGTGAACATTGCTTTGGTGGAAGGCCAAAGCGCAGAAATGGGCGTTATCTATGTTCCGGTGAAGGACGTATTGTACTTTGGTTCTCCCGAAACAGGTTCATACAAGACCGAAGAAGCCAGCAAAAGGGATCTTACTGATCTGGATGCGCTGATTGCCAAAAGCCAGAAATTACCTCTTACGGTAGAACGTCCGTTTACCATGGTGGGTAGTCGCTCTCACATGAACGATGAAACCGCTGAGTATTTTGCGGGTATTCGTAAAGAGTACCCGGAGGCAGAGATCATTTCCTGTGGAAGCAGTCTTAAAATATGTATGGTAGCTGAAGGTAAGGCAGATGTTTATCCTCGTTTTGCCCCAACTATGGAGTGGGATACGGCTGCCGGACACGCCATTGTTAAGCAGGTGGGCTTTGATATTGTAAGACCGGACGATAACCAGCCTCTCCAGTATAATAAGGAAGATCTGTTGAACCCCTGGTTTATTGTAAAGTAATAGCGGACTAATTAGAATCATTCTTTTTGGAGTGCGCAATTTTCAATTGTAGTTTTGCAGCCGAAAAGTGAATCGTTGGAAAAGATCAGGGAAGTATATGCCGAGAAGAGTGTTTTAGCACTCAAATGGAGTGCGATACTGGCACTTACCAAAGCGCGTCTGAATATCAGTGTGGTATACTCTGCCGTGGCAGGTTACCTGCTGGGCGCTTCTGAATATTCAGCTCTTCATCTTGTTTTGTTAGCCATTGGGGGTTACCTGGTGGTTGGTGCGGCCAATGGCTTTAACCAGGTCATTGAGCGTGATCGTGATGCCTTGATGCAGCGCACTCAGAATCGCCCTTTACCCACCGGTCGCCTTAGTGTGTTGGAGGCCATGATAGCGTGCACGCTGATGGCTTTTGCCGGCATGTGTATGCTGTATCTTATTAATCCCCTTACGGCTGGTTTCGGAGCTTTTGCGTTATTCATGTATGTTTTGGTGTATACTCCTCTAAAGGCTAAGGGCCCCATTGCGGTATTCGTAGGGGCTTTTCCGGGAGCTATTCCGGCTTTACTGGGCTGGGTGGCTGCTACCAATGACTTTGATATTGAGCCGGGAACTTTATTTGCCTTGCAGTTTTTATGGCAGTTTGCTCATTTCTGGGCCATTGCATGGATAGCTGATGAGGATTATAAGAAAGCCGGTTACAGCTTATTGCCTTCCGGGGAGCGCAACAGGCGTTCCGCTTTCCCGATACTGATCTATACAATTTCCGTTATACCGGTTTCTATTCTTCCGGCCCTCGGCTTAAGCGGTTCGCTTAGCCTGGGATGGGGCGCTACCATACTGATACTCATTATGGGGCTGTTCTTTCTTTTCAAGGCCATTCGCCTGTACCGGTCGGAAGAAGTGGCAGATGCGCGCAAACTGATGATAGCCAGTATTATCTATCTCCCGGTGGTACAGCTCATTTATGTATTGGATAAATTCATTTAGTAAAGAACGTGGGTAATCTTACGGTTGAAGAAAAAAGAAAGGTACGCAAGCCCCTCCTTTGGATAGGGATGGCCAGCATCGTGATGACCTTTGCCGGGCTCACCAGCGGCTACGTGGTAAGCCGTTCCGCTTTATTGCTGGATAATCGCTGGTTGCAGTTTGCTCTACCTACTGCTTTTTATGCCGCCACCGCAGTAATGATCCTGAGTAGTGTAACTATGGTATGGGCCAAGGCTGCAGTAAAGAAGGGCAATATCTCCGCCCTTAAAATGGCCTTGACGTTTACTCTTTTACTAGGGCTGGCTTTTATAGTTTTACAATATTCAGGGGCCAAAAGCATGTATGATCAGGGGCTGTTTTTTACGGGTCCTGAAAGCAATACAGCCATTTCATGGGTATACCTCATTGCCTTTATGCACTGGCTGCACGCTATATCCGGTATACTAGTTTTAATTGTAACCTTGATCAGAGCCCGGAAAGGGGCATATACATCCACCGATCATTATGGTTTGGATATGAGTGCTATTTACTGGCACTTTCTGGACGTGCTGTGGATTTATTTGTTCCTGTTTTTGGCATTTATTCGCTAAACTTGCAAAAAATTTAAAAGAATGGCTAACGAAGCTACTTTGCATAAGGACACACCGCTTTGGGGCGGAGGCAGGCAACCCCTGGGAGTGAGCTACGGTAAACAAATGATGTGGTTCTTCCTTTTGTCGGATGCACTTTCATTTTCCGGTTTTCTTACCGCTATGGGTCTTTACCGTTTTAAATATGAAGAAACCTGGCCTGTTGCGGAGAACGTATTTACCCACTTCCCCTTCATACACGGTGATGCTCCACTGCTGTTCGTAGCTTTGATGACCTTTATCCTTATCCTTAGTTCCGTAACCATGGTAATGGCTGTAAATGCCGGCCACCACATGAACCGCAAAGGAGTGATCCTTTGGCTGGGCTTAACCATTGTGGGTGGTTTCTTCTTCCTTGGTTCACAGGCGTGGGAGTGGTATCATTTTATTACCGGTGATAAGGGTGCCGTTAAAATGGAAGACAGCACCGTACTTTACTTCAGTGATATGGAAGGTAAGATCGTTACCCTGCATGAACTGGTGGATGGTACTCCCGGGGTTCACGGTGAGCACTACTACTTTACTACAGAGCAGGTGCGCGAGGCTTTTGCAGCCAATGAAAGCGTAACCCTCCGCAATCCCGGAAAAACCAAAGAAACCTATTCCCGCAAGGAAGCTCTTTCTATGATGTCTACCGCTGAGGTAGTGCAGGGAGCCAATATGCATGAGAATGAATATGGAAATGTGCTGTTTGCGGATTTCTTCTTCTTCGTTACCGGTTTCCACGGAACCCACGTATTTTCAGGGGTCATACTGAACATCATTATATTTATCAACGTAATAATGGGTACCTATGACAAGCGCGGTCACTATGAAATGATCGAGAAGGTGGGCTTGTACTGGCACTTTGTAGACCTTGTGTGGGTATTTGTATTTACATTCTTCTATCTGGTATAATTCAAGAAAATCATAGAGACCATGTCTGATCACTCCAAATTACCAAGCGAACATCACGAGAGCCCCGAAGGCACCTGGTGGATATGGAAGGTATTTATCATTCTTTTGGTGGTAACCACTGTTGAGGTGGCACTGGGTATCATAAAGCCAGAACCCTTGATGGTTCAGGTACTGGGTACTTCTGTACTGAACATTATCTTTATCGTGCTTACGCTGTTCAAGGCTTTTTACATTGTAGCAGAGTTCATGCACCTTAAATATGAGCGGAGCAATTTTATCTGGACCATTACCCTGCCCATGCTCATACTGATTCCCTACCTTACTTTTATTGTACTTACCGAGGGCGGCTACATGAACGTATTTGAGTAATGAACCAAAAACTTAGTAAAGGGGTAGTATTGGTAAGCATACTGATACTACCCTTTTTAGCATATTTTATATTCGTTTACAGTGCTGAGGAGAACTTTTTTGTGACCCTGGATTATGTGGGTCCGAAGAAGGCTGTTCAGGTAAATGAAAAGGGAGAGACCCGTTGGGATACGGCCTATTATACCGTACCGGATTTTGAACTTACTTCCCAGGATGATTCTGTTGTTTCAGCCCAAAAACTAAGAGGCCAGATCTACCTGGTGAACTTTTTCTTTACCACCTGCCCCAGCATTTGCCCGGCCATGAACTACCAAGTAAAACAGGTTCAGGATCGTTTCAAGGGGTATGAGGATTTTAAAATTGTTTCCATAAGCGTAGATCCGGAACACGATTCCGTTGAAGTGCTGAAGACCTATGCCAAGAACATGGGCGCTATGGATGGTCGCTGGTACTTTCTCACCGGTAATCAGGATGAGATCTATACCATGGCCGAAGGCTTTTTCAGCAACGCCATGGAAGATGCAGAGGCAGACGGGGGCTATTTGCATTCCGAGAACCTGGTGCTGGTGGATTGGGACGGCCATATCCGCAGTGGCAAGGATGACTATGGGAACATTAAAGGGGTGTACAACAGTTTAAGCACTGATGAGATCAATTCCCTTAAGGACGATATTAAAGTATTGATTGCCGAGTACGAAAAGAAAAAGTCCGTGGACGAGTACCGGATGGAAAAAGAGCGTAAAAAAGCCAGGCAAAATGGATAAAGCCGTTTCTGAAAACAGCAAGGATAAGGTATATATCCCGCTGATTATTGTTCTCTCTGTGCTGGTGCCCATGGCCGTAGCGGCTTTGTTGTTATTTCCGGAATTCTTCAGTGTTGATTTTGGGATAGACCGGGGAACGCTTCCCGCTTTCCACGCTATCCTTAACGGAAGCACTGCCGTGCTTTTGATATTGGGTTTGTGGTTTATACGGAACAGGAACATCACCGCCCACCGTTCGGTAATGCTCTTCGCCTTCGGACTTTCGGCCATTTTCCTGGTTTCGTATGTAATCAGTAAGCTTAATGCTGATCCTATTCCCTATGGTGGAGAAGGGTGGATACGCGGTCTGTATTTTTCGGTTCTAATATCCCACATTTTGTTGAGTATTCCCGTTTTACCGTTGGCTATGCTGGCCATTTACAGGGGCCTGCTGCAGGAGTACGGTCGCCATAAAAAGATTGTAAGATGGGCGTACCCCATCTGGTTGTACGTGGCCGTAACGGGAGTACTCGTGTATTTTTTTATGCAACCATATTATTAAGTAAATTTGTTGCCGTGAAAAATCGGATCCTTATACTGGTATTTCTGGTCCTGGTGTTCATTCCTTCCGGGGTGGATGCTCAATGTGCCATGTGCAAGGCTGTAACCGAAAGCAGTACCGGGGCTGGCTCATCTGCCGCTACAGGGCTCAATAGCGGTATCGTATACCTGATGGCTTTTCCTTACCTGTTGATGGCAGGCGTGGGTTATGCCATTTATCGGCATAAGAAACAAAGCAAAGCCTGACCTTTTCCGGTATACACATTCCCTCTATATTTGTAAGGCTGCTTGAGCACCAAACAAATGATCTCTCCATGAATTTCAATTTTACCGTAGGTGCATTAACCTGCCTTCTGGCATTTACCTTTTCAACTGCCCAGGCTCAGGAAAAAATGTGGACCCTGGATGAATGTGTCAATTACGCTATTGATAACAACGTTCAGGTTAAGCAATCCGAACTTCAGCTCAAAATAAGCAAAAGCAACCAGCAGGTAGCCTATTGGGATTATGCCCCTAACCTCAACTTTAATTCCAGCTACGGTTGGAACTTCGGTTTGAATATTGACCCTGTAACCAACCAGATCAGCCAAAGCCAAAGGCAAACCGGTAACTTTAACCTCAATTCCACCTGGGTACTATATAACGGAGGCCGTAAATACAATAGCATTACCCGCTCCAACCTGGATTACCTGGCCGCCATGTATTCCCTGGAAGACGTTAAGAATGACGTAAGCCTGAATGTAGCCGGAGCCTTTCTGCAGATCCTGCTCAATAAAGAAATACTGAATGTGGCGCTGGAGCAAGAGCGGATAACCCAACTGCAATTGGGCCGTATGCAAAGGCTGGTGGATGCCGGAGCCAGACCTTTAGGAGATAAACTACAGTTGGACGCCCAGTTCTCGCGGGACCAGCAAAATCGTATTACCGCGGAAAATGCGGTAACCATCAGCAAGCTGCAGCTGGCCAACCTTCTGCAATTGGAAAAGCCCGAGGAACTGGAAGTGAGTGAACCGCAACTGGCCGTGCCGGAAGCGGATGCCATTCTGCGGGATGCCAGTGTGGTGTACAATACCGCCCTTTCCAACCAGCCGTCTATAAAGGCGGCTGAAAAACGGGTGGAAAGCAGTGAGGAGTCAGTGGATATTAGCCGTTCAGGAGCCCTGCCAACGCTCAGCCTCCAGGGTTTGATAGGTACCAGCTACTCAGATCAGATCCTGCGCCCTACGGGTACGGTAACCACGGTGGTGCCCATCGGAACGGTAGACGGTACTAACCAGGTGGTCTATTCCGCGGTACCGCAGGAGATCCCCACCGGTTATGAGAACAAACCTTTTTCAGACCAGATCAATGACAACCTCAATGAATACATAGGCATTAACCTCACTATACCACTTTTCAACCGCCTGAGTACGCACAACAATTATGAGATTGCGCGCCTTAACCGCGATATCTCCAAACTGCAACTGGAGCAGGAAAAGAATGCCCTGCGGCAAACTATTTACCAGGCTCATGCAGATGCCAAGGCATCCTATAACTCTTACCTGGCGGCTGAAAAGGCCGTGGAAGCCAGTGAGGAATCCTTTAAATACGCCCAGCAGCGCTATGATGTAGGCGCTTTAAGCCAGTTTGATTATGAAAATGCCAAGAACAACCTGGCCAGCGCCAAATCCGAAATGCTGAGAGCCAAGTATGACTACATCTTCAAAATAAAGGTTCTGGAATTCTATTTAACCAACCAGGTAAAGCTCTGATCATGAATAAAACCCTGAAATATGCCCTGTTTATTGGCGTGCCACTGATCATTCTGCTTATTGCAGCCAAAAAAATGGGATGGATAGGCAGCGAGGAGGGTATGGAAGTGGAAACCGGACGGGTAAAGACCATAGATATTGTGGAGACCGTTATTGCCAGTGGCAAGATACAACCCGAAGTGGAGGTGAAAATAAGTTCCGAGGTTTCAGGAGAGATTATTGAGCTGCCTATAGAAGAAGGACAAAAAGTAGAGAAGGGCGACCTGCTGGTGAGGATTAATCCCGATATCTACCAGGCAGCCGTAAGCCGGTCACAGGCATCGGTAAACAGCGCACGTTCCGCAGTAAATACCGCCCAGGCACAGCTGGTGGAGGCTGAAAAAACCTTTAACCGGAACCGGAAGCTCTACGATCAAAAAGTGATCAGCGATGCGGAATTTGAAGCTTTCCAAAGAGGCTATGACGTGGCTAAACTCAACGTGGAAAGTGCCCAGTTTCAGCTGCAGAGCGCCATTGCCACCTCCAATGAAGCGCGGGATAACCTCTCCAGGACCACCATTTATGCTCCCCAGGCCGGAACCATCAGCATGCTGAACGCAGAGGTGGGTGAAAGAGTAGTGGGCACCGCGCAAATGTCCGGTACCGAAATTCTGCGCATTGCCAACCTGGAGAATATGGAAGTACTGGTGGAGGTGAATGAGAACGATATTATCCGTGTTTCCGAATCCGATACGGCACTGATTGAAGTAGATGCTTACCTGGATAAGGAGTTCAGGGGAGTGGTTACGGAAATTGCCAACTCCGCCAAAATAGAAGGTTTCTCTACAGACCAGGTGACCAATTTTGAAGTAAAGGTGCGCATCCTCAAAAGTTCGTATGAAGATATTGTAAAGGACAACAGTAGCCGCTCGCCCTTCCGCCCGGGCATGACGGCTTCCGTAGAGATTCGCACTGAGCAGAGGAATGGCGTACTGGCGGTACCCATTGAAGCCGTTACCACCCGTTCCGATACCAGCTCCCAGGCCAAGTCCTACAACATTGGGCGCTCTAAGAAAACCACGGACGATGCGGCTACGGAAGAAGAGGAGGAAGAACATGAAGTAGTATTTCTTTTTGAAGAGGGCAAAGCCCGTTTGCAGGTTGTAAAAACCGGGGTACAGGATGATGAATACATTGAGGTACGCAGCGGGCTTGAAAAAGACCAGGAAGTGATTACCGGCCCCTACAGCACAGTAAGCAAAAAGCTGGTTAATGGGGAGCGCGTTATCCACAAGCGCACCACTACTGATAAGGATAAGGACTAAGCGGTACCGATGGCCCTTATACTGGCTCTGGAAACATCCACCAAAAACTGCTCCGTGGCCTTGGCCGATGGCGATCAAATACTGGCTGCTAAGGAAGAAAGCAGTGACCAGTACATTCATTCCGAGAAACTGCATTTGTTTATACAGGAAGTGCTCCAATGGGCCGGGAAGAAACCGGCTGAGCTTTCCGCAGCAGCGGTAGGCATGGGGCCGGGCTCCTATACCGGTTTGCGTATAGGTGTTTCAGCGGCTAAAGGTTTGTGCTATTCTCTCGGAATACCACTAATAGCGGTAAACGGACTGCAATTGTTGGCAGAAGAATTTATTCAACTGCATCACCCGGAATCGGAAGAAGTGATATTGCCCATGCTGGATGCCCGCAGAATGGAGGTGTATACTGCGGTGTTTGATCACCACGCACAAATGCAGGGGAAAATTGAGGCGGTGGTTCTGGATGATGACTCCTTTGCCGACCTGGCCTCTCCACAGATACATCTTATTGGCGATGGTGCTGATAAAGCTAAAGTCGTTTTGACCAGCGAGCGTTTTGTGCTGCATAATATGCCTTACCCATCCTCCAAAACCCTAGCGCTTTTAGCAGGGCACAAATTCCAAAACCAGGAGTTTGAAAATGTAGCCTACTTTGAACCCTTTTACCTCAAGGATTTTATAGCCGGTAAGCCCCGGAAACTGCTTTAATCCCCGTTTCCCCGTATAAGGCATCATACACCCCGCTTTTCAATATAGAGTATAGGGGAAAATTATCCGCCCTATGATAATGAGGCACGTAAGGCTGTTTTCAACCGCCCAGCATAAAAGTCCGGTAAACCTTTTCCAATTGAGCTTTAGCTTTCCACGGGTAAATAATAAACATTTGTGTATTTTTGCAGCTTTTTAGGCATAACTGTCACGTAAACAAATACAAAAGTTAACCGTAATTATTCAAAAGCAAGACCATTAGAAAAGTATTACATCTTAACCCATGCAACTAAATTTTGGAGTTATACCCGGAATCTGGTTGATCTTAAAACTTAAATTATGAAATCAGTAAAACAAATTATAGCCATCCTGTTTATCTCGTTACTTTCTTCGCAGGCATATTCTCAGATTAGTGTCGGGGGGCAAGTATCGTATCTGAATGTATTTGGAGGAACAGGTCTCAAGAGCTTCGGCTTCGGTGTAAAGGGAGATTACGCTCTGGATGATGAGACTGTATTATCACTTGGAGGAAATTACTACTTACCGTCTACCTATTCAGAATTTACCTATGCAACTGCCTATAGTAATTTTACCACCCCTTCTCAAGTAGAAGTTGATGTTGAATATAAAGTGTCTTTTATTCACGTATACTTTGGTGGTAGAAGATACTTTGTGGGTGATTATGAAGACGATTTTGGTATTTATGGTTTAGCTGAAGTAGGCCTGTTAATGGCACCTGTTACTACCACCCTGGGAGAATATGACGAATCCCAGTACTATACTACTGTGCAGGATGGTGCCAAAGAAACCCTGGTCAATTTTACCTTGAACATTGGAGCCGGTGTTGAGAAGGAACTGGATTTCGGATACATTTTCGGAGATCTGAAACTAAATCTTCCTGCAAACCAGGCTAACGGGGAGTACGTGCCTGTTGAAATCCCTACATCGGTGAGCGTTAATGCCGGTGTAAGATTTCCATTCTAACCACCCTACGGTTAACGAAGTATAAAAAGTTCTGGGCAGATCAGAATTGTGGAACGTACTTTCCTGCTAACATTTTTTCTTGCTTGGTTAGCAGGAAAGTACTTCTCAAGCTCCTCCATGGCATAGCACCCGCTGGCCGGTACATACCTATATAAGCTCTGCATTTTCCAACGGATACCTAATATAAGTTTTAGGCCTGCTCACGGCCGGGTTGGTATACCATGCAGGAATACACCTTATGAAGATGGGCAGCCCAGTACACTTTGCAATTGCCGGTAACAATCTTCCGCCAGGGGCAGCAGGGCTTCACCCTGCGGGCTTAGGGGATAATACTGCGCCCGTTCCAAAAAGTTGAAATACACGCTGGACCAGCTGTTGTGCGCCTCGGGCTGCACCTGCATAAGCTTTTCTATGAGATTGTGGATGCTCAGGTGCTGCAGGCCGTTATCGGTAAAGCCCAGGGCCTCCAGGCCAGCCAGCAGTTGGTTGTGTTTGAGATCTTGTTGTATAAGCCGGGTAATAAGGAGAACGGTTTTCATGGTTGCTGAATATAATACGTTTGTGTAGAATGTCTATACGAAAGTAAAGATGCTAGACCTATTTACAAAACATTTGTCCTATAATTTAATACGGAAGTATAGACGGTCTATATTTATGTATTGAAATTCAACTCTGTATGACCCCTTTAGGACTTTACCTGGCTAAGAAATCCATCAATAAGGCCGAAGTAGCCAGACGCACCGGCCTGAGCAAATCGCGGATCAGCCAGCTGACTTCCAATGAGTCCACCCAGCTCCGGGCCGATGAGCTTTACCTTATTGCCCTGGCCATAGATGCCGAGCCCGGTGAATTGTTGGAAGCCGTTTGCGGCCATCTTAAACTGACCAGGGATTAAACCCAATGGTGTAGCTACCGCCCTATAAAATCTACATTTTACCGCCTGAAAGCGTCCGCTTAAAAAGTATGGAGCCTTCCGTACAGGATTTTTCGCGAAATTATGCGGGAGGTAAGGGTTTGAAAAATGAACTTAAAGACTCTGAAGGGAATGGCCTCATACACATATTAGCCAAGGCAGTTTGGAGAATCTTAAAAACTCTTTGGATTACATTATTGATAATAAGACCTTGCCAAACAGTAACTTAAATTTCGTTACGCTACAATAAGATATCATACATTGTGTGATATTTATTGTTGGCAACAACCTAAAGAACCGACATGCAAGAAGATGAATATTACAAAAAAAGCTCTGAAAGAAATCTACCCCTTAGGTGCCCGATTTTAAACTACTGCGGCAGAAGAGCTTGGACAATCTACTTGTTTTCAGAATATTCAAAGTATGACCCCAGTTTGAATATGCTTCAAGCTTTGCAAAAAGATGGAACACTACCTGACGACTATGAAGAAAAGGAAATCACCGTTCAAGGTGAACCTCCTTCAATTATTCGTGGAAATGATCATTACTATTTTTCTCATGCTTGTCCTGAAGTGAATCTTTTTGGGGGCTGGCATGCATTAATGTCTGGACATGCATGTACCCACGGTAGCTATGATAAATATTACAAACAGGAAAAAAACAAAATCCATAAAACTGGACATTTTTCAGAATGTGCCGAATTCAACAAGTATTCGTTCGACAACAACAAGTTGATAAGAAAGAAAAGATCCAACAGGAAAACTATTCCATACAAGACCAAGGCTCTATTACAAAAAGAAATCAACTCAACTTGCCCTTTCTGTGAAAGTCTAGATGTTGACCATTTTCAAATTCATCATATCGATGAGAACCTGGAAAACAACTCGAAAGACAATTTACTAATGCTATGCCCAACTTGTCATTCGAAAATTACCAAAGGTGATATCACAATGGACCAAGTCAAAAATTGTAAAACAAAATTGAAAGAATAAAAGGCTGTTGGCCAACAAAACCTAAAGCTAATGCGGCCATTTCGTCTTCCGTAGACAGAGACGCGGTTGACGATGAAGATTTAGGTTCTTTACAAAACCACGGACGAAGCCGCCCCTCGCTGGCGCAAGCATCCATGCTTGTGCCACTACTGATTAAACAGGCTCGTACCATTCCCTTGCCTTTAGGCGTGAACCGTAATACAAGTTTCATACTAAGGAAGAAAGTTTGAAAAAGCTGGTATAGCCCATAGTAATATTACCCAATTCCAATTTCGGCAACACCATAATAAACCCATTGAAATATGGACCGCTCCGGTGTGCCGGCAAAAGCTGGATTGCATACATAACAAACTGGTGTTAAGCGGATTGGCAATTCAACCAGAACATTGGAAATATAGCAGCGCCCGGAATTACATAAGTGAAGATCAATCCGTTTCGGAAATTGATTTAATGTATGATATTTGAAGGAAGGACACCAGCGTGACGCTTGCGTCAGCAATGGGGCAATTATTGAATATATTCCTCCTTAGCATAGCGTGTGGCTACGCTTGGTTATAGGGAGTATATAGGGTCCTGTACTAATACAATCGTTAGATAAACGATTATTGCTGCTCTTTAGGAATAATGAAAAACTTTTAAAACTGAAAAAATGAAATATATCAAGTTGGTAATAATTGCCTTACTAATTGTTGGGTGCAAGGAAAACAGTCAAACTGTTGATAGATCAAAGGAACTAATAATTATAGACCAAGATTATGACAAAGCATTAAAGTTAGCTTCCAAAGAAGATAAATTATTGTTTATTGATTTTTATACAACCTGGTGTGTTCCTTGCAAGGAATTGGACAAGTTGGTTTTTCAAAATGATTCAATAAAAAATATTCTGGGCAAAGATTTTGTTATGTTAAAATATGATGCTGAAAAAGATACTATTTTCCATTTATCTAAAAAACATCATGTAAGTAGTTACCCAACGGGAATTATTCTGAATAAGGAAGGGTTTGTACTTAACCGAAAATATGGATTTCCAGGTCAAGATTCTTTGTCATTACAAAAAAACGTGATCGAATTTGCTGACGAGAGTGTTGCTTTAGATAAGGAGAACAAATTACTGAAAGGATATTCGAATAAAATCAATATTGAAAAGTATCCAAAGTTTTATGTAGATTACGTCAATCGTACAAATACAAAAATCAATAATTATGAATTAAGCGACTACCTAAATAATACACAAGACAAATTTTCTGAAGAATACTTTTCCACTTTAATATATTTTGGTCAGGATGCACCAGTATCTATCACTGATAGGGTATTAAAGAACAAACAAAAATACATAGACCTTTATGGAGAAAAGGATGTTGAAATTTTATTCTACTTCCTTACTTCTGCAAAATTCAATGTTGCTATATCCGAATTGGATCAGGAAAAATATGATGAAGCAGTTGCATTCACAAAAAAGGCTTTGAGCGATGAATGGGTTAACGACCTTTTACCAGGATACGAAAAGAGTTATTTGAAAGCTCAAAATAAATGGGATGAAGTTTTTGAAATCAATAGAAGGTTAAAAGACAAAGGTGAGTTTGACAATGGTAACATCAACCATTTCAGTTGGCAGGTTTATGAAAGATGTGATGACCAGGATGTCATTAAAAATTGTATTGAATGGATGAAAGAAGTGACCGCCCAGGAACCAACTTACGCTTATTTGGACACCTATGCTCATCTTTTATATAAAAATGGCAATGAGGAAGAAGCAAAATACATAGCCAAATTGGCAATAGAAGCTGCTAAGAAGGAAAACAAAAGCACCAAAGAGCTTGAGGCATTACTAAATAAAATGTGAAAATCCAGCAGCCCTCTCGCTGGTGCAAGCACCCATGTCTGTGCCGCTACTCTGTTAAACTAAACAGACGCTATCCGTTGTGCAAAGCTCATTTAATTAAGGCAATGGAAAACCTGGAGGCAATAAGAAAGTCAGGTTTTTTCCTAAACAGAGTTATACCGCTGGAGTGAACATCCGGATTCTTTAGCTACCTTGATAGACGTAAATAGGCCAACTTCTTTGATAAACTATAATTCACTGTTTATTATGATACTAAGGTTGCTGCTCCTCTTCTTGATCTTCATTACCCAAACCGTGGCGGGCCAAAACGTAGTCCCTTTTTATGACTATGACATCAAACGGTGGGGCACCAAAGACACGGTGAAGGAGAAAGTGATCCTGCCTCCCCGTTTCGATAATATCACCCCGCTGAGCAGGCATATCTATGAAGGCCCGGAAGTTGCATTTCCTGAAATTTTCTTCGCTGAAAGAAGTGGCATTATGGAGGTTTATAACCAGGAGGGAGAAGTCCTTGCCTGCTGCTTTTCAGAAGTGTGGAAAGAGCAAAACGGTACTTACAATTATCTCTTCGGCTTCAGAACTTCGTTGGACCAGTCGCTGACGGTAAGCGTTCATCCTGTTTATAACTCTGAGCCGGAAAAGCCTTACCTGGAGCTAACGGACGGAAATTCAAAACTGCTCTACGAGCAGGGCGGTGATTTAAGGCTGGTGCGCTTTTCAGACCGGCAAACCGGCTC
>CETZ01055701.1_pt1 | contig 14707 bp, 12 predicted proteins | sample 531441 | NCBI WGS metagenome assembly CETZ01 (sample SAMEA2623098, study PRJEB7988) | marine metagenome | isolation source: saline water (ENVO:00002010), including | reverse complement strand
TATGGATTTTAATTGCCATGATTTGTCTCCTGTTTAATAGGAAACATAATTATGGCAGTCCGGCCAAAGTTTATGGTTTGAATAATGGTACTGACAGATTTTTTTACCGGGAATTCAGCATTGCTCAACCATCAGACTGAGAAGCTATATGATTTCTTATATACTGCGCTTTCTTTACCCTACTTGCGCAGGTATGGCCAAAGTAAACTGCATGAAATTTTAACTATTTTGATTTTGTTCAGAAATATACTGAGCATAAAGAAGGTCAGCAAAATCCGCTTCACCAATTTTGCCCACAACCAAATCTCTGATGGCATCTGCGAATAATTCGTTATCAGCAATTAATTCATAATCATTGAGAGATAAATATTCCAAAGCTACAGCGAGACCAGTCCGTTTGTTTGCATCAGGAAGCGAATGAGAAAGTGCAATAGAGGAAGCATACTTTGCTGCTATTTCGAAAACATCATTCAAGCCTAAATAAACAATAGCATTATCAATCCTGCCTAGCGCCCCCTGAAGCTTATTGATATCAGCGGCCCCCTTCATACCAGGCTCGTTTTCGAGAATGTAGGCGTTAATCTCTATAACGCGCTCGAAGGGGAAAAAAATAAGCTCCATTACATGTAAGCGAGTTTTTCGAACGTACGCTTGTGTGTTCTTAGCACTAGCTTAGTTTCGGATTTCACGATCTGTTGCCCAAACTCACCAGAGAGGTCAAGTTTCTTTCTTGCTGGAACTTTGGGGCGTTGAACAGCTTTAACACCGTAAACTTCAATTTTTGTATTCATAAATACCTCTCATAACTAGATCGATAGTATACACCTGATTTTAGGAGAAACATATTAAGCCAAGACTATTGGTATCATATGCACACATACCAAGCTAAATTGCCTCTTCAGGCAACAAAAGACAAGGAGCGGACGCAACAGATTATTGAACAGCTACTTCTGCTTTGCGCCAATCGCTGGCAATCCCTGCATAACACCATTTACCTGGTTGTTTTACTGGCCCTGTTACACTTTAGCTGGTCTCGCAAAACCGGCCTGCAGGAACCGTTAATTTACTGGGCAATAGCCTTGCTGATTTTGCTTCCCAGACTGCAATACCTCAAACAGCGTCTGCAACGGGCACGCTTATCCCGCAATAGCATGTAAATTTTACATAGGATTAAGTGAATATTTCTTCATTTACTGGGAAGCCTTTTGGGTAGAAAATGTAATTACCTGTTTTATTTAAACTTTTTATTCGGCGTGACATTTGAAAGCTTAGGGTGAAGTGAATACATTCACGTTGTGCGCGGCACAACCCCAAAGTGGAGCTAACCTATGTTTGTAGAATCTGTTAAAACACCGGGCATTGCGCACCTTTCCTACCTGATTGGCAGCGATGGTGAAGCCTGTGTGATTGATCCTCAGTTAGATACGCAGCATTATCTCACCCTTGCCGGAAAGCATGAATGCCGGATCACCACCATCATCGAAACCCACCGCAATGAAGACTTTATCTCTGGCGCGGTAGCGCTGGCCAACCAGACCGGTGCTGATATTTACCATGGTAAATACGCTGACGAGCCTATCGAATATGCCCGCAAGGCCGGTAATGGCGATAAATTTGAGATTGGCAAATGGACACTCGAAGTTATTGCAACGCCCGGCCATACTAAAGACAGTATTTGTGTGTTGGCTATCGACAACGAACAGGACGGTCAGCCTATCGGCGTATTTACCGGCGATACCTTATTTGTCAGTGAAGTCGGTCGCACAGACTTCTACCCCGAGGAAATGGAAAAAATGGCTGGCCAGCTTTATGACAGCCTACAAACGCTGGCCAACCTGGGTGATGACATTATTGTGTACCCGGCTCATGGCGCAGGGTCGGTGTGTGGCTCAGGCATGGCAGAACGTGAGTTTACCACCATAGGCATTGAGAAACGGCAAAACCCGGGCTATCAATGTACCTCTAAAAAAGCCTTTATAGAGCGTAAGTTAAAAGAGAATCATTATATTGCTCCCTACTTTAGCAAAATGGAGCAGTCTAACGTTACCGGGATGGATACGCCTTTACCGCCAGTGGCGTGCCAGAAGCTGGCACAGGATGCTCAGTCAGCCTGGCAGAAAAGCGCAGAACGTCCCGGCGTGCTCATTGATGTAAGAAGTCATGCCCAGTTTCGAGACTGTCACTATCCCGGCAGTCTTAATTTGCCGGGCGGCTTACTCAGCGCTTATGGTGGTTGGTTTCTGGACTACTCCACACCTATCGCACTGGTGGCAGATTCCCATCAACAGGCAACCGAAAGCTCCGAACAGCTGTGGCGGATGGGCTACCAGCAGATTAGTGGTTATCTGACCATGGTACCAAAGCCAGATACCATTGAGGCTTACCATCGTCAGCATGTGAACGCCGTTACTGCAGATAAGGTTGATGAGCGCATTAGAGCACCACGTGCTAACTGGCAACTGCTGGATGTTCGCAAACAGGAAGAGGTTGAAAACAACGAATTTGACCAGGCAAAGCATATCTACTTAGGCTATCTGCCGGAAATGTGCCACCAACTGGATAAATCCCGCCATTATACACTGGCCTGTGGCAGCGGTAAGCGCGCCACCGTAGCAGCCAGTTACCTGCTGGCACAGGGTTTTGAAAACGTGGATGTTTTTATTGGTTCAATGCAAGCCTGGCAGAGCTACCAACAAGGCACCTAACAGATTTACATCTGCATCGCAGAGCGCATCCTCACGGCAAGGAAGCCGGATGTGTTAGCCTGAATGGTCAGGACAGCTTGTGTGTATAAGAAATATTAACGCTATGTACTACCCACCGTGTCAGATGTATTTAAGGCTAGTTGAACGTGTGTCAAACGGGTACTTTTCAGAAATCAGTGGAGTAGTTGTCATCAAGACAGGCAAGTTAACTGGTCTTTGGTACTGAAATCTGCAATAAGATATGTGAAAGCCCTCACCCCAACAATTTGCGTGTTTAAGTAATGGTAGGTTTTTGTGGTTCATGCACTAAAGTCGAAGTCACGTTGAATGGTATAGTCGCAGAATGCGTCAATGCTTGGTGGCGCACGAAGTGGCGGCGTACGGGGATTATTACTCGCTTCCGGTAAATTGTGCTTGTCCAAATATGACAAGATTTTATTGATAATGATCGCGTCAGTTATGCAAGCAATGACCTTTACGTTAAATTTTTCGCAAACCTCGCATTGGGTAATGTCGATGTTGAATACGCGTTTCAGTCTTTGCGCCGGTGACCGGGTTACCAAGACATATTGCGGGAATGATACGGCTTTTCTGAATCTTTCAGGTGTTCTGCTAAACGAGGACTATTCTTACCACGTTGTGAAGCAGTCACCTCGGCACGAACTATAGCATTGGGAGCAAATACCCCATAAAACCTCGTGAGGTTAAGTCGAGGTGGTGGTATCAAAGCAACGAGTTTGCCGAGAAAATCCCGTGGAGAGAAGAACACGAGGGTCGTTCCGTCATTGTAAGGGGTCTTTAGTTTATACCTCACCTTACCTGAATCTGTAAGATTCAATCGTTGTTCACTTATGGCTAGTCTTGAGATGTATCTGCACAGGCGTTCCAATTTATCGGTTTGGTGACCGTCTGCGAATACGCCAGCATGTAAACTGAAACCGCCTATCTGGGCTAATTGTCCGTAGTGTTGTTTGTCTTTGGCGGGCAAGGTTTGTAAGGTAAATACTTTTTTGCCCATATCTGGCCCCAAGCAATACGATAACTAACCGAGGCCGCTTGCAAGGGCAATAAGCTATTTTCATCATCCATGGGAAAATCGAGAAAAGCATTGTCCATATCACGCTGAATGAGCCCGGCCTTCTCTAAATAGGCCGCAATGCGGTGGCTGATGTTGTCAACTATCTGTTCCATATCGCTATGGCTCGGCGCTTTGACGAGTTTGAATTTGGTTTGCCCTCGCTCTTCTGTAATAACGCCCTCGAGGAAGAGCATATGGAAGTGTATATTCAAGTTTAGCGCACTTCCAAAACGCTGAATGTACGTTACTGCACCCGTCTTGGCTTGCTTTTTCAAGTAACCTGTTCGATGGATGATGTCAGTTGAAATCGTGCGATGGATGATTTGCATGACTTTGCTGAGCTCTTTGGGATATCTGGCAAGTAGCAGCCTCAATGGGATAGGTAGACTCAACACCCACTGACGTATGGGATAGCCGTTAAGAACGTCGTCAACCAGTAACTTCGCACTCTCTGCTATCCGTCTTGCCCCGCAAATAGGGCAGAAGCCCCTACGTTTGCAACTGAACGCGACCAGCTTCTCATGTTTGCAGTCGTCACACACGACTCTGAGAAATCCATGCTCAAACCGACCACACTTTAGAAATTCTGCAAACTCTTTATCTACATGAAGTAGCAATGTCTTTCCTTGATGGGAAAGGTACTCCAGAAAATCTGGATAATATTGCTCAACCAATTGGTATAGCAATGTTTGCTCTGGCCGATGTCGTTTATAGGTATGCATGTTAATGGCTAACAATGGCGTCCTTGCCAGGGATTGATAGCCCAGATTGCAGATAGTTTTGTTGTTAGTCTACTGGTCTTTGAGATGGAAAGTTCATTGCTCCAAGGTCCGCTTCACGTACGTAACTGCCACTAACGAAATGAGTTCTCACCGTCCGCTTCTGGCACAAAGCAGAAGTAGGTAGTCAATAATCTGTACTTCAGCGCCTAATATTTAAATGCTTGTCGAGTTATGGTGGAAACTCCAGTCCAACGAGTCGGTTATGGGTTACGTAACTCAGCGATGAAGGTCAACATTCACGCATGATAATGCTTGTTATCATGCGTGAACGTATTACTTATCAATACATTTATTACAAACAAGCTTTCGTTTCTGTATATTGGTTGATTAACTCCCCAACCTTCTGAATGGAATCGTCAGAGTTGAGGCAATGGGTGTAGTAGTTAAGGTGCGGTATTACGAAAATTGGCACATGACCAGCGTTAGCAACGAGTATTTTCTTTTGACTGTTGTTTGCTACAACGAAGCGCTCTTCAAAGCTGGATGGTTTAAATTCCAACTGTTTTAGCAAATTGGGCACCGATTGGTGCCCTTTTTTATTTTGTATTCCAATGCTGTCTGGCGACATTTAAGTTTGATAATTTACATCAATGTCTGATAAATGACTCTAATGTTTGATAAAAAACCTGTAAGCCAAGCATCTGAGGAAGTTGGTGGGATTGTAATGCCAAATTCGTATTAAACGTTAATGGTCTTAAGCCCGAGAATCGTAAGTTCAGAACGACAAACGTATCAAACTTTAATGTCGTCACACATCTTCACTCTATCTTCTTAGTCTTACGTATAACGTTTTTTTCAGTATTTTCATATCACTGCCTGCCATGGCAAAGTCTATTATTGGCCACCACTTGGCTCGTTGATGTCCCTATTCTTAATTAAGTCATCAGACTCTGCTTTTAACCGCTGAGCTCCTTCTTTGGTATTTGCAACAACATCAAAAATATTATCGAATTCAAGGTTAGCTTCTATTTCAGGCTGTCCTTCTCTTTCTCTTAACAGTTTCAGTAACTCAGCATCCACTTCGAGGTTCTCGGAAGCGTGCTCTTCATAATCACAATCTACGGAGCCAAACTCAAGGCCAACTGGACCTCCGAGCGCCCCGTGTAGCCTTCTTTTTTTGCACCAGGCGATGGCCATTCTATCCATGATATCTGCCGGAATATCGACAGACAATTGAGAAAAAGCATCATCACCAGTGTGTCCTTGGGTAACGTTAAAAGAATTAGGAAAGTCGATAATAAGTTGTGCTGGATTTGTATTGTCACTTGGGTTGATATCACTGCCTTCAGCAGGAAACTCCTAGTGTAAGCTATGGTCCTCTCCACTAAAAATCCAGTCGGTTCTAGCCATCATAAATCCCCTTCAAAATTACGATTAGCAAGCAATCGTAGTGTGCATTCAGTCTTAGCAAATTTAAGTATATATGAAAGCTTAATGACGATAAACGTCGGACGATACGCTAGTTATATGTCCTTTTCGAAGCTAATACTAGTCGCTACTTTTGGCATTATTTGGGAGTTATTAAAGCTTAAAAGCAAATCGAGCATATCAACAAGCGGAAAAAGAATTATTAAGCGAAGGTAAGTTTTTACCTCTGTATACGATAGAGCCGATTGGCCGCATTGGATTGATGACAACAGCGACTGCCTGATACACGCAATTAAATGTTCATATTAACATCTAGCTCCCCCGATGAGTTTAAAACCGATAGAAGTTGCCAAGTCGCCGTCGGTGAATGGTAAGGCTCTTATTCGGGAGAAACATTTACCGATTCTACTGCGCTTGACCTTGACACATTATTCCGCTCAAATTTGCTCACGGTCATGGTGGCGATAAATGGTCCCAAGATAAACGGGAGACGTTTGCAATTGACCCTCAAAACCTCCTACTCGTTAAAGCTTCGCTTAACCGACAAATAAGGTGCCACAGGCTTAGATGAGTGGTTTGACTTGGTCAACCAAATTCACACAACCCAGTTAAGCAGCTTTTCGTAAGTTAGCCATGTCAACCTCATATTGATTTGGGCTTTTGTAATCCAGTTATGAGTGCAGTCTTTGCCTGTTATAAAATGAATTAATCTATTGCTGATAGATGAACTAAGCTGTGCTATCACCAGATTTGAACAATGAGAGAAGTTGACTCGATAAAGTTTAAAACTCGCTAAATAGGTAAAGTGCTGGCAGCAAGGGGCGACACGTAAGCTTGATATAGCCACTTATTATGAGGCGCTCATACATCGAACAATTTGGAGCAAAAAAAGCGACGGCGTCTTGAGTTGCTGAGCTACCATTGAGTATTAACTACCAAGACTCGGTCTGAAACATTACTAAAACCCAAATAGTCATACGAACGAGGCGGGTACTCATTTCCAGATTAAAAGCACCTAAAAAACCAATTTATTTATTCAATTTAACTTCTGGAAGATGAGGGAATTTTCTCTCAATTTTTTCTTTTGATCGTTCTCTGAACGAGCTCATAAATTTATCCAATCGAGCTTTGTCTTCAGGCCGTGGATTTTTGCTCGATAAAATGAAGCTTAATGGAACTCTCGATACTCTGGCCATGGGACACCTTAGACACTCTTTCAAGCGATGCTTTGCCGTTCGAGCGAAAGCGACTTTTTTACTAAATTTGCCAAATTCAGCTAGTACAACAATGACGTATTAGCCTTAAGCTGATTTTTTACTGTTGAACATTATAGCGTGTTCTGACTAACAATACACACCATGCTCTAAACGACCAATAAATGCCAGGACCTCGCTTGTTCCTGCATATGTCGATATCATCGTTATCGGTTGAATACCGTTTAATCCACGAGAGGGGGACTTTAGCCAAGACATCGCTTTTTCTTTATTCCCATCAAAAAGTGTGATCCCTGCATTAATCATTTGAACAAGGCGAACTACTTTTTCGCTTTCGCCAACACCCAATTTCCCAGCGTTTGCACGACGACTTAGCGTGGATACTGAAATACCGAGTAACTCAACCAATTCTGCATTGGTCATTTCAGCGTAACGTGCGATGCGCAAATAGGTGGAGTAGGGTAAGCCTATTGCTATGGCATCTTGAAGCTGGCGACCTCTCTGGGGGATGTCAAGGATATCCCATATAGTTTGCTTTTTCCCTCTGACGCTCGTGTAAGTTACCATTATGTACTCTCACAATATGTCTCACTTCAAACAACGTAATAAAAAATTTAGTTGGCGGCAATAGTTCTCGTTTGCCTGTTTGAATTAATATTCATTCATTTTTTGCTGAAACAGATATTTTATGAGGTGTAGTAATTTACGCTTGTATAGTCCATATCATAATGAAATTCGTAAAATTAAAATGGAAATTTTGGTGTAAGGCTAAACGTTTTAAGTCTTATCAAGCACTGTTTCAAGTTAGCAACACGAGTCTACTAAGTTTGGGCTTATGCAGCCTGATTAGGTAGTCTTGTACCTTCCTTCTCCAGTTACTCTTTTTTTGCAGCTTTATTTATCATGTCGACGTGCAATCCAATAAAAACCAATGCCCACTACTAATAGTGTTAATACAATAAATATAGTGCCGATAAGCTGAATTTCATTAATGGCTTGCATCTCCTCAGAGTTATCTTTGGAACGAAAATGCTATATTGAAATAAAAAGTAGCATAAACTAAGATGTTTCACAAAGGGCGACATAATGTTTGGGTATAGTACTTATCCAATGGCCACCTATAGAGAAGCCAACATTCATTGCTTCCGATACTTCTTTTTGTATATAACCTTGATCAATGAGCAATTGCGCGGTTTCTAATCTAAACTCTGGACTGAATTTAACCCATTTCTTTTTACTCATTGATTCACCTAAACTTGCTATGCTCTCAGCGTAACTCTGAAAGTTAGGTGGTCACATTCAGTATGCCACTACACATGGGTAGTTATCATCATAAAAGGAATTTGCGCTTAGTTTAAGCGCTACAACGAATATGAAATATGTTAACCCCTAAAGGGAGTATCATAATTATGAAGGTCAATATTGAACCACTGGTAAACAAATTGTCTAGCCAAATAGCCCACCGTGTTACATCACACTCTAGCTCTGACATTATTCAGTGCAAAATTTTGAATACACTGGTGCGAAACGCAAGAGATAAAATGCTGGCAGCTGTAGAGAGTACTGAAAAAAAATCAATAGAAAACTATCTAGAGAAGACTAGAGGACAAGAAATAAAATTTACAATAACGATGTCTCAATTAGAGGAAGCAGTTGATTTGGAGATAAAGAGCCGTAAATTGATTGAAGAATTACTGTTTAACCTCGGAACAACTGCGGTGCAATGCGATATCATTAATTCTCAAGGAGTTGAAGAGTGGGTCGTGATGCCTCTACTCACTAAATTCAATTTAGAAGATAATAAAATTACTTATAGGTTTTGTAGTGAACTTCGTGAAGAAATACTTATCAGTAGAGCAGAGCCTGTAACAGATTCTGTGTAACTTCCATTAGTTATTGAGTTTGAGGCGTTCCTCGGATTCAATAATAAAACGACTCATCGCCTTAGCCAGTTTCGAGTCGGCATCGACCATTTTTTACTGGCATCTTTTATTTTTAAGTACGCCATTTTTCTTACAAAACCATCACTGCGGAAGATCTTCCGCTTCTTAATGACTTCGTGGATAACGCTGTATAACGGTTCAATGGCGTTGTCTACTTCCCCATTAATGAGACAGGGCTGAATTAGAGTTTTCTAGTTTTTCTCGGTAAGCTGCCGGAGGCAGGTTACCCAGACTTTCATGTGTTCTTTCTTCGTTATAATCCAGTCGCGAGAACCAAGCCATTTCTCTTACTTGATTGAGATTTTCAAACAAGTAAGCATCAAGAAACGCTCTGCGGAATGAACCGTTAAAGCGCTCTACGAAGCCATTTTGCTGCGGTTTACCTGGCTGAATATATACCAGTTCAATATTATTAGATTCACACCAATCCGTCAGCGTCGCCGAAATTAGCTCTGGGTCATTATCCACACGTAGCTGAGTTGGTAATCCTCGCTCAGACTTAAGCTGTTCTAACACGCGTACGACACGGCCAGCGGGCAAAGACGTATCAACTTCAATAGCGAGGCACTCTCGCGTGCCTTCATCCACTACATTCAGTGTTCGGAACCGTTTACCGCAATATAACGTGTCATGCATAAAGTCCAACGCCCATTGATGGTTTGCCTGATCCAGCACTTCTAATGGCTGGGCTATTCGCTTGGGCAGTACCCATTTAGTTCTGCGTCTCAGGTTCAATCCCATCTGGCAGTAAACGCGATAGACGCGCTTGTAGCTGAAGGGAAAGCCTTTGAAACGCATTCAGCCAAAACACTTCCAGAAGCCTGCTCATGGCGACTTGTCCAAAACCGCATAGCATCAACGACAACTTTCAGAAGCAGCCTGTCTCCTTATGTCCGTCTGTAGGTAATATCAGAGACAAGTTCCACCAAAGAATACTTTGGTATAGTTATTTGGTTACTTTTTGGCTTACGTTAACTCTGAGCATGATGAAATTAGGCCTTTTTTTCCGAACATTTCTTAGGAAAGTAGTATGTAATAATTTAATAACCTACCGAACAATAAAAAATATATTTTGAGTTGTCATTTCTAATTTCGTTCTTTCAAAGCTAATCGAATCCAAACCACTGATTAATATAGATTAATTATTTTTAGTGCTCGCTATTTTAATTTTATTGATTTGCTTAACACTATTTTTTAGTAAAATTATCATTATTATTTATTCTATAGAATATGAATTAAGTTGCTGTATCTATTGCTTTTTTTGAGGCTTTAAGTGTATTGGTAGGTTATATATAACCTTCTTCTCACAAAAAAAGCCTTCACAACTCCTCGTTTCAAAAATTTTCATTTTCGATATAAATCTTTTATTTTACTCCCTCTACCATTAAGCTCATGACTTTTAACACCTTTTACTCATGATTAGTAAGCTAGGTAGGTTATTTATAACCTTCTTGATAAAAATGTTGAAATGATGGTAGTTGTTCACTAAATATGTTGACACCATGATTTGGCCTCCTAACAGACAATGCATACGTGTTAGCCGTATTCTTATTGGTTTAGTGACACGTTTGTGTCCCAAGTGACATTTTTGTGTCCCTAATTGTTTGCGGAGTTTAATTTTTTGTTTTTCTTAGTGACACGTTTGTGTCCCAAGTGACATTTTTGCGTCCCAGCGTACTTTGGTATGTACAAGGTGAAAAATGTCGGTAGGTGAAAAAACATAAGTAATGATAATGAGCATCCTTCTATTACTTCAATTGAAGTGGATATGGAAGTACCACATGCGCGAGTGGCGATGATATGAATTCTATGGTGATGCCTCCTCGCCCTAAAAATTTTGGTACAAGAAATGGTTGAATGGGTGATTTACTGGTTACCAGCGAGATAATTTCGGTTGTTACTGCTAACGAACGACAAGCTGAAACGGATGTTGTATCTATCCAGTAAGCGTAAAAGCGCTGAGGTGCTAAACGATAACTACATCGTTAGTGATGAATGCAGAACGACGTTTCTTGGTTGCTTAGCGTTGCAACCTCATGATGAAGTCGACATACTAGTACATGGTAAATTGCGATTAAATCGTACAAATTAGTCATTATACGAGACTATCTTCGCATCAAACGTCGTACCCTTTGTCGTCATCACACCACAACCCGACAGTCATAGGCTTCCGATTTTAAGTAACCTACGCGTAAATTTGTGTTTTTCAAGTAAGTGCCGGAAATTCATGATGGCAGTGTGGTCAGGAGCTGCATTATCTTGTGGCAGTCGCACAAACTTGCTTATTGAGCCAATTTCATATAACGCATATTCCATTGCCCTCCTGGCTTTAGAAAGGCTACAATTATAGACAGCAGTTCAGACCTTGGCAGCAGGTTCTCCATTAGGAATAAGACAATCTTTTCAAGGGTTTGCCAGCGCTTGCTGTAAAACTCACCATCAGCGAAAGAGACTTTTGGCTCTTCGGTGGTTGTGCTTTACTGTACAGCTATGATTTCACATCAGGGACTAGATCACACCATCCCTAAGTTTGGTAAATCATTAAAGCGAGACTTACAACTGCGAGTTTTCAACATTACTGTCTTTAACAGTCGAGCACTACAAGCTCTTTTCGGAGGCTTCATTTTTCCATTAAAATCTTTCTCGCGCTCGACTCTAATAAAATTTAACAAATGTAACTACACTTTATATTAACTTTTCTTATTCTTTGAGGTATGCAAGGTCTGGACTATTCCAACCACTAAAGGAAAAACACCGGTAGGGGCGAAGAAGAAGTGATCGGGTAAAACCGAACCGACAGAACTGACTCTCCGTTGCACGTATTCCGCATTTTTATATGGAAAATAGGGTCTAAATCAAGTGGAAAAAACATCTTTAAAAGCAGTCAAAGACGTGGTGGGCATACTTATAGAGCACGCTACAAAAGTAGAGAGCTCACTGCAGACTGAGAAAAAAATGAGATATTTTTCTACCAAAGAGGTGTGCAATTTTATTAATAGGACTACATCAACTTTATACAAAGCTGAAGAAGACGGTGTTATTAAAAAGCCGGAAGTGAACCCTGATACAGGGCGTAGAATAGGTTATACGTTAGAGCAAGTGAACCTCTTACGTGATCACTTCAAAATTGCTCCTAAGTTGAAGAGAAAAAGACCTAAAGAACATCTAGGTATTACTACTGCGCTATATAACCCTAAAGGGGGAGTTGGCAAAACGACTACGGCTGTTAACATCGCACAGTACTGCGCCGTGATCGGCTACGAAGTATTAATAATAGATATGGATAGCCAAGCAAGTACGAGCGCTTTTTTTAGCACCGTTGGTAATGGTGACTTCGATGAAAATGACACCATTTTGTCTTCAACTTTAGATTCAGAAGAGACAACGCTTGATTATGCGATACGTGAAACCCACTTCGATAACTTGCAAATTATCCGCGCGACGCATCATTTGTCTAGTTCCGAGTTTGATGTATACAACCAAGTCAGTAGCGACGATATAGACCTTGTGAAATACTTTCAATCTTTGAAAGTTGCCATTGACTCCGTAAAGGGTAACTATGATTTCATTTTTTTAGATGCACCGCCAAGCCTTGGGATGAACGGTCTGCAGACACTTCTCAGTGTAGATAATATCATAATCCCATGCCCTCCCCGTATGCTTGATTTAGTTGTCACTAAACAATTTCTGGAAATAGCTACCCAACTTGTAGATAAGCATTCAAACGGAATGAAATTTCACAGTGTCAAGGTTATGGTGTCGATGTATGATCTAAAAAAAGAGGAGTCAGTGAAGTTGATGAAAATAATGCCGGCAGTATTTGGTAGTCATATGTATATGAATCAGATGTTATACTCTGAATCTGTTGTTAATGCCTCTGCGGCCTTGCAAACTGTATGGGAAACCCCAAAACCAGATAAGCATACCACTGAGAATATGCGAATGCTTTTCAACGAAATTATTTGCGATTTGGTTGTAAGTAATAGAACTACTATTTAGTTTCAGCTGCTAAAATTAGGTATTGATTTGTAGTGTGAGACTATCACTATTTTTGTTCAATCGGCATCATTAAATATTCTTTCATAAGTTCCTCACTCAATATTGTTTTCAATTTACAAGACGGAATAAATTCTAAGGCTAGACATTGTTTTTGATATTTTTTAACTGTGTCTTCCCCAGTGTGTTTGACTTAGAAAAAGCACTTACTGCAAGTCCATAACGCTCGAGTAAGTATGAAAACCGAAGATTTCTGAGTATTTTTATATCAATGCATTTAATTCAGATGGGTCAGCACAGAAAAGATTGTGATTTCTGACTAAGCAAATAAGTATCCTTTAAAAAAAATATCTGTGATTGGGTTGACCCCCTCTACCCTTTTCTTTCTCTTTCTATCTTATTCTAATGTACTTAGGTTTGGCGTTTTATTAACGTGAGTGGAATTCAAAGAGTTTCTATGGCGCAACATCATTATGGATGGTATCTATTTTGAATAGGTGCGTATGGATGGCATCTATTGCACTTTAATAAAATTTTGAATCCATTATGTTCCCCTACTCTGATAGTTTTTTATGAGATAATAAGAATTACACAGCATTAACTGTGCTAGATTGTGTAAATATCAAACGTAAACGAATTTCAGGCACAAAAAATCTCCAGAACAAAGTCTGGATTTCAGGGAGTTGATGTGGTTCAGTAGTTCTGTGCTTTTCTCATTTCAGCCAGATAGTACGCATGTTCCGCTGGGGTAGCTTTTTTACCTGGCCGAGTGAGTTCCGTTGGCTTATTTATTGAATGACGAGTCTTACCTTGAGATTTTTGTTTTATGTCAAAAAGCCGAGATTTTAGCTGCTTGTACCCTGCCCTTACTCGCTCAGCTATCCTAACGCGTGTAAATGTAATTCGTTTGCCGTCTAGCTTAAGTGTTACTAGTCCGAGTTCGACAAGTGTATTGATTACCCGTCTTATGGTATTTCTTGACCACTGCATCATTGCTGATAAATAAGGCACACTTAGTGACAAGGTCGATTTATCAAATTTGTCTCTGAATTTGATTTTATTGTGAAGGTACCCGTGCAAAACTAGTGTTTTATGGAGGTGCCGAGATTGATTGCGCTTCCACTTTTCACATTTTGTAGAGGCTTGCAGCGCGTTCACATAAACTTTGAAGAATATATTTTTCAGGTCTGGTTGTTTTTGTTTATTGCTTTTCCTTAGACAGTTTAAGATTTCTGACAATTCAGATGAGAATTCCTGTGCATACTGATGAGTACCAATTACTAAATAGTGTGATATGTCGTCAAAGTAGCTATAACGAAGATCTTTATTTTTGATGTCAGGTTTTTCAGCACGTGCTAAGAAGTTCTTCTCTACAAGCTTATCGATTGTTGACCTGATTGTGTTTGCGGAGTATCCAAGGTTTTTACAGAGACTTGCTGTGCTACGTTTAAATATTTGCCCCTTTTGCTTGTCACAAGCAAAATAAGTAACAAAAGAGAAAACATATGACTCTGTTTCATTGAGATGTTCAAAAAGCCCCGTGCTCATGAACACAAATTCTGTGTTTTTTCTCATTTTTTTACCAACAAATCGAGTTATTGTTGATAAAAAACGCCCTAAC
>CETZ01264354.1_pt1 | contig 14722 bp, 9 predicted proteins | sample 531441 | NCBI WGS metagenome assembly CETZ01 (sample SAMEA2623098, study PRJEB7988) | marine metagenome | isolation source: saline water (ENVO:00002010), including | reverse complement strand
CCAGCCCTTTAACCAAAGCGTATTTGCGGTTTTGCCTGCGCAGAACGGACGGCATAATCGTGTTGGGTAATAAGCTCACCTATCTTTTTGAGGATTACTTTCCGAAGGAATCCATTTTTGTAGTACCCAATGGGTGTGATATTGAACGTTACGAAAAAGCAAGGAGTGGCCCTGTGGTGAAAGTGCTGTACTTCAGCAATATGCTAAGATCAAAGGGTATAGCAGATGTATTGGATGCGGTAGCTGATTTAAAGGATAAGGCAGGGAGTTTTCAACTGGATGCTGTGGGGGCTTGGGATAATGAGGAGTTCAGGCAGGAGTGTATGCAAAAAGTTAAAGAGCAATTGTTGCCGGTTTACTTTCACCCGCCAGCTGATAAAAGCCGGAAGTGGCAATTTTATAAAGACGCGGATATTTTTGTTTTCACACCCAATGAACCGGAAGGGCACCCCTGGTCTATTGTGGAAGCTATGGCAGCAGAACTCCCTATTATTTCTACAGACCAGGGAGCTATTACAGAATCCGTTCTGGACGATCATAACGGGTTTATTGTAGATTCTAGCTCTCCGGGGCAAATAGCAAGCAGGTTAAGAGAACTGATCCATAACGATGCACTTAGGGTTAAAATGGGCCACGCAAGCCGGCAACATTACGAGAATAATTTCACGGAGGATAAGATGGTGCAAAATCTTCGAAATGCCTTTATGCAGGTGATTAATCGCTAAGCGAGGTTTTGTAAATTAGCCAGCTCCCCATAAGCCAAACAACCATGATCACAAGAGGAGTGCTCCCAAACAAATCTGTTTATAAAGTATACCTAAGCATATCGCTTTTTGGGGCTCTGATCATACAATTAACCCGCAGGTTTCCTGGATTTCTGGTTGGGTGTAAAGTTCAATAAACACCAGGTAAAACCTTAAGCAGACCCATGTGTGGCATAACAGGATACATATCGCCAGAAGATAAGAACGGACCGGCCATGCTGGAGGCGCTCCACCACCGGGGTCCGGATCATACGGGTAATTACAGTGCCCAAATTGGTGACCACAAGGTATATCTGGGCCATAAGAGATTAAGTATTATTGATCTTAGTGTCAACGGACATCAGCCTATGAAAAATGCTGATGGCAGCGTAATACTGGTGTACAATGGTGAGGTGTATAATTTTCAGGAATTAAAGCAAACCTACTTAAAAGGGCAATCTTTCCACTCCCATACCGATACAGAAGTTATCCTGAAACTCTATGAGCTGAAGGGGATCGGTTTCCTGGAACTGCTAAACGGGGATTTTGCCATTTCCATACTGGATACCCGTACCAATAAACTCCACCTGATAAGGGACCGGATGGGAGTAAAGCCGCTGTACTTTTACTCCAATGGAAGCGAACTGCTATTTGGCTCGGAAATAAAAAGCATATTGGCAGGCGGTGTGTCAGCCCGGTTGAATACGGCCTGTTTGCGGCAGTATTTTACGTTTAAGTACGTGCCGGAAAACAATACTTTATTTAAAGATATATACCGGCTACCTCCTGCTCATTACCTCACGTATGATTTTGATACAGGTAGCATTACTACCCATGCTTATTGGAAGCCACAAAGCCGTTCAGACTACCAGAATCTGAGCATGAAAGAGTCCGGGGCCTTACTGTATGAGCTCCTGGAAGACGCTTGCCGTATCCGCCTGGTGGCAGATGTGCCGGTGGGTACTTTTTTCTCTGGTGGGCTGGACTCTTCTATTATTGCTCATTTTTTAAAGGGTAACTCTAAAATTGATCATTATTGTGCCGTAAAGGACGAACGGGACCTCAAGAAGGAAGGAACCACTTCCGATAGCTTTTATGCCCAAAAGCTGGCCCGTGAATGGGAACTCAATCTCCATTTGTTGCCCATTGGAGGAGAGCAGTTATCCCCGGATCTGATCCGCGAAACGGTGCGGTATAACGATGATATTATAGCAGACGGCTCACAGATACCGTCTTACTTAATTACGCGGCAGGCCGCTGAAAAAAGTACCGTGATCCTTTCAGGAATGGGAGCCGATGAGCTTTTCCTGGGATATGCCGGTCACCAATTGTTGTTGTTGGATCAGCACCTTAATCACTTGCCGGACAGCATGATCAAACCGCTTTTCCGGTATTTTGCTTCCCTCAACGTAGGAAAAGGTTCTTTTAAGGCCTATAAGCGGTACCTGCAAAAGCTGGGAAATTATAATAGCTACGGCACGGAACGCTTTGCTATGTACAATATAGTGGGCGACTTTGAAAGTTCAGTCCGCATTTTAAATTCCGGTCCGGAATCCATGACTCCCTTTTTGGCGTCTTATTTCCCCGAAGGAGAAGATCCTTTTGAAGGTTTAATCCGCTTTGAGTGGAATAATTTCCTGGTGAAGAACCTGCACTATACAGACCGTATGAGCATGGCCAATTCTGTGGAGAACCGGGTGCCATTCCTCGATCACCGGATCGTGGAACTGGCTTTTAATATGAAAAGGACCTATAAGCTCAGCAACAAAGGAGTATCCAAGCGGATACTGAAAGACACTTTTGCACCTCACTTGCCTGATTACATCACCAGGCGCAGGAAAGCCGGTTTTGGGATGCCGCTTCGGAGTCTTTTGAGTGAAAAGCAGCATTTAGACAAACTGCTCGACATAGAATTTTTCGATAATTTTAATGAGTTTTCAGTGGAAGAGATAAAGTTGGTTATTGAACAACACAGAAAAGGAACCAAGGATAATTCAGCCCTGATCTATGCTTTGATAACATTTCAGGAATGGTATAAAATGTACATTGACTAATGGAGCAATTAATACAGAGCCTGAAAGATGGTGCCATGCAGCTTATGGAGGTTCCTTTTCCTGCTTTACAGTCAGGCCAGCTGCTTATCCGTAATCATTATTCGGTGATAAGTCCGGGTACAGAAGGTAAAACCGTAAAGGATGCCCGCCTGAGCTATATAGGTAAGGCCAAAGCGAGAAAAGAAGAGGTTAAAAAAGTCATTACCTCTGCCCAGACCTTTGGGCTAATGAAAACCTATAAAATGGTTATGAATAAGCTAGAAGCTTATTCTCCCCTCGGTTACAGTTGTGCGGGTGAGGTAATTGCCATAGCTGATGATGTATCCGGTTATAATATAGGCGATTATGTAGCCTGTGGCGGAAATACTGCCGGACATAGTGAAGTGGTTTGCGTTCCGGCTAACCTCTGCGTAAAAGTAAGTAAGAAGACCCCTTTAAAAGAGGCGGCCTTTACCACCATTGGCGCTATTGCCCTGCAAGGCATTCGCCAGTCTGAGTTGAAGCTGGGTGAGTCGTGCCTGGTTATAGGTCTGGGGATTATTGGTCAGCTAAGCCTTCAGCTGCTCCATGCTGCAGGAGTAAAATGCATAGGTATTGATATTGATGAAAACCAGGTGCAACTGGCTAAAAAACAAAATCACCCCCTGATTTTTAACCGTAACCACTCCGGCCTGGAAGAACTGATTGTGGAAGAAACAGGCGGCTTTGGTGTAGATGCCGTACTCATTACGGCCAGCACCTCTTCTTCGGATCCGGTGGAACTGGCCGGAAGAGTAAGCCGGAAAAAAGGAAAGGTTATAATTGTTGGGGCCGTACCCACCGGGTTTTCCCGCCAGAATTATTTCAAAAAGGAACTGGACCTGCGTATGTCTTCTTCATACGGGCCCGGCCGCTACGAATCCGCTTACGAAGAAAAAGGACTGGACTACCCGATAGGTTATGTGCGCTGGACGGAAAACCGCAACATGCAAGCTTTTGCCGACCTTGTCGAAAACCATAAGATTGACCTGAACCCCATCATATCCCACGAGTTCGATTTTGAGGATGCAGCTGCGGCCTATCAACTCATTGTGGATAAAAAGGAGGTGATTGGTGGAATAGTGCTTAAGTACGATACCGGTAAAGAACTTAAGCGGGAGGTGATCCTGAATAAAAAAGCTGTTTCGGATAAGCAGGTGAATATTGGCTTGGTGGGAGCCGGCTCTTTTGCGCAGAATTTTTTGCTTCCGGCCCTCAAAGGAAAGGTTGAGTTTATAGGAGTGGCCACGGCCAGACCTACTAATTCCAGGTATATAGCGGATAAATATGGTTTTGGATTTTGTGCTCAGGATGCGAGTGAATTGATCAGAAATACCCAGCTAAACACGGTTTTTATTGCCACACGCCATAATACCCACGCCAGGTATGTTATAGAAGCTTTACATGCCGATAAGAATGTTTTTGTAGAAAAGCCTTTATGCCTCAATGAAACGGAACTGGAAGAGATTAAAGAGGCCCATCAAAAAAGTAAGGGGATACTGATGATAGGCTTTAACCGGAGGTTTGCTCCTTTTACCGCTAAGGTGAAAAAGTTTATAGGGAACGATTTACCCGTATCCATAAACTACCGTATAAACGCAGGCCAGTTGCCTGCGGACCATTGGGTTCACGACCCTGAAATAGGTGGAGGACGTATTATAGGGGAAGCATGTCATTTTATTGATCTTGCACAGCATATTTCCGGTAGCGCTATTGACAGTGTAGCAGCCAGTGCGGTGCGTACCTCTGAAAACCTGCTGGATAATGTGACCATAAACCTCTCTATGAAAAACGGCAGCATTGCCAATATTTCGTATTTCTCCAACGGCAGTAAGAAAATAGCTAAGGAGTACCTGGAGGTTTTTGGTGCCGGTAAAACCGCCATCATTGATGATTTTAAAAAGCTTACGTTGGCAGATTCAAAGGTGCAAACCTTTAAAAGTGAGCAGGATAAGGGATATGTGGCCGAGGTTTCAGCTTTTGCGGAAGCGGTAGTGCAAGGAAAAGAGGCACCCATTCCTTCAGATGAGCTGTTCCTGTCTACCCTTGCCTCCTTTAAGGTGATAGAGTCTGTTAAAACAGCTGGGGAAAAACAGGCGCTTTAGGTTTTAAGCCTAACTTAATTTGGGATTTTCAGACTTGGAAGCAGACAAAAGTCATTACAATTATCAAAGTGTTGCGGATCAATTGCAACAGTATATAGAAGGAGAAGAATTCAAGGGCTATGATCCTTATGATACCTTGAATTCGCCACTGCCTTTTCATTGGATGGGCAAATGGGGAAAGCCCGTGGCTATTCAGGTACAGAAAAGGAACCCTTTGAATCTGAGGTCATTGATCGGTATAAAAAAGGAGCATAACCCTAAGGCTATGGGACTCCTTTTGCATGCATACAGCCTTAAGTTTCTTAAGAATGGAGATGCCGGCACCCGCGAGACCATGGATAAACTGTTTCAATGGCTGTTGGATAACCACAGTAAAGGCTTTCAACATTACTGCTGGGGCTACAATTTTGACTGGGCCAGCTCCGTGAAATTCCTGCCGGCTTATTCCCCTACCATTGTGGTAAGTGGCTTTATTGCCAAAGGGATAATTGCATATTACCAGGCAACTGAAAATAGAAAAGCACTGGAAGTACTGAAAAGCATCGGGGAGTTTGTTCTTCAGGACTTGCCTCACTCGGAAGACCCTTCGGGCCTGTGTTTCAGCTACAGTACCGTTGAAAAGGATTGCTGCTACAACGCCAGTATGCTGGGAAGTGAGCTGTTTGCCTTTTTATACCAGCAAACCGGGGAGGAAAGGTATAAGCAATTTGCCGTCAGGTCAACCGACTTTGTGGTGGATAAGCAAAAGGAAGATGGGAGGTGGAATTACAGTATCCGCCTGGCCACGGGAGTAGAGAGAGTACAGATAGACTTTCATCAGGGATACGTAATTGACAGTTTGGCTAATGTTATCCGTTGCATCCCTGAACTGGAAGAGGAATATACACCATACCTCTTAAAGGGCCTGGATTTTTACCGCCATCATCAGTTTGTAGCTAACGGCAGGTCATTATACCGCTATCCGGCACAATGGCCGGTAGAGATCCACAACCAGGCCCAGGGAATACTGACTTTTTCCCGGATGACCGAAAAGGACCGGGAATATCGCGAGACGGCCCAAAAAATCATGAATTACACCGTCCGTACTATGCGGTCTCCTCAAGGCTTTTTTTACTATAAAAAATATCCCTGGATGACCATAAAAACGCCTTTTATGAGATGGAGCCAGGCGTGGATGTTCCTGGCGCTGAATGAATTTATAATCGCTTCCGAATGATACCTGTAGGATGAAGTTTTTGTTTTACATAGGGCATCCTGCACATTTTCACAATGTGGTTCATCTTTCTAAAAACCTGGAAGAAAAGGGGCATTCGATTATTTGGGTGGTGCGCGAAAAAGATGTGCTGTTTCGCTTAGCCGAGGGAAGTCCCTACAAGAGTTATTTCATCAGGGAGAAAGCCCCTAAAAGTAAATGGGGTAGGATCCTGAGAATAGTGAAACGCGAATGGGTGATGCTGAAGATCATGCTTCGCCATAAACCTGATGTTAGTGCCGGTACGGATCTGGTTATTACGCACCTGGGAAAGTTGTTGAACATCCCTTCCGTTATTATTAATGAAGATGATGCAGAAGCGGTCCCCCTGTTTGCGGATATGGGAATGAAATACGCCACCGCTATTCTGGCGCCTGAATCCTGCTCCGTAGGCCCCTATGGCTATAAAACGACCTTCTATAAAGGATACCAGGAACTGGCTTACCTGCACCCGGATTACTTTAAGCCCGATAAGGCGAAGATCCAATTACTGTACGGCAAGCGGGATAGGTTTTACCTCCTTAGGTTTGCCTCGCTTACCGCACATCATGACGATGGAAAAAGAGGCATTGACGATAGGCTGGCCAAAAAGATCATCCGAATACTGGAAGAAAACGGACAGGTTTGGATCACTTCCGAGAGGCCTCTGGTGCGTGATCTGGAACCTTATCGCATTGCTATTTCCCCCCGGGATATGCACCATGCTATGTTTTTTGCATCTTTATACATTGGAGACAGCCAAACCATGGCTGCGGAAGCAGCCGTACTGGGAACTCCCTCACTAAGATATAACGACTTTGTTGGTAAATTGGGCTATTTGGAAGACCTTGAACACACTTATGGTCTCACGTACGGCATCCCGGTGGGGTGGGAAGACGAATTGCTGGAGAGGATAAGCGCTTTGTCGGGGAACAACACAGTTAAAAGTGAATGGGGGAAGAAAAGGCAGCGCATGCTCAATGAAACTATTGATGTTACTGCCTTTTGGACTCACTTTTTTGAGGACTACTCAAAATAAGGGAAATAAAGAATAGCAAAATTTAACGAGCGTATGGAAGCGGTACGGGCGGAGGAATCAGGATATGGGGATAATTCTATAAAGGGAATTCAGGACGAAGAACTTCTTGATTTTATAGAACGGAACTTACAGGATGTGGACCCTGCCCTCAGGGTGATCCTGTCTGTAGATAATGCATTTTCTATAGATAATCTTCCTCAGCCGGATGCATACAGGTCCAGGTATGACGGTATTGTTAATCTGAGGAAATGTAATGATATACGGGGGCTTACAGGGTTCTTCTGCGCAGTAAACAACCGCCTGGAAGCAGGAGGAATGTTCATTACATGCGTAGAAACTTCCATTTACCGCAAAGAAAGGCTTTATAAAAAGTTTCCGGTGGTACTCAATACGCTGTACTACACCATGGACTACCTGGCCAAGCGGGTGGCACCCAAACTTCCGGTTCTAAGAAATGCTTATTTCTTTATAACAGCCGGTCGCAACAGGGTATTTACTTCTGTAGAGATATTAGGACGCTTAGCTTATTGTGGCTTTGAGATTAAAAAGACCAAAAGGATCAATAATTACTTGTATATACTGGTATCCAAGAGAGAAGAAAAGGTTGATCTAAAAGCTAAGAAATACGGCTTTTTGTTTAGGATGGAAAGAGCCGGGCAAAACGGTAAAACCATTATGGTTTACAAGGTCAGGACTATGCACGCCTATTCAGAGTACATACAGGATTATATTCATGCTACCAATAACCTTGACAAAGGGGGTAAGTTCAAGGATGATTACAGGGTAACTTTTGCAGGCAGGTTGTTTCGTAAACTATGGTTGGATGAGGTGCCCATGATTTACAATTTCATTAAGGGCGATATTAAACTGGTTGGGGTGAGGCCACTTAGCAAACACTATTTAAGCCTTTATAATCCCGAGGTGGTGGAAAGAAGAAATAATCATAAGCCAGGCTTAATTCCACCCTATTATGCAGATTTACCTGAAACCCTGGATGAAATTATGCTGTCAGAAATGAAGTATTTTGATCATTACGAGAAAAGCCCCCTACGTACCGATATCCTGTACCTGTTTAAAGCCTTGCGGAACATTCTGATCAAAAGGGCTCGAAGCAAATGATTATTCTATGAGCATGAAAAGCGTATGGCTGATTATAGGTATACTGGGCCTGTCCTTTGAAAGTTTTGGACAAATCGTATATCAGGACCTGCAAAAGACTTCGGTGTACGATTTTTTGGATGAGTTGGCCAATAGTCAGGTCATTGAACTCAATACCTTTTCAAAACCTTATTCCCGGGAGCTGATAGCTCTTAAACTTCAAGAAGCACAGGCTGAGTTGTCCCAACTTAACCAACGCCAACTTAAGGAGCTAACCTTCTTTTTAAAAGACTTTAATAAAGAGCTTGAGGAAGGTGAAAATTTTGATAAGCGTTACGATCTATTTTACCATAAAGACTCTGTCTTTACTTTTAGTTTGAACCCTATTCTAGGTGCCCGGTATTGGACTAATGAGAACGGGAACAACTGGCATAGGTGGCATGGAGGAGAACTGTTCGGGTATATACAGGATAATTTTGGTGTATACTTCAGTTTGCGTGATAATATTGAAAAAACACTCACTCAAAACGAGCAGTTCTTAAACCAGCAACCCGGGGTTAATTATAAAGGAAGTGGAGAGTACAGCGAGGTAAAGGGCGGACTAACCTACAGTTGGAAATGGGGTTCGTTGGGCTTGCTTAGGGATAATTTTACCTGGGGGAACCATACTTTCGGAGCCAATATTTTTTCAGGAAAAGCCCCGCCTTTTGCACGTCTTTCCTTCCGTATGCACCCCGTTAAATGGCTTGATTTTGAATACTTCCATGCCTGGCTGGCATCCGAAGTCCGGGATAGCATCCGGAGCTATGCAGCCGGAGCCAGGCAACGGGTGGTGTTTGTGAACAAATTCATCGCTTCCAACCGGGTTTCCATAACCCCCTTAAAGCGGCTTACGTTTACCTTAGGGAATTCCATTGTATACAGCGATAATCTACAACCGGTATTCTTTATTCCCGTTTTGTTCTTCAAATCCGTGGATCACAGTATTTACTCAAGCGGGGGAAATTACGGAGGTGCCAATACCCAGATGTTTTTTGACATCAGCTCGCGTAATATTAAAAAGGTGCATTTATATACCTCCCTGTACATTGATGAAATCTCGGTGGTGAGGCTTTTAAAGCCTGATGAACATTCCAATTTTATCAGTTGGAAAATAGGAGCAACCGTAAGCAACATCCTGGATAAGAATGTAGGCTTTAATGTAGAATATACCCGCACCAATCCTATTACCTACCGGCATTTTGTGAATGCCACCACCTTTGAATCCAATAGATACAATATGGGTCATTACCTGAGGGATAACGCCCAGGAATTGGCGTTTAAACTTTCGTATCGTCCTATAGCCCGCCTAAACCTGTCGGCAACATATAGTATGGCGCAGAAGGGTGAGGAGTACGAGTACCTGGGTACCGGTACGGAGGTGTGGGGTTTAAAGTTCATAGAAGACCTTAAATGGCAAAATCAAGCTTTTAATCTTCATACCAGCTATGAGCTTATCAACGATTTGTACTTGTCACTGGATTATCAGTACCAGAATATAACCGGGGAAGATAAGGCGCTATATACGCAGGATCTTTTCCTCAATAAAACCAATACCATTTTCGTGGGACTAGCTGCGGGATTTTAATTTTTATAAAGCCGGATGACCCTATCTCAACACATGAAGAAAATAGCCGTAATAGTGGGCACCAGGCCTAACTTTATAAAGATCACTCAACTTAAAAAAGAGCTGGAACGCTATCCGGGTAAATTTCAGCAAGTCCTCATACATACCGGGCAGCATTTTGATGAAAAAATGTCGTCCGTGTTCTTTGAGCAATTCCAGCTTAAGCCTGACTATCACCTGGGGGTTATGGAAAAGGACCGGGCTGCCAAAAACCGCAAGATGACCGAAGAGATCAGGGATGTGTTGGAGCAAGAGAAACCGGCTCTGGTGGTGGTAGTGGGGGATGTGGATTCTTCGTATGCGGCTGCAGATGCCGCCAAGCAATTGCACCTGCCATTGGCCCATATTGAAAGTGGCCTGCGGAGTTTTGATCAAAGTATGCCTGAAGAGGTGAACCGTATTGGCATTGATGACAAGGCGGACCTGTTTTTTGTGACGGAAGAAAGCGGCATGAAAAACCTGAAGGATGAAGGAGTGGAAGATGCCAAAGTTCATTTTGTGGGGAATACCATGATCGACACCCTTGTGCATTTTGAGGGTGCCATACGCGTAAATACCATTTTACAAGATTTGGGCCTCTCTCCGCAGGATTATATACTGATGACCATGCACCGGCCGGCTAACGTGGACCAGAAGAAAAACCTGCAACGGGTGTTGCAATTAATTGTGAAGATAGCAGACTACCGCAAGGTGGTATTGCCGGTTCACCCCCGTACCCTTAAGCAAATCTCAGAGTTTGGCTTAAAAAAGGTGATTGAAGGTAACAGCAAGTTGGTGTTGCTGGAGCCACTGGATTACTTTGCCTTCCAAAACCTGATCATGAACAGTCTTATGGTAATCACGGATAGCGGAGGTATACAGGAGGAAACCACCTTCAGGAAAATACCTTGCCTTACCCTGCGGGATAATACAGAGCGTCCTTCAACGCTGGAGATAGGATCTAATGAATTGGTTCCATTGGATGAAAGTTTGATTTTGAGCAAGGTAGAGGCTATTTGTAACGGAAACACCAAAGAGTGTGCTATTCCTCCCTTGTGGGATGGTAAGGCTACAGCGCGTATTGTAGATGTGTTGAATAAGGTCTTGTAGGGCTTAAAAATGGAAAGAGGTAGCGGTATATCACCAGAATTAAAGGCATTAATGGCATTTTGCAAAGCTTATCTTAATGATAAGCACAGAGTAATGCTACCGGCTGGGATACACTGGGCAAAATTTATTCAACTGGCCCAAAAGCACCGTGTTTTGTTTCCGGTACACCAAATAGTGCAGAGATCCGGTCTGGTACTGCCACCGGAGGTTGATGCAGAGATTCGGAAGATAAACAAAGCTCTTACCGTTAAAGCGCTGAAGCATACTTCTCATATTATAGCCATTTCCAAAATCCTCGAGGAACAGCACATACCACACCTCTTTATTAAAGGCCCTGTAGCAGCCCAGCAGATCTACAATGACCCTTTTGCCAAGCATTCCCGGGATATTGATGTAGTGGTTGATCCATCACAGATACATCCTGCTCTGAAAAGCCTTCAAAAAAAGGGATATCAATTGATCGGTGGTTTTGATCAGTTCAGCCCCAAACAGCAACAGGCTTTTCTGAGTTTTCAAAATCAATTGGTGTTGGTCCACACCAGGGAAAAGGTACAGGTAGAGATCCATTGGCGCCTTTTTTCAAACCGTTATTTATTTCCACTTTCCTTTCAGGAGACCCTGGTGGGAGCGGAACAGATCAGGATAGGACCTAAAGAGGTAAACGGATTATCCGGTAAATACCTCCTTTTCTATTTATGCACCCATGGAGCCAAGCACCATTGGTCTCAACTGTATTTACTTACGGAAGTGGTTAGATTGCTGCGCAGCATGGCTTTTAACTGGAAAGAAACCCTGGCTAAAGCTATGGAACTGGGTGTGGAAAGACCTTTGGTCCAGGCCTTATTACTGGCGGAAATATGCTTTCAAGAAGAAACTCCACCAGCGGTAAAGGAATATGCTGCCCGGGATAAAACAATCTGCAAACTGGTGGATCTTGCCTATAAAGCTATACTGGGGCAGATAGAAGTACCCGTGGACCACGGGGCCCGGAATTACTTGAAGGCTTTGGCCTACAGGCTTTGGCTCAGAAAAGATTTAAGGTATAAGGTTGGTTACTGGCAACCGGTGTCCGTCAATGATTTCAGGCTGGTTAAATTACCGGAATCCCTTTTCTTTCTCTATGCCTGGTTACGGCCGTTTTTTTGGTGCTGGCGGTATTTTATAAAATCTCCTGGTCATGCGTAAAAAAGTAGGTGTATCACAGCTTGGCCACACGGTTATCTCTTTGTTGAGAGACGTAAGAGAACGATCTGTTGTATCCCTGGTCATTATGATCTTTCAGGGAGTGACGGAAGGTGTGGGGCTGCTGTTGATCATTCCGCTTCTCAGTATAGCCGGTCTTTCTTCATCGCGAAGTACGGGTCATGAGTTGGTGGACCATGTTGAAAACTGGTTCCATACCCTGGGTATTCCGGTGTCGCTTACCGGTGTATTGATGATTTACGTAGGAATACTAGGGGCTTACGCCCTGTTGAATTACTATCACAGTATGAACACTGCAGTGATATACCAAAAAGTGGTGCAAGGATGGAGAAATACTATCTTCAGGAATCTTACCCATGCCTCCTGGCAAAACATACAATCACTTAAAAATAGTGATGTGCAAAGTGCACTTATTAATGAATCCCGGAAATTAGGCTCGTTGAGCAATCAACTTATCCAGTTTACTGGTGCGGTTATACTGGTAGTATTTTACCTTGTTATTTCAGGTTTCATTTCCCTGGAACTGACTCTGCTCACTTTATTCCCTTTGATAGTGATGTTTGCTATAAGCAGACCCCTTAACCGTAAAACCTATACACTGGGTCAAAGCTCCGTTAGATTTAACCAGCGTATGCAGTTGATCATTCAGGAGCACCTGGCTGCTTTAAAGCTGGTTAAAAGCTATCGTAAGGAAACGCAACACCTGGATACGTTTGACCAGCTAAGCCGGGAGGTTGAAAAGCAAAGTTTATTGTATACCAGGGCCAACCAGATCAGCCGCCTGCTGTTTGAAATAGTAGCGGCTGTCATAATTGCCTTATTCCTGTACGTTTCCATAGGATTGTTGTATACAGATTACCTGGAGTTAATCGTTTTTATCTTCATCTTCGCCCGCTTGTATCCCAAAGCTTTAAAAGCTGCAAATAGTTTCCAGCAGATTCTGAATTTTTTGCCAGCCCATGAAACGGTGGTCAGCTTATGTCAGCAAATGAACCCTAAGGAAAATGCTCCGGGTGGGATTGGGCTTACCAAGGATTTTACAATAGACCAGGAAATACGTTTTCAGGAGGTTTCTTTCTCATACGGAGACCAGGTGGTATTGGACCGCAAGAGCTTTAGCGTATATGCCCGTCAGACAAACGTTATGGTTGGCGAATCAGGAGTTGGAAAAAGTACGACCATTGATTTAATATTAGGATTACAAAAAAGCACGGCCGGGTCTGTTCTGGTGGGCGGTCTGCCCATTTCTGCCCTGGATATGGCCGTGTGGCGGGGAAAGATCGGCTATGTACCCCAGGATCCTTTTCTGTTTAACCGTTCCATCCGTGAAAATTTACTTTGGGCCCATACGGATGCGGATGAGGCGGAGCTTAAAAAAGCCCTGGAACATGCAGGGGCCCTCAAATTTGTAGAACAATTACCCGCTGGGCTGGATACTCAGGTAGGTGATCGGGGTGCTCAGCTTTCCGGTGGAGAACGCCAGCGTATAGCCCTGGCAAGGGCGCTTGTCCGGAAACCGGAGGTCCTTATCCTTGATGAAGCTACCAGTGCAGTGGATGATGAAAATGAGGAACTAATCCAAAATGCCCTGGCAGGCTTAAAGGGTAAAATGACCATTATTATTGTGGCACACCGCTCCCGGCTGATTGATCAGGCGGATCATGTGATCCGCTTTTAGGCAAACTTACTTACGCAAAATGCGATAAGTAGCATTGGCTTCCAGAGTAGTATCAATAATGCTTGTTTCCCCGGTGGTCCAGTGTACTTCCACCTTACTGATCTGGTCATGGTCTCCTAATCCGAACCAGGCTACGGCAGCATCAAACGACTTGAAACCTCCTCCCGATTGAATCTCCCTCATTTGGTGCCTTTTGCCATCCTCTCCGTAATGTATTATGATCTTGGTCCCGATTCCAAAGGAATTACCAATGGCATCACGAATTTCAAAGGCAATGGCATTTCGGACTTTTGAATCATTGCGATAAACAATAACAGGTGCTTCTGCGGGAACGACTATAATATCCAGGTCACCATCATTATCAATATCTAAATAAGTATAGGCCCCCATAGCCAGGAATGACCCCAAGTTGGCTTCTTCTGTAAGGTTCTCAAATTTTTGACCCTGTAAATTGTGGAACAGGAACTTATCATCGCGTTTAAAATCCTGGAAGGAACTGTTTACAGCGTACAGGTCCTGCCATTCGTCATTATCCAGGTCCGCAAATTTGCAGTTCCAGGTCCAGCCAGCCTGGTATACACCCATTGGCTTGGCTGCTTCAGTAAAATGCCCCGTTTCACTGCCTATGTGAAGAATGTTTTCACCTTGCTTTTGCGGGATCTCCTCGGCCCACGAGCCTTTGGAATAAGCAATGGAGTCCTTGTCCATCTCAATACTGGAAAAGAATGAGAAAATGTCCCAACCTTCCTTTATATAGTTTCGGAGTTCCTTTTTTCTTTGTGCTGACCCCCTGCCGTA
>CETZ01264355.1_pt1 | contig 14733 bp, 9 predicted proteins | sample 531441 | NCBI WGS metagenome assembly CETZ01 (sample SAMEA2623098, study PRJEB7988) | marine metagenome | isolation source: saline water (ENVO:00002010), including | reverse complement strand
CCGGCTTTTGTGTGTGTGAAAATTGGGATAAGTTTCTGTATATAGCTCTTCACTGTATTATGAGTCATAATGCACCTTACAGTATGATGTTTTATGAACCAAAAAATGAGTTTGTATTCTACTTTCATCATTCCGGCAGTTTAGGAATTTATTATAAAGAACTAAATAATGGGGTAAAAAGTATCATTAATAAAGCTAAGGAGGAGAATTTAGAAATTACGAATACTAATGATGATCGGATTTTTCACATTCATTAGATTTTTAGAATAAGTATTTATAAACCAACTATATTTTCCCTTTAAATGAGGGATGTGCATTAGGTTTTATGAAAAATGATATGAATGACCCTATTAATAATGGTTAATTAAGCAAAGAGAAGAGTCGTATGGAGATCACAATTGTGGAAGATACATTATAGGTTAAGTCTTCAAAATACTTAGTACTACTTTCTTCTATGCTCTGTGGTTTTTCTCTATTTAACCAAAACCACTCTCAGAAAGGCCTGCAATTTGCTAAAAGCGGTCAACTGTATTCGTCACTGTACTACATCCGAAAGGCTATTAAAATGAACAAGTAAGACTAAAGGTGAAGGTCTGTTCCTGATCCTTTGCTGTAATGGGATAATTGCCATTCCGTAACAGTCTAAATAATACCTATTTTTGCCGTATACCCTGCCATGAAAAAAAGATTATCCATATTGCTTTTTTTAGGTTTTTTGAACTTGTTTTTAGGAATACGAGGTTTTGCACAATGCCTTAACCCCGTCAAGCCAACCCCTTACCTGGAAACCTTTGATGGTGCCAACTGGCAGAGTAGCTCCTCTGGTTTTTTTGATCCATGTTGGAGCAGACAGATCTTTCAGGGACAAACTTTCCGGGTTGGTGAGATGATCAGCAATAATGAGATTTTACTTGGAAATCATACTGTGCATGGGAGGAATTATTTATACGCCAGAAGGGCTCCCAACAGTTCTTTTTATACCATTTCATTCACCTCGCCCCAAATTGACCTTTCTAATTTAAACGATCCGCAATTGCGGTTTTTCTACCATATTGCCGACACGGGTATTGGCCTGTTTAAAGTGAATATTTCCCATAACCAGGGAGTAAGTTTTGACAGTATATACTCCTTTGTCAATGCCCAGCAAACGTCATTTACAGATCCCTGGAGGGAAGCATTGATTGATCTTTCGGCCTATGCCGGGGATACGGTTATGCTGCAGTTTACAGCGAATCGCAAAATCTCCGGGGCAACCACACCGCGCGTTTGCTTTGATGATATTGAAATCCGGGAGAAACCACTTTGTCCCAGACCGGATAGTGTACAGGTAACCTTTGTTTCAGCCACCACTGCCAATATTCAATGGGTGAGTGGTGGTGCCAATAGCTGGCAGGTGGAATATGGTCCTGCTGGTTATGCTCCCGGTTCAGGAACTAAACTTTTTACCACGTCTACCTCCATGATCCTCTCAGGTTTAACAGGAAACACCAATTATGACGTGTATGTAAGGGATAGCTGTGGATCCGATGGTTTTAGTTTTTGGTCGGAGAAAACAACTTTTTATACCCCATGCCCGGTTTGTCAAACCCCTTATTTTGAGGATTTTGATGGGCCGAATTTTTCTCCTGCGGTCCACAGCTCCCAGATTCCAGGTAATTTGGATTCCTGCTGGAAATCCAGTTTGTATGGCCAGGATCGCTATGTGGCAAGTACCAGCGTTAATAGCAGTGCCTATGCAAACCCGGGGCCATGGCAGGATCACACCACTGGGCAAGGAAAGTTTGTACATACCATTGCCTCATTTTCAAATAATCCCCACCCACCTATTACACTTACCACTCCACTTATTGATCTTAGTAACTTAGGCCATCCGCAACTACGATTTTGGCGAGTGTATAAAGGTTTTGTGGACAGTGTTCAGGTAATAGCGAGCCATAAGGGTGCATCAACTGTTATTAAAACCTTTATCGGGCCGCAGAACCCCGCAGGATGGACAGAAGACACCGTAAGTTTATTGCAGTTTGGGAACGATACTGTACAATTGATTTTTAAAGGTTATATTGCTCCAACAGTCTCCTCTGGAACAACCCATAATTTTTGTGTTGCCCTGGATGATATATCCATTCAGGAGTATTCCACTTGCAGAGGCTCCGATCTCATAAGCTTGAATAATGCAGGAGTAAATCATTTGAATATCAGATGGCTGAACGGACAAGGGCTAAAATGGGAAATTGGATATAAGAAGGCAGGAACTTCTGATGCACTTATAATACAACCGGCCACTTCTAAAAACAATTTCATCATACCCAACCTTGAGGCCGGAACAAATTATCGCCTGGTAGTTAGGGATAGCTGTCTAAGTGGATGGAGCTCCTGGTCACAGCCCTTTTTCTTAAGCACCCAATGCGGTTATCAGGAAGTGCCTTACCAGGAGAACTTTAACAGTTTTGACTGGCTTGGGGCAAGTGATCCTTTTTATGATACGATCAGTCCTTGCTGGCAAAGGAATTTAGGTGGTGTTCGCGGTTGGTATTGCTCTAGGGGGGGTGCTCCTGATCAAGGCTTAAGGAATTCAGCTTCTTTTTTTGCAAGTTCACAATCTACTAAGTTCATACGGTTTGAGTATCCTCAAGCTTTCAACACCGATATGACCAGTCCCGAGATAATACTCAGAGACACCACCGCATTTCCTAAATTGTATTTTAAATATTATAATTCCTGGGGTCCCGGTGATTCTGTGAAATTTGAGGTTGTGAAGAATGGACAGGCTGTACAGGTGGGTAATACCTACCACCCAATGCAATATAGTTATGACGATTTTTGGTATCCGGATTCCATAGATCTCACGCCATACCGGGGAGACACTATAGCCATTCGGATCAGCGGTTTTAAAAACTCAATCAGCCCTCCTTCAGGTTTTGTAGGGGTGGATGACCTCGTAGTGGACTATGGCTCTGACCCATGTCCTTTGCCTAATGCTCTTTGGATCAGAGATGTTGGAACTGTTCAGGCCGAAATACAATGGGATGTAGTATCGGATTCCCTGATTGTTGGTATCTCACCCCTTGGTTCATCCACCTGGCAGGATACTGTCCTCTATGCCCGTAAGACCTCTCATATTTTTAAAAATCTGCTTCCTCAAACAACCTACGTGATAAGGATAAGTAACCGTTGCAGGGACTTAAACGGTTCCTGGTTAACCGATACCATTACCACTAAAGTCTGCCCTGCGGTTACAGCCGGTTTTACTGCAGACAGTATTTATGGTCTGTCGGTACGGTTACAGGCGTATTCAAATAACGGAAATTCCTTTTCGTGGGATTTTGGCGGCACGGGCATCGCCAGTGATTCTACAGTATGGCATACCTTTCCCGCAGGAGGCATTTACCCGGTAAGGCTGGTTTCCTACAATGATTGTGGAAGTAGTGATACTATTGTGCAAGATATCCTGGTGTGTGACACTCCGTCTGCATCAATATCCATAACCTTATTGTCCCTTGATTCCGTTTTCTTCGTGGCCTCCTCCAATTCATTTGGCATCACGTCCTATAATTGGGATTTCGGAGACGGAACTGCCAAAAGCGGCAGTCAGGTAGCTCATGTCTATCAGACTTACGGCACGTATCCGGTTTCATTGATCATTACAGATACCTGTGGCAATAGTGTGGGGTATGCAGACACGGTAACCATTTGCCCTCCGGCTCCCACGGCTTCCTGGAATTACCAGATACTAGGGACCACCACCAACGGCATGAACATCCAATTCAGCGCTGCAGGCTCTGCTTTTGCCAATACCTATCAATGGGATTTTGGGGATGGAACCCAGGATACCGGTATAGCCCCTGTGCATACCTTTGCCACCGCCTCCCTTAACTATAAGATTACCCTTGAGGTAAAGAACGCCTGTAATACGGCCGATAGTCTTTCCGCTACTCTGAAGCAAATTGGAATAGAGGATCACCAGATGGATGAGGATCATTTTTATGATATCTATCCAAACCCCACTTCAGGCTGGCTGAATATTAGTTGGGGGGTAAAAGATCAAAAGGTCATGGAAGTTTTGCTTATAGATAAAACCGGCCGGGTGTTGAGTGACCACATAGTAAGCGCTGAAGAGGCTGAGGCTGGAAAGCTGGCTGTTGATCTAAGTGTATTAGCTCCCGGGAGCTACTTTGTTCAGGTTAAAAGCCAAAGGTCTTCATCCATTTCGCATATAATCAAGTTTTAAACTGGGAAGACCGTGACATCCTGAAAGCCATGCAGCTCATTTGGGAACGCATGAAGATCATCGTAGAGCCCTCCAGTGCCGTAGCCCTGGCCTGCCTGCTTCGCCACCGGGAACACTTCCACGGCAAACGGGTGGGAATGATAGTAACCGGGGGTAATGTAGACCTTTCCACCCTTGCGTTTGAGTAATTTCCCGGAACTTCAAGGGTGGCATCAATCGGTTATGATAATCTGATAAGTCTTGGAGCGCTCAGGCGTAAAAACAGTAACAAAATAATACCCTGCAGGCAGGTGGCTGTTGATGTGGTTCCTTGAGAAAAGCTTTGGCTCTTCTCTTAGTGTAGCACCCACTTGGGTGTAACCGAATTTATGAGGGCAATGTCGTGGCAGGTGTCTCCCTGCTTACCTTTAATACTGATGTGGATTTTACCACCAAGTACGGGATTTAACTTCTCTTTTTAATCAAATCTTAAGAAAATCTATAGCGTACTTTTAGCTGCCTGAATCAACTTTGTAGCATGAGAATTCTGGTAGTGGAAGATGAACCCGGTATAGCCAACTTTCTGAAGCAGGGCCTTGAGGAAGAATCCTATGCTGTAGATGTGATGTCTGATGGCGTAAAAGGTCTGGAGCACGCTCTTAGCGGGGAGTATGACCTGCTTTTACTGGACTGGATGCTGCCCGGACTGAGCGGGATTGAGCTATGCCGAGAGTTCAGAAAGCAGTACAAAACCACACCGGTAATCATGCTTACCGCTAAGGATACCGTGCAGGAAACCGTATTCGGACTGCAGTCTGGTGCTAATGATTACATCAAGAAACCCTTTCACTTTGAGGAGTTGCTCGAGCGGATACGGGTACAATTGAGGCCGGCTACCGGAGAGCATCAGACTTTCAACCTTGGCCCGGTAACCCTGGATGCTGTGGCCCACCAGGTTTTTAAAGATGGTTCTGAAATTCAGCTTACTCAAAAGGAATTTGCCTTACTGGAACACCTGCTTCGCAACAAGGGGCGGGTGTGCAGACGCACGCAGATCATTGAAAGTGTGTGGGATATCCACTTTGACTACAACACCGGAGTGATTGATGTCTATATCAACGCCCTGCGCAAAAAACTCAATTTTTCGAAAGACGAAAATTACATCCAAACGGTGCGGGGTGCAGGATATATAGCGCGGGAACTATGAAGCTGAGCTTTAAAAACAGGATTGCCCTCAATTATATGGTGGCTACGGCTCTCATCGTGGCATTGGTGTATGCCTTGGTTTACAGCATTGTGGAAACCACCGTTTATCAAAACATTGATCGCGACCTGTCTTACGAAGCGCGAAAACACACCACCGAAATCACCATCGTAAGCGACAGCATTTTCTTCATCAACAAAGGGGAGTGGGAAGAGCGTGAACACCGGGAGGCCCAGGTGGTGCCGGTTTTTATCCAGGTGATGAACAGCCGCGGCCAGCTTATGGATAAGTCGCCCAACCTTAAAGGTCAGCGCCTCCAATTTGAAAATGACCATAGTGAGGCAGAACATTTCAACTCCAGACTCAACCTGGAGGTGCTTCGGCAGGTGCAGATTCCAATTCACGAAAAGGGGAAACTCAAGGGCTATATTATAGCGGCTATGTCGCTAAGCTCCTCCCTTATGGTCATCCACAACCTTAGGAATGTGTTGCTCATCAGCTTTCCATTGGTTTTGCTGGGGCTCTTTTTCATTACGCGATACCTGGCGGGGCGCAGCATCAGTCCGGTAAGAGAGATCACCGAGACCACTAACCGCATCAACAACCAGCACCTCAACCAAAGGGTGCCCTTACCGCCTAACCGCGATGAACTTTACGAACTCTCAGCTTCCATCAATCAACTGTTGGAGCGCCTGGAGCGGGCTTTTGAGCGCGAGCGGCAGTTTACTTCTGATGCTTCCCACGAACTGAGAACGCCATTGGCTTCGCTTAGGGGAACGTTGGAAGTACTCATCCGCAAGGAGCGGAGTGTTGCGGAGTATGAAGACAAGGTGCGCTACAGCCTGGGTGAGATCGATCGCATGGCCGACCTCACCGATCAGCTTTTGACCATGGCGCGCATGGAATCAGCCGGGGGTAAGCTCAATGAATTGGCACCGGCTGAGGAAGTAGTAGAAACGGCCCTGCATCATTTTTACCACAAGGCCGAAGCGAGAAACATCCAACTGAAATGGGAAGCCGGCACCTTTGGGAATTTCGCGGTGCCCCGCTACTACTACTCGCTCATTTTGGAGAATCTCATCAGCAATGCGCTTAAATATTCTCATGAAAATGGGAGGGTACGTGTGGAACTGAATTGTGATTCAGATATACTGCAATGCCGGGTAAGCGATGATGGAATTGGAATAAAAGAATCCGATCTCGAAAAGGTGTTTCAGCCTTTCTTTAGGTCTGATGCCACAGGGCACAGGGCAGCGGGCACCGGACTGGGGTTGTCGATTGTGAAAAAAGCTGCGGATGCCATTGGAGCAATTGTTACGGTGGAAAGCAAGATTGGGGAAGGAAGCGTCTTCAACGTGATTTTAAGCAAATCTTAAGGAGCTTTTAAGCTTGGGATGAGAATAAACCGGGTACTTTGAATGTTGAGCTAAAAGCTCTCTTAAAAATAGATGCTATGAAAAATCTGTTTGCCGCACTTGTGATGCTCATGGTTTCAGGAAGTGCCTTTGCACAAAGCGATAAAGAGTTTTGGTTTCACAACCTGGAGGAGGCCGAAAGCTACGCTGCCTTACACGAGGCACCTATCCTCATGGTATTTGCCGGTTCGGACTGGTGCCGCCCCTGTATGCGCTTCAAGAAAGATATTTTGACAACAGAAGCTTTTAGCAACTACGCCAAAGACAAATTGACCATACTCTACCTGGATTTTCCGATGAGGAAGGAGAATAAGTTACCCGCGGAACAGACCAAACACAATGAGCAGCTGGCGGAAAAGTACAACGAGTCAGGCGCCTTTCCTTATGTTTTGATGCTCGATGCCAATGAAAGGGTGCTGGGTAAACTGGCTTTCAAGAATCAATCTCCCGAGGAGTTTATTGCCGACTGTGAAAAGCTGCAACCTTAATATTATTGGAATTACTGCGGCACTGCTGCTGAGTTTGAGTGCTTTTTCTGCAGGCCCGCCTCCGGGCAAGGCTCACAAGGTGCTCAAGCTGATGGGCTGCCGCTTTGAGATCACAGCTGTGGCCGAAAATGATACCCTTGCCTGGGAGGCGGTAAGAGCCGGCATCGAAGAGATCGACCGTATTGAAAAACTGATTTCATCCTGGGACAGCCACTCACAAACCAGCGAAGTGAATCGTCAGGCTGGTATACGTCCCGTAAAGGTAGACAAGGAACTTTTTGACCTCATTTATCGCGCTAAGAAGGTGTCGGCCCTCACCCGGGGCGCTTTCGACATTTCCTTTGCTTCCATGGATCGCATCTGGCACTTTGATCAACAGGAGCACCAACTGGCTGACAGTGCCGCGGTAACCGAAGCCAGGCAAAAGACCGACTTTCAGAAGATCAAATTGAATAGCAACGATACTACCGTGTTTCTTGCGGAGAAGGGAATGAAGATCGGCTTTGGAGCTTTGGGCAAAGGCTATGCAGCCAATCGTGCACGCCAATTGATGTCGGCCATGCCCGGAGTGGTGGGTGGTGTGGTAAATGCCAGCGGTGACCTGCTTGCCTGGGGTGAGAATACCGACAGCGAAAAGTGGAAGATCAAAATTGCCGACCCCATGCACCCTGACCGGCCGGTGGGCTGGTTGGAGGTAAGCGAAATGGCCATCGTAACCTCAGGCGACTACGAGAAATTCTTTACCTGCCAGGGTAAGCGCTACGCACACATTGTGAATCCTAAAACGGGCTATCCTACCACCGGTATCACCAGCGTAACAATAATTTGCCCGGATGCCGAACTGGCGGATGCCCTGGCTACCTCGGTTTTTGTTTTGGGACGCGAGCAGGGGCTGGATTTAGTAAATAAGATGGATGACGTGGAGGCCGTGGTGATCGCTGACGATGGCAGTATGCATCAGTCGGCCAACCTGAACCTTAATTATTATTAGTATGAAAAAGATAGTTTTTTTAGCCATTGGGCTGGTTGTGATAAACCTGCTGCCGGGCTGTGTTTCGGTGGCGGCTTATCAAAAAATGTATCTCAACGATAGCGATATGGCGCTTTCTCAGCAAAAGGCCGAAACCTTTGAAACCAATTTTGAAACCTACCGCGAGGGAGCAGCCGGTGCCAATGGTGGAAAAGTTGGCGGAGGCTGTGGTTGTAATTAGACAGAGGATGAAGAAATCAGTTTTAAGCGGGTTAGGATTCTTGATCTTGGCGCTACTCGCCTTACCGGCACTGGCGCAGGATGATGACAGCTATCGCATGAAGGGCAACAGTCGCGAGATCGAAGCTAATTTCCTTAGTAATTACTACCAGCAGGATGGCAACAACGGGGCGGTTACTGGCGGTATCGGCACCGAGCAACTGAACAACTTTGCCAATGTTTTTACCATCAACATTCCTCTGGACAGTGTAAACGCCATCGGGTTTTATGGAGGTGCCGATTACTACTCTTCCGCCAGCACCGATAATATCGACAATCACATGTCATCGGCTTCCAGTTCTGACCTTCGGGGTTTCGGAACGCTCTCGTATTCCCGCAAAAACCTCAATCGCAACGAAACCTATGGCGTGAGGGTAGGAGTGAGCCAGGAGTATGATTACTCCTCGTTTTCATTCGGACTTTCGTACACCAAAGAATGGAACCATAGCAACTCAGAGGTAAATGTGCTGGGCCAGGCTTTCATCGATCAGTGGAGCCTGATCTATCCCATCGAATTGAGAGGCAATGTTTCACTGCCCACAAAAAATCGCCAGTCTTACAACGGCCAGGTGAATTTTTCACAGGTGATCAACAAACGCCTGCAGATGAACCTGAGCGGGGAGTTTGTGTACATGCAAGGCCTTCTCTCTACGCCCTTTCACCGAGTTTACTTTTCGGATGTTGTTAGCCATGATATTGAACGCCTGCCGGATACTCGCCTTAAACTTCCTATCGGGGTGCGACTCAATTATTTCCCTCTCGATTTTATGGTGGTGCGAGGCTATTATCGCTACTACTGGGATGATTTCGGGATCAATGCCCACACCGCTGAGTTGGAAATTCCCTTTAAGCTGAACACCGCTTTAACCCTGGCGCCATTTTTCCGCTATCACGTGCAAACAGCCGCAGATTACTTTGCGCCCTATCAGCAGCATCTCAGTACCGAAGAATTTTATACCTCAGATTACGACCTTTCTGCCCTCAACAGCCAGAAGTTTGGCTTGAACTTTAGGTACAGCCCGCTTTATGGTTTGGTGAGAACAAAGCCCTTTTTACCCGGCAAGTGGGTGTTTATGATCAAATATCTCGAAACGCGCTTTGGCTACTACACGCGCAGCACGGGACTCAACGCCTATTTTGTAAGCCTCAACTTGGGCTTTAGCGCCAAATAGCTCTTTTTAAGCAAACCTTAAGGAACCCTTAGGGAAGCCCTTAGACGCCCGGTCTACTTTCGTTGAAGGAAATTACCACAGCGAAATGTTAGAACGTATCATACAATACAGCATCCACCACAAACTCATCGTGCTGCTCTTTACTGCTTCCATTGTAGGTTTCGGGGTGTATGCGCTCAACAATATTCCCATTGGGGCGGTGCCTGATGTTACCAATAACCAGGTGCAGGTCATCACCACCTCGCGCAACCTCGCCACCGAAGATGTGGAGAAATTCCTGACCTATCCCGTGGAGCTGGAAATGGCCAACCTGCCAGGCGTAAAGGAGATCCGCTCAGTTTCCAAGTTTGGCCTGTCGGTGGTTACCGTGGTATTTGACGATAACATGGGTACCTACCTGCCTCGTCAGCTCATTGCCGAAAAGATAAAAAGTGCGGAGGAGCGCATTCCTTCCGGTTTCGGAAAACCCTTTATGGGGCCTGTAACCACCGGCCTGGGGGAAATCTACCAGTACATTATTGATGTGGACTCCACTTACCGCGACCGTTACTCCATCACCGACCTTAGAACCATCCAGGACTGGGTGGTAAAGCGGCAACTGTCCGGTATACCGGGAGTGGTGGAGGTGAACACCTGGGGCGGTTACCTGAAGCAATACGAAGTGGCTTTGAATCCTGAGCAGCTAAGGGCTATGAACCTCTCGGTAGCCGAAGTGTACCAGGCGCTGGAGCGCAATAACAGCGTGGCCGGGGGCGGCTATATCGAAAAGACCAACGAGAGCTACTTTATCCGTGGTGAAGGTTTGGTGGGTTCACTCGAAGACATTGAAAACATAGTGGTAGATAACCGTGCCGGCACGCCTGTCTACATTAAAAATGTAGCTGATGTGGGCTTTGGCCACGCCACGCGCTTTGGGGCCATTACCGGAAACGGGGAAGGTGAAAAGGTGCTGGGCCAGGTGATGATGCTAAAAGGTGCCAATTCCAAAGCGGTGATCACCGCGGTGAAAGAGCGGGTGGCCGAAATTCAGTCTAACCTGCCGCCCGGCATTTCCATCAACCCATTTCTGGAGCGCAGCGAACTGATTGGAAAAACCACCTTTACCATTGCCGAAAACCTCATCCTGGGCTGCCTTATCGTGATCTTTGTGGTGGTGCTCCTGCTGGGAAACCTGCGCTCGGGCCTGGTGGTCGCCTCTGTGATTCCTCTTACCCTGCTCTTTGCTCTCAGCCTCATGTACATATTTGGTGTGGATGCCAATCTGATGAGCCTGGGCGCCATCGACTTTGGGATCATCATTGACGGGGCGGTGATCATCGTGGAGTTTATCGCTTTTAAAATCACGGCAGAGCGCTCCAAGCTAATGGCACTGCCAAAAGGCGAACGCCAGAATTTTGTGGACAACATCACCTTTGGTGCTGCCACTAAAATGATGCGCTCGGCTGTGTTTGGCCAGCTCATCATCATCATCGTTTTTATCCCCATTCTTTCGCTGGTAAATGTGGAGGGCAAGATGTTTCGTCCCATGGCGCTGGTGTTCAGCTTTGCCCTTACCGGGGCTATGCTGCTCTGCTTCACCTACGTGCCTGTGATGGCCTCACTGTTCCTGAAACCTTCTGATCCCGGAAAGAAAACCATCTCCACCCGCCTCATCAGCTGGCTGGAGCGAAAATACCAGCCCACCATGCGCTGGGCGCTTCGAAAAAAGAGGCTGGTGCTGAGCCTGGCCGTTGGTCTTTTTGTGGTGGTGGCTTTTCTCTTTAGCAGAATGGGCGGGGAGTTTATACCCACTCTCGATGAAGGTGATTACGTGATACAGCCGGTGCTGAAAACCGGCACCTCGCTGAGTAAAACCATCGAAACCACCACCCGCATGGAAAGGATCCTGAAGCAATTCCCGGAGGTAGAGCAGGTAGTAAGCCGTATCGGGGCGGCAGAGGTGCCCACCGATCCTATGTCTATGGAGGAGAGCGATGTGATCATAAAATTACGTCCCAAGGATGAATGGCAAACCGCAGAAACTAAAGACGAGCTGGCAGATGAATTCAAGTCAGCCTTGATGGAGATTCCCGGGGTGGACTACGAGTTCACCCAGCCCATCGAAATGCGTTTCAACGAATTGATCACCGGTGTGCGGGCAGACCTGGCCATCAAAATTTTTGGTGAAGACCTGGGCATCCTCAACCAAAAAGCGCAGGAAATTGAAAAAGCCATACAGAATGTGCCGGGAGCTGCTGATATCACCGTTGAAAAAGTGGCCGGCCTCCCGCAGATGTCGGTGAAGTACGACCGCGGCAAAATTGCGAGGTATGGCCTCAATATCGATGAGCTGAACCGCCTCATTACAATGGGCTTTGCCGGGGCCACGGCCGGAACCATTTTCGAAGGTGAAAAGCAGTTTGACCTGGTGGTGAAATTTGACAAAGACCACCGCCAGAAAATTGAAGACCTGGAAATGGCCTCGGTACTAACGCCCAATGGGAGTAAGCTTCCCCTGAGCGAGTTTGCCGACATCAGCTTCACCAAGGGACCGGCAAAGATTTCACGGGATGATACCAAGCGCAGAATTGTGGTGGGGGTAAACGTCCGCAACCGCGACCTGGAATCTGTGGTGGAAGATGTGCAGGCCATAGTGGAGCGCGAGATCGACCTGCCCACAGGCTACAGTGTGACCTATGGCGGACAGTTTGAAAATCTCCGTACCGCCCGCGCCCGCCTGATGGTGGCCGTGCCGATTGCTCTCGTTCTGATCTTTGTGTTGCTCTACTTCGCTTTCAATTCAGTAAAAGAAGCCCTGATGATTTACAGCGCCATTCCGCTCTCAGCGGTGGGAGGGGTACTCCTGCTCTACTTCCGTGGCATGCCTTTCAGCATTTCGGCTGGCGTGGGTTTCATTGCCCTTTTCGGGATAGCTGTACTCAACGGTATTGTACTTATAGAAGAATTTAAAGAGCTAAAAGCCGAAGGAATAACGGACATTCACAAACGCATACTGATGGGTACCCGAAAACGCCTGCGCCCGGTTTTGCTTACCGCTGCCGCTGCGGCCCTGGGTTTCTTGCCCATGGCAGTCTCCACTTCGGCCGGAGCTGAGGTGCAGCGCCCATTGGCCACTGTAGTGGTGGGCGGGCTCATTTCGGCCACGGCCCTAACGCTTATCGTGCTCCCAGTGCTGTACTCCATCTTTGACCGCAAGGGCGGCCATCCGAAGGTTTCCGGAAAAATAGTCGGTCTGCTTCTCATTTTGGTTTTGCCCTTGGCGGGAATGGCGCAAGGCAAACCGGTAAACCTGGAACAGGCGCTACAGCTGGCCCTGGAAAATAATAACCGGCTGAAAGCATCTGCCGGAAGGCTGGAACATAGTAAACACTTAATAGGCTCGGCCATCGATATTGACAAAACCGAATTGTACTACAATTTTGATGAAAATAATATTGCCGAAAACGGGGCTCCCATCCGGGTGTGGGGCATCAGCCAGTCGCTGAAATTCCCCACCATCTACGGGGCACAACGCGGTCTTCAGAAAAGTAAGGTGGAGCTCTCAAAGCAGCAGTACGCCCTTGATGAACGCCTGGTAAAGCGCGAGGTATCTAAAGCCTACTACCGCGTGGTGTATTGGCAGCAGCTCACGGACAACTACCGCTACCTCGACAGCCTGTACGGTAATTTTGCGAAAGCCGCCCAAAGGCGCTACGAGGCGGGGGAGACCAACTACCTGGAAAAATTAACAGCCGAATCAAAGTACCGGGAATTACACCTTTTGTTGCAGCAAAGCTTGCAAAGTGAAGAGCAGGCTTACATCAATCTGCAAAGCTGGGTGCAGAGTGACTCTGTACTTCAGGTAGCTGAAGCGGAGTTGCCGCGGCTGTCATTGCAGGGCTTTGACAGTTTACAACATCCTGGTATCCGTTACTACCAGGCAAATATGGAGCAGTCGCAAAAGGTAGTTTCACTGGTAAAGCAGCAGCTTCTACCCGACTTGCAGGTAGGCGTTTTCCAGGGAACCAATAACCTTCCTGATGCGAGAACCTACCAGGGCATACAGTTCGGGGTAGCGGTGCCACTGTGGTTTGGCGCAGACCGTGCCCGTATTAAAGCTGCAAAAACGGAGCAGGCCACCGTTCAAAGTGAGTATCAAAATTACAGAACGCAGTTGATGGCGAACTACCATTCGTTGCTGGGTGATCTTAAAAAATACGGGGAAGCCTTGCAGTACTATGAAACTTCCGGCAAATCTCTTTCCGGTGAATTGCTGAGCCATGCTGGTAAAGCTTTTACAAATGGTGAGATCGACTTTTTGCAATACGTGCAACTGCTGGAAAACGCCAGGAATATTGAAATCAGCTACCTGGAAAATCTTTTGAAATACGATGAAACCGTGTTGGAAGCCAACTTTTTAATGAACTAGAAATGAAAAGCATTCTTAAAGCCATATTGCCCGGCATTCTAATCGTGGGATTACAATCCTGCGCAAATAGTGAAGATTCTGCCCCCATTGAAATCCAACCACAGCAGGAGGTGGCCTCAGGCATCATCAGTGTTTCGGGGTCCCAGTTTTCCTCAGCGGGGATGGAACTGGGAAAAATTGAACGCAGGGAGTTTTCCCGACTCATCAAGGTGAATGGCATGATGGACGTGCCGCCTCAAAACAAGGCTTCGGTAAGTGCTTACTTTGGGGGGTACGTAAAAGACCTGGAGTTGCTCCCCGGACAGCGGATAGAAAAGGGACAGCTTCTCTTTACGCTGGAAAACCCTGAGTACGTGCAGGTTCAGCAGGATTTTCTGGAAGCTAAGGGGAAGCTCTCTTACCTGCAATCAGATTATGAGCGGCAGCAGGACCTGGTGAAAGACAATGTCACCTCCCAGAAGAATTTTCTCAAAGCTGAGTCGGAGTACCAGGTGACTCGTGCGCGCTTTCAATCGCTAAAGAAAAAACTGGAGATGATGAACATTGATCCCGAACGGCTTATCGATGAAAACCTCCGAACCAGTATCGCG
>CETZ01125668.1_pt1 | contig 14825 bp, 15 predicted proteins | sample 531441 | NCBI WGS metagenome assembly CETZ01 (sample SAMEA2623098, study PRJEB7988) | marine metagenome | isolation source: saline water (ENVO:00002010), including | reverse complement strand
ACGTACAAGATAGGTGTTATACACGGGGGTGGTTTGTAGGGTATCAAATACAGGTTCCGTAACAAGAACCATATCCCTATAGGATTTTCTCAGCTCCCACAAGCCCGACTTTCCGTTGCGTTTATAAACCCCCAGGTCGTTAACCAGAGCATAGGAGTATAAGATATCCACATGCTGAAACGGTTCATTACGATAAACAGCCAACGTATCTGCCTGGTAAGTGCCCAGATAGCACGTGCCTCCGCTGCATACCCGGAAGGTCTTATCCGATAGGCGCTTTATCTCATCATACACGGTGTCCGTAAGGAGTTTGCTCTCTATGGAATAGATTTGCCCTTTGGAATGAGTGAATACCGCATAGCAATACTTCGTGTTACGCCAGGGTATCAATGCAAAAATGGTATCCTGTTCCTCAGGAAGGATTACCTTTCCCTCCCGGCTTACCAGGCCCCACCGACCATTAGCTTTTACCATAAAATTGCCTCCCGCAGCGTGTACATTCGTATATTTTAAGGGCAGGATAAACCCACTGACCTCGTTATTGTAATACCCGATCAAACCGTCTTTCAATACTACGTGGTAATCCAGGTAATGATATACCGTGTCGTATTCCGGGGGAATTTTCCAACTGAGGTCAGCACTCAACACACCATAATGATCCCCGGACCGCCCCAGTAGCTCGGGGTCGTGAAACCGGTTACCGTAACCATATACTTCATCCACTCCCTGGGCGCTGCCCTGTTTTCCATCAAGGTTAAAAATGTATTTCTTCCCATCCTTAATACCAATCCATTTGTCCTTGATCAGGTTCAGTTCATCATACTGAGCGGGAATCAAAACCTTACCCTCTTCTGTCAGCAGACCATAACCTTCCGGGGTTTTGATCCGGAACCGGCCCATCCACCAATCAACCTGCTCGTATTCAAAAGGCAGCGCTGTATGCCCATCCTTGTCAAGGGGGGCGGCATAACCATCCTTACGTACTATGAGATAGGGCTCCTGGTAACCCGCAATTTCGTCAAACGAACATTTGACAAAGCGCTTACCATTGCCCCGGTAAACATGAACCGTGCTGTCATCTACTGCTGCCAGCAGAAAATCATAATAGTCATGGATATTTTGGTACTGAGTTTTGGTGAGGAGCCGGCCTTTTTCGTTGATGATGCCCCATTTACCATCTTTCTTAGCCGCGCCCGTGTGATAATAGTTCATAGCCATGGCGATATCATCGTATTTGGCTCGGGTTATGACCTTCCCGGTGGCTATTTCGCGCACGCCCCACTTTTGCGTTACAGAATCCTGGAACTCTTCAGTAGTCATTCCATCCCGGGGGTTCCAATACTCGGGCTGTATCATTTCCAGCTCACGCAGGCTTAAACCGGAGGTTTTTTGCCAGGTCAGCAAACCCTCATCCTCCATATCACGGATGTAGGCGTATTGATACCGTTTATTGATACGCTCTGCTTCTTCCCGCCCGGCCGTTTGCTCCACCAGGTAACCCACCGCACAAATATTCCCTGAAGCATCTATAAAGCAGGGCCGCCTTTGTCCGGGATAATCTTCATTAACAGGGAACTGCCCACGCTGCACATACTCTTCCAGCAATTGTATCTGGTGTTGACGCTGCGTCATTAACGAGTCCGCAGTACTCCCTTCCTTCAGACGATCGATCACATAGCGGAGATGGGTGCTGACACGAAGATCTTCCGGGGCTTCGCCAGCCGGGGCGGAATAGGTGGAGGTCCAACTTGTATCTCCCAGCACCAGATTTATCGTTTGGTTTTGAGCGAAGAGATTTTGAGAAACCAACAGGCCCAGCAGGAGGAATAGGGTTGATCGCATGATATAAATATAAGGTGGAAAGAGCTAAGGCCAATAATTTGCCAATTAGACTCCATAGAAACTGACCTTGAAGAAAAACGCCTTACTCAAAGAAGAGCATGTAAATAGTCTGCCGAGCTCTTTAATCCGTTTTTCCTGAGATTATCCAATACCTGGTATTCATCCATATCCGGATTTCTACGGTTTAGTACTAACTGACGAAAAGCCTGCAATGCCTTCTCATGATTAAGATCAATGATATCGGCTATAAAGTCATCGGCTGATTTGGCCACCAAGCCGAAAGAGGCCAGATAATCGGAAGGAAAGTCTTTGAGATTATTAGTTACAATAATATTAGCATTGGTTTTAATTGCAGCAGCAAGAACATGACAATCCTTGGAATCAGGCAAATCCAGCCCATCTATTAGTGGTTCATAATTAACAACCTGAGCATCAGGAAAAGCCTGATTAGCAATGCTCACCCTCTTGAAGGCCTCTTCCTCGTTTATCCCTTTGCGTTGCATTACCTCCATCCATTCATCAAAAACATGAACGCTCCATTTTGGAGTAAACAGCTCATAATGAGCAAACCAAAATAACACATCCCGTATTTCAATGGGATAAATCACATTGGTATCCAAAACACATGTGAAGCGAACACTATGAATCATACAGTCCTAAATCTTCATCCCCTCTCATCATATCTTTCAAGAGTGATTCCCGTTCCTTTTTCATAGTGTTTTTATAGGCCATCACATCTTCAAACTTCACCCGCCTGTGCCGCCCCACCTTAGTAAAAGCAATTTGACCCTCCTCCAGCAATTTGACAAGATGGGGCCTTGAACAACCTAATAATTCTGCAGCGGCCTGCGTGGTCATTTCCGTAGCAATCGGCACCAGTGAAACCGGCTTTCCCTGACTTGTAGCCTCCAGTATTTTGGCTAACAATTTTAAAGCACGCAGAGGAATTTTTATCCTTTCTTCCGTTTCTTCAATCTCGATCTCCGGATTGTCTGACTGCAATTGCTTTAAGGTTTCTGCCAAAGCGTTATAGGACTCCATTGCTGCAATTTGCTCGGCTTTGGAAGGCCTTTCAATATCTTTCATGTAATCCATGGGTGCTTTCTTTATTTCGTAAATAAACGAAATAAACGAAACATTGTTGTTAACGCAACTATACTTCTTTCTACAAACCCTAGCAATATCATTTTGAAAGTGACATACTATCCACTTAGTATAACACTTCTTTTAGACAGTTGTAGAAAACAAGGCCCGTGATCCTTATTCATGAGAGGTCCTGCAGTGAGTAAAGCGAACGGCCTGGACCTCGGGGAGGATCACTGACCGCAGGTTTTCAAAGACGGACCAAAGCAGCCTTGAACTTCGGCTTCTTTTCTTTCAAAAGAAAAGATCGCTTGACAAAGGCTTTATTTTAAATCCATATACATTTACCTCCTTAGGCGTAAGAGTGCAAACGCTTAATTTTAAGGTATGCCATGGATAAATAATCGCAATAAACCCATCCTTATCACCTTTGCTTTGGTGGGAACCGGTTATTTCATCGGAGCTATATATTTACTTGTTAATGGCATGGTAGGCGTTGGTGCTAATCTTCGCCATTTACAGGCCGTTGGTATTACCCCCGCATTCTATCTGATCATGGCTGCAGCCTTTTATACAATATCGTACTACTTATATAAAAATCCGAAAACTCTGGAACAGCAGGACCACAAAACGAAAAAGCTATCCAGGCGTAAAAGGCGAAAAACTAAAAACCCCAATTCATAGGTTAACCCAACTTTCAACCTCAAACATTTGCCCGTTAAACTTTCCTGTTTTACTTTTGACTGACCGTTTAGTCAATATAAAATGGCACCACGTACCAAAGCTGAAAATCTTCGTATTCAGGAACAAAGTCGCCAGCAGATACTCCTGGCCGCCCTGCAATGCTTTGCCGAACTCGGATACGCCCATACTTCCATGGCGCGCATCGCCAAAGAAGCAGGCATCTCCAAAGGCCTGATCTATCATTACTTTGATAGTAAGGAAGCTCTGCTGGACGGCATCTTCCAAATGATGTTACAGGAAGCCGACCACATTATGGAAGGCTGGGAGGAAAAGACTTCCAAGGAAAAGCTCCGCTATACCATTGAGCAGTCTATGGTTTTTATACGCCAGCAAACGGGCATCATGCGTTTCATGCTCTCTCTGGCTATTCAACCTGAAGTGACCAAAAACCTAAAGGGATTTTTTGAAGAAGAGAAGCAAAAACGCATGCATCAGTTTACGGCACTCTTTGAAGATCTCGGCTACGAGAACCCTGAAACAGAAGCCTATTACATGGGCGCGGTACTGGACGGAATGGCTTTTGGCTTTATCAGCCTGCCGGATGAATACCCCCTGGATGCCATGGAAGAAAAACTCTTTACGAAATACCAACTATGAAACACCTCAGCACCCTTTTCCTGCTACTTTCCGGCTTTCTGGGCTACGCACAGGACGCTACGGAGATCATCCGCAAGTCCGAGAATAAACTGCGCGGTGACCACAGCTCCGGCACCGTACAAATGACCATTGAACGGCCCAACTGGTCACGCACCATGACCATGAAAACCTGGAGTAGGGGCACCGAGTATAGCATGATACTGGTGACCGAACCGGCCCGTGACCAAGGCACGGTATACCTCAAACGCAAAAGCGAGATCTGGAACTGGGTGCCCAGCGTGGAGCGCACCATCAAGCTGCCTCCTTCCATGATGTCGCAAAGCTGGATGGGCTCCGACTTCACCAATGACGACCTGGTGCAGGAGTCGTCCATCCTCAAGGACTACACCCATAAACTGCTGGGCGAAGAAACCATTCGCGGCACCGCCTGCTATAAGATCCAACTCACCCCCAAAGAAGATGCAGCCGTAGTTTGGGGCAAAGTGATCAGTTGGATCAGCAAGGATGACTACCTGCAGTTGAAAACGGAGTTCTACGATGAGGACGGAGAACTGGTGAACACCATGGAAGGCTTCGAAATAAAGGAGTTGGGCGGCAGGCGCCTTCCTTCCAAACTGGTGATGACACCGGCCAATGAACCGGGTAACCGCACTATTATGCGCCAGCTCGAACTCAATTTCGATGACGAGCAGCCCGAAGGTTTCTATACTACCCAAAACATGAAAAGAATCCGCTGATGATCCTCAAGCTTGCCTGGCGGAACATCTGGCGCAATAAAAGGCGCAGCCTCCTAACAGCCGGCTCCGTGCTCTTTGCACTCTTTTTTGCCCTCATCATGCGCTCTATGCAATTAGGTGTGTATGACAATATGGTGCAGAATGTGGTCAATATTTCCACCGGTTACATACAGGTGCACGGCAAAGACTTCTGGGACGAAAAGACCCTGGAGTACAGCATGGAGCAAACCGATAGCCTGGAACATACCCTACTGGCCACGGAGGGCGTGGCCGATGTAGTTCCCCGCCTGGAAAGTTTCAGCCTGGCCTCCACCGGCCGGGCCACCAAAGCCGCCATGATACTGGGGATTGATGCGGAAAAAGAAAGCCGGTATTTTGATTTTGACGAAGGTCTTACCAAAGGGCAGATCTTCCCGGATGGGAACGGTATACTGCTGAGTGAGGGGCTGGCGGAATACTTTAAACTGGACATCCACGATACCCTGGTGCTGATCGGCCAGGGCTACCACGGCATCAGTGCCAACGGCAAATACCATGTAAGTGGCATCCTCAAACTCCGCTCACCGGAACTGAATAAACAACTGGCTTTTTTACCACTCCGGGAAGCACAGTTCCTCTTCGGAGCGCAGCACCGCGTTACCTCCCTGGTAGTGGTACCGGAAGATCATGACGAGTTTGCCGGACTGACCCAGGAGATACGCTCCGAACTGGATACCACCACCTACGAAGTGATGAACTGGCGCGAGATGATGCCCGAGCTGGTGCAGGCCATCCAGGCCGACAGTGCCGGGGGACTCATCATGCTGTTTGTACTTTACCTGGTTATCAGCTTTGGCATCTTCGGCACTATACTGATGATGACCTCGGAAAGGCAATATGAATACGGTATCCTGATCTCCATTGGTATGAAGCGTGGCAAACTGGCCCTTACCGTGCTGCTGGAAACCTTCTTCCTATCGGTGCTGGGCGTTATAGGAGCCTGCCTGCTGGCCCTGCCCCCGGTGTTCTACTACCATGCCCACCCCATCAACCTGGCCGGGGAGCAAATGGGAAATGCTTATGAAGAATACGGTTTTGAACCCGTGATCCCTGCTTCCAACGATCCTTCCATCATCCTTACGCATAGCGTTATCGTAGTGATCATTACGCTGGTGCTGGCCCTGTATGCCGTATGGAAGATCTACCGCTTACAACCCGTTAAAGCCATGCACTCATGAAAACCCTGATCAAAATAGCCTGGCGTAACATCTGGCGCAACAAGCTGCGCAGCCTGGTGGTGATCTGCTCCATCATCCTGGGTATATGGGCCGGTATCTTCATCAATGGTTTTTCCTACGGACTGAACCGCCAGCGCACCCTGGAAGCCATACAAAGCAACCTTTCGCATATACAGATCCACGATACCGCCTGGAGCCAGGACCCTAATATTGCCAACCAACTGCAACAATCTGCTTCCATCCTCCGTGCCCTGGAAGACAATCCGCAGGTAAAGGCCTTCAGCAGCCGAATGCTGTTGAACGGGATTGTGGCCAGTGCCAACGGCAACGGAGGAGCGCAGATCACCGGTATAGAACCCGCAACCGAAAACCGGTTGACCGGGCTGGCGGAAAAAATAACGGAAGGCGATTTCCTAGCCGATAAAAAGAACAAGATCCTGCTGGGGAAAGCCCTAGCGGATAAGCTTAAGGCCCGCATCGGCTCCAAAGTGGTGGTCACGTTCACGGACCGTGAGGGGGTGATCATCTCCGGGGCTTTTAAAGTAGCCGGTATTTACCGGGGCACCTCTTCACAGATCGAACAACTCAAGGTATACGTGCGCCAGCAAGACTTGCAAAAGCTGCTGAGTGAAAACATTGCCCCGCATGAAATAGCCCTTCTCACCTCCAGCCTCGAAACGGTAGAGCCGGTGCAACAAGAGCTGCAAAGGCAATTCCCGGATTACACCATCCAGTCGTGGGACGAGCTTTCCCCGGAGCTGGGTTATGCCGATGAGATCATGGGCACCATGCTCTACCTCATCATCGGCATTATTATGCTGGCACTGTCCTTTGGCATTGTGAACACCATGCTGATGGCGGTACTGGAACGCAGGAAGGAGCTGGGAATGCTGATGGCGGTAGGTATGAGCAAACGCAGGGTCTTCAGCATGATACTGCTGGAAACTCTCATGCTGAGCCTTTGCGGTGGTCCGCTGGGCATATTGCTGGGCTTTCTCACCATCTGGTATACCGGTTCCACCGGGATCGACCTTTCTGTTTTTGCGGAAGGCCTGCAGAGCTTCGGCATCAGCAGTGTGATCTACCCTTCCATTGAAACCTCTTTTTACTTCGGCACCGGTCTGCTGGTGGTGGTGATGGCCTTATTATCATCCCTCTACCCCGCCCGCAGGGCCTTAAAGTTAAACCCCATTGAAGCAATCCGCACCATTTAAAACCTTGATATCATGGCCGTAATCGAAACCCATAATCTAGAGCGCACCTACCAGGACGGCAACCAGGTGATCCGCGCGGTGGACGGCATTGACCTCCAGATACAGGAAGGGGAGTTCACCGCTATTGTGGGCCCTTCCGGCTCCGGGAAAACCACCCTGCTCAACCTCATCGGAGGACTGGATAAGCCCACTTCCGGGGAGGTGATCATTGCCGGAACGCCCATCCACGAGCTTTCGGATAATGCTATGATCGATTTCCGCCTGAAGCACATCGGTTTTGTGTTCCAGGCCTATAATCTCATCCCTGTGCTCACCGCAGCGGAAAACGTAGAGTTTATCATGCTGCTGCAGAAAAAGAGCAAGGAAGAGCGCAGGCAGCGCTCCCACCAACTGCTGGAAGCGGTGGGCCTGGGCGACCGCCTCACCAAAAGACCGGGTGAACTTTCCGGGGGGCAACAACAACGGGTGGCAGTAGCGCGTGCCCTGGCTTCACGCCCCTCTTTTGTGCTGGCCGATGAACCCACGGCCAACCTGGACAGTCATTCCACGGCCAACCTGCTGGACATCATGGCCCGTCTCAACGAGGAGGAACACATGACCTTTGTATTTGCCACGCATGACCAGCGGGTGATCGATCGCGCCAAAAGGGTGGTGACGGTGGAAGACGGTAAGATCAAATCCGATGAAAGCCTGGATCGATGATACGAAAAACGGCCCTTCTCCTACTGATCCTTTGCTCTGCGGGTACATACGCCCAGGATGAGCCTGAAAAAACGGAGCTGAAGGGCTACGTAAAGCTGCTGGGCAGCCATAATTATTTCAACGAGGATTATATCCCTCCCTTTCTGGACGGCTTATTTCCTGCTTCGTACCAGGATTACCAAATCCACAACCGTTTTGACTTTAAGTACTATCCCTCGCCTCAATGGAGCTTTGGGGTGGGGATGCGCAACCGCCTGTTCTGGGGGCATAGTGTAAGCAATGAGCCTTTACCGGGCCAGCCGGGCCTATACCAGTTGCTGGACCGTGACAACGGCCTGGTGGACCTTTCCTTCCTCTACTTTGATAGCGATGCGGTGCTCCTGCATACCATTTTTGACCGCCTGTGGGGGCAATGGGAGAGCTCTAAATGGATCGTACGCCTGGGGCGGCAACGCATCAATTGGGGTATCAATACGGTGTGGAACCCCAACGATATTTTTAACCAGTACAACTACTTTGATTTTGACTACGAGGAGCGCCCGGGCTCGGACGCCTTGCGGGTACAGTACTTCCCCAACTTCAAATCTACCCTGGAGCTGGGTTTTGCCCCGGCTAAACAAACTGGACAATCCGTGGCCGGAATGCTCTATAAAACCAACCGCTGGCAATACGACTTCCAGTTTTTGGCGGGTTATTATAAAGAAGACCTTACGGCAGGTACCGGCTGGGCCGGCAGCATTAAAGGCATCGGCTTTAAAGGCGAGGCCAATTACTACTTCCCTTTACAGGAAGAAGGGGAAAGTAATTTTACCGGGAGCACAGCACTGGATTATCTCTTCCATTTCGGGCTGTACGCCCAGCTTTCGTACCTCTACAATGGTTTGGGGGCGGCTGAACCTGGTTTGTTCAACTTTGCCAGCCTGGGTGCCAACCAGGTGCAGGGCCCCAAGAACATCTTTCCTTTTAAGCATACGCTTTTTACGCAGGCGGGTTACACTATTACTCCCCTCTTCCGGGCGGATGCGGGGGTGATGTTCACTCCAGATTTGAAGAACATCATCCTTTTTCCCACGCTCTCGTATTCCTTAACCGAAAACCTGGATGCTTTGCTGGTATTACAGCATTTCATCAGCCAGAACCCTTTGGAAAATGATAATGTGGAATGGCTGAGCGGGACGGTTTTCGGGCGGTTGAAATATTCCTTCTAAAGTAAATGTCGCACTTCGACTCCCCTTCGGCTCCGCTCAGGACAGGCGCTCAGTGTGACATTCTTTTATTATAACCCTTCTTACCTGGTCATGCTGAGCGGAATCAAAGCATGAACAGCCCCCTTACATTTTACGGCTTCACCACGCTTTATCTAAGCCTTATCCAGGCTTCATCCACGCCTTTGATACGTATCAAACCCGGGTGGAGTTGGGGTGGGTATATGGCTGCGGGAGGTGTAAAAGCATGGAGACAGGAGGGTGTATTTATAACGGTGGCCAATGGATGGAATTGTGCCTTTTTCTTGAGTTGGGAGTCGGGAGTTTTTTTAGTTTGGGTTGGGGTTGCAGGGTGGTGAGACTGCAGGGAGTAGTTGCAAACTACCTCTGAAGGTGGGTGGTGGTGGATGCCAGGCTTTCCGGGAATGTCATGCTGAGCGGAGTCGAAGCATGAATAGCCAACGTTACATTTTATCCCCGAAAAACACCGCTTTAAAAAGTATGGCGGTTAGCCTATTAGTTTTTTTGCGAAATTATGCGGTTAATCAACGTTTGAAAAATGAATTTACAAATATCGCGCTACATTCAATAAGGGAACAGATACCCATATTTTCAAGTGCTGATGGGGTATGTATATGTAAAAAAAACGCTGTCATTTATGCCGGTATTAACCAACGCAACTTCAGAAATATTAAAAACCCATTAGGCCACATATTTAATTGTATGAGATTGAAAAACAACACTTTAAACGATACTTCAATATAGGAATATATAGTGCACTGCACTATACACAACCGTTGGGCAACATTTGAATGAAACTACTTCTTCGAAATATAATCTTCTTTCTTTCGAGCTTGAATTTAGTAGCACAGAGTTCACCTGCGACAAATCCTTACTATCTACATGAACCTGATTTTCAGAACATAATTCCGTTTTCCAACGACCAACTTGAAAAAATCAAAGAACACGGAATTGTACGAATAGAAGAAACTTGGATTTCAAAGGCGGACACTTCAACAAAAACAACTTATCATTTCAATCAACTTGGACATTTGACCCACCAAGAAACGATTGACCAATTCCCGGACTCTTCGGCAGTGATCGATTCAACTCATTACGTTTACGACAACAACGGGCGTTTGATTTTGAAGAAAATGAATGGACGATTTTATTCAAGCTATGACTCCTTAGCATATGATTCGAAATCACAGGTAATCTACTATGACTCGTCCTCCGAATTGAAATTTGAGGATACTGTTGAAATTGAAAATATCTTCAAGTTGCGGCCAAAGGACTTAACAGGTGACACAGTCATTCTAGTTGACCTATTTGACCCAGCTTATCCTACAGAATATCATTTCCAGGAAAATATATTACTGAAAACCAAGGACTTCAGCAGAACAGATTCAATCGTGATTTCTCAAGGAAATGTAGGGGAACAGAAGAAAACGTACTGGTTTAAGAATCAACGTATGCCAGAATTTCGGATTGGCATGACTGAGATTTACAGAGACAAACGCCTAACAAGCAGGTCCATATTCGAAATGTACTGCCAGAACAACCTGAATGAAATCATTAAATACTACTACAGTCCTAAAAACGAGTTGATTCAAATCATGAAGTCCTCCGTCCAGACCTTTTTCACCTACAACTCCCTTGGACTCATAGACTCGAAGATTGAAAAAAGAGGATATGACTTAAACCTCAAGGACTTTAAATATTATTACACAGAAAAGAGAAAAGAAAAAACGTTGCCCAACACAAAATAAACGCAAGGCGGCTTTAATCCTGCTCCTAAATATTATCTCCTTCCTGTTAATTTCCTGTGACACTCAAGACAGAACTCCGACAAGCCTAAATGATTTTTTGGTTGACAGCCTTGACATAGACACATCAAAAGGACCTCTGGGTGAATTATATTTGGGCGACACCTTAATCCTATTTGCACGTTACTCTGAATGTGGTGAATTCGGTGGACATAAAGAATGGTTGAAAATATTTTCTGACGACAGTGCTTTAAAGTGTAAGGTAATTTACGACTCTGTTAATTGTGACAGTCCGACTGAGACCATGACTTTCGCCCGGTTAGAGAACTCCATTTTTCAAATGACCAAAACAGCACAGTCTGCGACTGTAAATTATTTAAATGAACTGACCCAAATGAGATTTTTGCGACAAGAACCAGACTTTCATGTTGGTAATCTGTATTCTGCAGTTGTTCGCTCCTCAATGGACTGGGAGCAAGACACGACATATGAAGTTTGGTGGTGGGATCAGTCATTAAAATGGACAGAATTTCAGAAACTAAAAAATGAAATAAAAACTACCGCTAACAAAAAATAAACGCAATGCCCTTCGGAACACTGCGCATAGCCAGAACGTTGTGGCCCGGCCACACTACGCTTTACACAATGGCCGTTACCAGCAACATGAAAAGCAGACTGTTAATAATAATTCTGATTTGTTGCCTAAGAATGACATTAGGACAATCTTATAAATTTGAGACGCTTGAGGGAGTAGTGTACATTTCAGATGTATCAACCAACCAAAACAATCAAGCAACTATCCGCTTCGTTGACAACAGAGATTCTTTGACTATAGACTTTAATTCCAACATTGTTTGTTATGATAACTACCTTCAACTTGACAATATACACTCTGACAACTTAAATAATAACGACTTAAAAACCCTATCTATTCATTTCTGTAAAGGGGAAAAATGCGAAACAGTATGTCATGCTTTCAGCTATGACAAAATAACTACAGGAAAAAATGAACCCGACTTTATGGAAACAGAAAAATTTAAAAAGCTGTATCGAATTATTCAAAACGGAACGGTGATAGAAAAATAAAAATACTGCTGGTAACAAAGTGTAAAAAAAGCGTGGGTTGACGGCCAGCCTAGGGGTTTTGGGCTTTTCGGCTAGCTTTGTTTTCAGCCGACAATAAAGTACTTTTAAACGCGCCATTTTTTACACAAACCGTTGGCATGCTGCTTCTCAAAGCCAGACTCTTAGCCGCACTTAAAACCGAACAACTAATGGAGATAACCCTGGAATACTGGAATGCCTTAGCCAAACAAATTATTTTGATCAGTTCACTATTAAGTGGATTCTCCATTACGGTGGTGGCCAATGTGCTGGTGTACGACCAAAATGATACGTTGACGAATAGAATTTTGAAATCAGCCACTCTGGCGGCTGGCTCCTTCCTGGTAACGGTGTTTGCCATGATACAGATCTCTATGATGACCACTCCGGGCGGATACCTGAAAAACGTAGTGGCCGAAGACTTTTTTCTTCCGCGGGCCATTGGCGCGATCGCCTTTCTAATAGGTCTCTTTTCACTAACGGCCGTGATCTCACTGGCGGGATGGAAAAAATCAAAAAGTGTGGGGATCTTTACCACCGTGGTTGGGATCATCACGCTGATACTGGTGTTAATCACCCTTACCTGAACAATAGCGAGACACTATGCCTGGCCAAGGGATCCGCTTGATTTGATGGAATGAAGAGGTATATTTGAGCCTATTAGAACGTGCCTATTACCACATGGTTGTACGTCATTTTGCGAAATAGCTAATCGATCACAGAACTAATTAATTCGGAAAGGTTGTTCATGAAAAACATGCTGGCCCTAGTAGTAGCCGTACTTTTTATTTTTGGTAAGAGCCCCGATAGGAAAGAACCCAAAGCCTATTCTGAACTCATTAACAAAATAGATTCTATTGCAGTAGCTCATGCATTTAATGGGGTTATACTGCTTACAAAAGACACCACTACCATTTATTCAAAAGCTTTTGGTTATTCCGATTTAGAAAGTAAAACTCCGCTCAATATGGAGAGTCAGTTTGTAATTGGCTCCATAAGCAAACAGATCACAGCGGTGCTGGTATTACGGGAATACGAAAAAGGAAATTTAAAACTGGACGATAGAATTATCCAACACCTGCCGGATATAGAACAGCCCTTGGCCAAGGCAGTAAGCATCCATCATTTGTTGGTGCATACCCACGGCATTACCGATCTGAATAAACCCCTGGAATTTGAACCGGGCTCACAGTTCGATTATTCCCAGCTCGGTTATGAGCTATTGGCGCAAATCCTGGAAAAAACCACGGGAAACACCTTTCATGAATTAGCATCGGATCTTTTTAGCAGGTATGGATTGAAAAACACGTACCACCCCGATGCTAAAAATTATACAAATCTGGTAAAAGGGTACGAAGAGGCGGAAAATGGGAAATTGAGCCTTGCCACCAATAGTCTTGAAAATTATGCTGCCGCAGGTTCTTTTATCTCCAATGCAGGAGACCTGAACCAATGGAATGAGCTACTTTACTCAGGGAAATTGGTGCGGGAAGAGACGTTGGCCTTGATGAAAACCAGATATGCCACACGGCTACACCCGGTGTTTGACAAAATAGAATATGGGTATGGCTTGCTTTTTAAAGAGGGGGAGAACGCTATACAAATAGGAGCATTTGGATACGCCCCGGGCTTTGTGTCTGCCTGCTATCATTATCCGCAGAGCAATATGAATTTAATCCTACTTGAAAACACGGCTAGAAAGTTGGATAATTTTAAAGAAACCTTTCGGGCGCAAACCGAAATAATGGAATTACTAAAAAGTCAACGCTCCTCCTAAGCGTAGCGTCCCGCTACACTTGCTTATAAGACTCTCTTTAACAGCTGAAAATATATGGCCGTAGCGAGACGCTATGGCCAGCAAAGGCTGTGTACCCCTATGAGTGGAAAAGATCGGCAGGAAATAATCAGTGCATTTAAGCACTTTTCAAAGAGTAACTAACTATCTTTCAGAGAAATAAAACGCCAAACCCTATTGGCGTGTACAACCCCTATGCGCAGACACATTGATTGTGTGCAACCAAAGTAGATCTCAACCGTAAAAGCGCCAAAATATGAGGAAGGTCGTTATTTTTTGCAGCCGTTATTCTTTGTGCCCTCAGCTGTAGGACACAGCAATACACTCAATCGGATTCGGGCTTGAAATATATAGTGCTGAAAAAAGGGAAAGGCGAAGCGGCTCAATTGGGAAGTGAAGTCCTGATCCACGAAAAGATGAGTTATCCGAATGACTCTTTGCTGTTTTCATCTTACGACCTGCCAGGCCCGGTTAAATTCATGGTAGGAGCAAATCAAGTTATAGCGGGTGTTGATGAAGGGGTACGGGGCATGAAAAAAGGGGAAATACGAAAACTTATAGTTCCACCATCCCTAAGTAAGCGATCGGGAAATCAAACATTCCCGCAGCCCGATTCTACATTAGTTTATGAAATTGAATTGATCGATATTCTCTCTAACAACTAGCACATGGTATTTTCAGCACCCATCCGACTTTTGGCTTCATTGGCCCTCATTACCTTATATGCCTGTAACGGGCAAACCCAAAGCAACCCTAAACCTGCCCCGGACAGCGAAATCCTATTGACCCACCATCCCGTTCAGGAAACGGATGGCGTGG
>CETZ01050008.1_pt1 | contig 14865 bp, 11 predicted proteins | sample 531441 | NCBI WGS metagenome assembly CETZ01 (sample SAMEA2623098, study PRJEB7988) | marine metagenome | isolation source: saline water (ENVO:00002010), including | reverse complement strand
TGAATTAAAAATGCTACTCGCTCCCTGAATTGAGGGCGAAGTATACTCATGATCAAAGACTAACTCTAATTTGATATTGGTCAGGTCAGGCCTATGCTTGCAAAGTAATGAGCGATCGTGAAACTATCTATAAGGATTAGTGAAGCAGGAGCCTTATTTGTGGTAACACTTCAGGCGCTTTTAGGCTTAGCGGTTTTTATTGGACTCGCTGTCCTGTGTAGCGAGCAACGTCGAATGCTAAATTGGCAACTATTAGCCGCCGGGCTTGGTTTGCAGTTCCTCGTTGCGTTTGTGATGTTCCGCTTTGAATTACTCCAAGCTTTACTCAATGCATTAAACCGGGTTGTGGTAGCGATTGCCGATGCAACTGAGGCGGGTAGTCTTTTTGTCTTCGGGTACCTAGGTGGAGATCCCTCGAATGTAGCCTATCCGTTTTCCGTCGATAACCCCGAAGCAACGGTGATCCTGGCGTTTCGGATTCTACCTTTGATACTTATTTTTACGGTCCTATCTGCCATTCTATGGCACTACCGAATTCTTCCCTTGATCGTACGTGGTTTCTCAATTGTGTTACGCCGGGCAATGGGTGTCAGCGGTGCAGTGGGACTTAGTGCTGCTGCCAATATCTTTATTGGTATGGTGGAATCACCAGCCCTCATTCGACCATATATAAAAAGACTCACACGGAGTGAATTGTTCGTAGTGATGTCCTGTGGCATGGCTACTATCGCCGGCACTGTCATGGTGCTTTATTCGGTGATTCTGGGGGAGATGATAGATAATGCTCTGGCGCATATTCTGACAGCGTCAGTGATCAGTGCCCCCGCAGCCATAATGCTTGCCCTGATCATGGTGCCCACGGTAGCAGAAGATTCAGCACAAATTGCTGGTGGTGATGCGGTCGATATTAGCACCGACTACCACAACGTTATGGATGCCATTGCGAGAGGAACCAGTGACGGGTTGAAACTCACGGTTAACGTGGGCGCAATGTTGTTGGTGTTCGTTGCCTTAGTTGCTTTATTCAACAGTGCTCTGTCACTGCTGCCTTATTCCAGCGACGATCCACTTACTCTGCAAACAATACTCGGATGGATGTTTGCTCCCCTAGTTTGGTTGATGGGCATTCCTTGGCAGGAAGCACAATTGGCTGGTACGTTGATGGGCATCAAGACAGCATTGAATGAGCTGCTTGCGTTTCTTGCTTTGGTTGATCTGCCGGCGGAGTCATTATCCGACAAATCTACAATCATTATGACCTATGCATTATGTGGCTTCGCCAATTTTGGTAGCCTTGGTATTATGATAGCGGGTCTTACAGGAATGTGTTCGGAGCGCGCCCATGAAATTGTGGCGCTAGCACCCAAGTCCCTCATTTCCGGAACCCTGGCGACCTGCATGACAGGAACAATTGCCGGGCTGCTCTCTTTATAGCCTGAACTAGCCTGAACGAAAAATCCTAAAACCTTTAAAAGGAGCCATCGTGAAAAAGCATCTGTTGGTGTTGACTACATTATTCGTCACTAATCTTTCGTACGGACAAATCAGCGCTAAGCTCATGCGCTACATGGATGTGTCTGATAATCAGATTGTTTTCGTCTACGGTGGCGATGTGTGGTTGGTGGCCAAGCAGGGTGGCACTGCCATACAACTCACTAACTCGCCTGGTGAGGAGAGTTATCCGAGATTTTCCCCCGATGGTTCGGAAGTAGCCTACACGGCGAGCTATAACGGGAACGAGGATATATTTGTTGTGCCGGCTACTGGAGGTAGACCCACACGGGTTACTTACCAGTCTCATGCAGACCGAATGGTAGAGTGGCATCCGGACGGAGAGCATATTTTGTTTGCTTCTTCGCGTGCTAGTGGTATTCAACGAGTGCGAAAATTTTTCCTGGTAGATAAGGAAGGGGGATTACCTGAGCCCTTAAAAGTACCTTATGGTGAGCTGGCTAGTTTCTCACCAGATGGATCTCAATTGGCCTATGTGACTCGGCTTGCCGAAGATCGTCCTTTTAAACGTTATCGCGGTGGCTACTCCTCTGATATTTACTTGTATGACCTGGAAAATGATACGGCAATCAATATCACGGACAGTAACGCTATCGATGCTAAGCCGGCCTGGATAGGGGATAAAATCTTCTTCATCTCCGATCAGGGTGCCAACATGCGCCTTAATATTTATGCCTATGATATCCGAGAAGGATCCACTACCCAGATTACGGAATTTGAAGACTTTGATATCTCGTATCTTGGTGCGAGTAGCAACGACCTCGTATTTGAAGCTGGAGGTGAGCTTTTCCAGATGAATATCGACAATATGGATGTTCAAGCTGTTCCGGTGAGTGTGGTGAGTGACCTTTCTGGAGAGATTCCAAGAGGCGAAGATGTGAGTCGTCGTATTACTAACATGACCGCTTCTCCTGGCGGCAAACGCATCGTGTTCGAAGCTCGTGGAGAGCTTTTCAATGTGCCTGTGAAAGAGGGTTATAGCGTTAACATGACTCAGAGCAGCGGCGCCTTCGATCACAATCCCGCTTGGTCGCCGGACGGGGAGCTACTAGCCTATTGGAGCGATAAGACAGGTGAATACGAGATTCATCTGCAGAAAACAGATACTAATAGCAGCGCAAGACAACTTACTCACCGAGGAAGGGGGTTTGGATACGATTTGTTTTGGTCACCGGACAGCAGCAAGCTTGCTTTCATAGACGAGACCAACACTATCTTCCTGGTTGAAGCTGAGACAGGAGAAATGAATGTTGTCGGTAACTACACCTGGAACATTGGGCATGGAGGCCGCTTCACCTACTCTATGGCTTGGTCACCAGATTCTCGATGGTTGGCTTTTGCTCAGGGCCAAGACAACGCCAATGACGCCATTTTTATCTATGATGCAGCGGAAGATGAATCACACCAGGTGACAAGCGGTTATTACCAGGATGCGTCGCCCGTTTTTAGTGCCGATGGCAATTACTTATTTTTTCTAACCAATCGAAACATGGAGGCGGTGTATTCTGACCTTGATGCGACCTGGATTTATCCGAATTCAGCGCAGATTGCTGCAATTAGCCTATTGCCAGAGACGCCAACGCTTCTGCCCGTGAAAAATGATGAGGTTGAGTTAGAAACGGAAGTCGATGGGGGCTCGGACGAAACGCCAAACGAAGATGACCAAATAGAGCCGGATGTAGGTATAGATTTCAGCGACATGGAATCACGTTTGGTGTTGTTACCTCCAGAGGCTGGCAATATAGGGCAGCTATTCCCCTTCCCAGGTAAGCTAGCCTATCTTCGTCAGCCCAATAGCGGATCCACGGGAGAAAATTCTTCCCTGATGTTTTATGACTTTGAACAACGTGAAGAACAAACTGTGTTCGGGGATGTTGATCGCGCTGTTCAGACTGCTGATGGGAAGGCGATGCTTATTGCCTCCAATAACCGCTACGGCATTGTTGAAGTGGCCTCAGATCAGAAACTGGAAGAGTCTATTCCCACTGACGGTTTGGTCATGAATCTAGTGCCCCGAGAAGAGTGGCAGCAGATATTTGATGACACCTGGCGCCGTTACAGGGATTTCTTCTACGATCCGAACATGCATGGCATAGACTGGAATGAGATGCGAGAACAATACGGCGCCCTATTGGCCGATGCCCGCACTCGCTGGGATGTGCAGAATATCCAGTTTCATCTCCTCGGTGAAACCAGCGCCGGGCATACCTACGTGCGCGATGGCGATGTCGAGCGGGCAGAGCGTCGAGAGACCGGTTTCCTTGGTATTGATTGGGCTCAGAATGACAATCTGTACCTGATTGACAGAATTGTTCGACCCGCATCGTGGGACATCGAAGTACGTTCGCCTTTTGACTTGACTGGCGTGAGTGTGCAGGAAGGGGATTACATCCTGGCTGTAAATGGTATTTATCTCGATACTGGTAAGGACCCATATGCAGCTTTTGAAGGGCTTTCCGGTGACACAATTTCTCTGTTGGTAAGCCCGACAGGGGAACTTGAGGACACCAAATCCATTACCGTGCGGGCGCTAACCCAGAACCAGGAAAATGCGCTCCGGAATCTTGAATGGGTTGAAACCAATCGCAAGACAGTGAGTGAACTGTCGGGGGGTAGGCTGGGATACATTTACATGACTAACACCGCGGATCGTGGTCAGTTGGAACTTGTTCGCATGTTCTACGGACAGCTAGATAAGGAAGGTTTTATTATTGATGAGCGTTTTAATGGTGGAGGCCAGCTAGCGGATCGGTTCTTGGAACTGATGCAAAGGCCAGTCGTTTACAATTTGCACTGGCGCCATGGACGCGATCAGACGCAGCCAATCAAAACCAATCCAGGGCCCATGGGTATGTTAATAAATGGCTGGGCGGCTTCTGGCGGGGACGGCTTGCCTTGGGCGTTCCAAGAATTAGAAGCAGGGCCTATTGTTGGTGAAAACACAATGGGTATCTTGGTAGGTCCCGCCACTGGACACACCTTAATCGATGGCGGTGGAATTACCGTTCCGGGCGCCCGCTTGTATGATAATGATGGGCACTGGTTCTGGGAAGGCGAAGGAGTGAGTCCCGATATTGAAGTGTGGGATGATCCGTCCATATTAGCTCAAGGAGGTGATCCCCAAATTGAGCGCGTGGTAGAGGAAGTGCTTAAATTAATAGAGGACGCCCCGCCGCGCATGACTCCAGCTCCGCCCCTGGAAGATAGAACGGCAAGTGGACTTAGGGACAATTAGGGTTCATCTTTCTGAAGAGCTGGCATCACGAATTCCTTTAAATTCGTTCCCTGGAAGCCATTCTGGGAAGCTAGTTTCCTGAATGAGTCTCTCTGCCATGTCGAAGTACATCATGATGTCCTCGGCAGCTCCACTTAGATCCCAATTCGCGTTGTACTCGTCCGAAGGTGCATGATAACGGTTATCTGTGTAATCCTGCGCTTGAGCCTCACCATATTCGCGCCCGAATTCAATATTATCTTTTCCCGATTCAGCAAAGAGTGCCGGGACTCCCACTTTAGCAAAATTGAAATGATCAGAACGGTAATAGAGGCCTCGTTCCGGGTTGGGTTCAGCAGAAAGGTAGCGACCCTGGCTCGAAGCTGCGACTTCTAGATAGTCCTCTAGTTCACTACTGCGAGCTCCAATCACCATCACATCATGAGTACGGCCAAATGTATTCATATTGTCCATGTTGATGTTAGCTACCGTTTTGGGGATAGGATAGACGGGATTTTCAGCATACCATTGCGAGCCCAGTAATCCGGATTCCTCGGCCGTGACTGCTAGAAATACTACCGTCCGTGCAGGAGGAGCGGCTTGAGCATGGAGATGGGCCAGAGCCAACAGTCCGGCTGTGCCCGTCGCATTGTCTGCTGCACCATTCCAAATATTGTCGCCTTCTACCGCAGGATTCACGCCTAGGTGATCCCAGTGGGCGGTATAGATAATGGTTTCATCCGGTCGCGCGGTGCCAGGTATAGCGGCGATGACATTTTGGGATTCGGATGTGCGTACCGAGTTTTCGATGGTTATATTAGCTTTTATATCCGCCATGGAAACTGCGCTAAAACCAGGCTCTGAGGCAGCGGCTTTGAGTTCGTGATAGACCAGTCCCGCGCCATCAAACAATGCTTCCGCAGAATCCAAGGTTAGCCAGCCTTCTATTTCAGCCCGGTCCCCATTCAGGTTCTCTGCCTCCAATCCAATTTGCGGGCCTGACCAACTATTACTAACCACTTCCCAGCCATAACCGGCGGGGCCGGTTTCATGCACTATCAGCGCAGCTGCCGCGCCTTGACGCGCTGCTTCTTCAAACTTGTACGTCCAGCGACCGTAATAAGTCATAGCATTGCCATTAAATAGATCAGGGTTCTGAGTAGCGTATCCAGGATCATTCACCAAGATGATCACTGTCTTGTCAGCAACATCTATCCCCGCGTAGTCATTCCAGTTGCGTTCGGGTGCAACAATGCCATATCCAACAAACACCACGTCACTGCCCTGAACTGTTACATAAGGAATTTGTTGTTGGGTACCGACCATTACCTGGTCGCCATAATTAAAAGTAGCTTCGTAGTCGCTGCCTTGCATGTAGATAAAGGCATTGCTGGAAGTGGTGAGTTCTGTTACTGCGACTGATTGAAAGTAAGAATCTCCGTTGCCCGGACCGATACCCAAACTCTGGAACTCATCTCTTAGATAGTTAATAGTTTTATCTTCTCCTGGAGTGGCCGGAGCTCGACCTTCGAACTCGTCGGAGGCAAGCATTGCCGTGTGTCTATGAAGGATCTCTTCTATCTCAGCAGTTGCCAGCTGAGAGGAGTCATTTTGTACTCTTTCTCGCTCGGAGTTTTGCAGGAGTTCCTCATTGCAGGAAATTAGACCCACAACAAGTATTAATGGTAGGAGTAAAAAACGAACAGACATGGCCGCCTCGATATCAAACTTATTAAACATGCGGTAGAAACAATAACCTAACTATTAGATTATGGCTATTGATCGGGATTCCCGGGAGGGGGTGCGGTTCCGGACCTGTCTGGCCTGAAAGGCGGTTGACCCGGCCCACCCTGAGGGCCAGCGGGGCCTCCACGCCTGAATCCTGGTCTACCATTTCTGCCACGTGATCTGTCTGCCCCATCACGAGGACCTCGTCTCTGCACAAATTCTTGTGCTATTTGACGTTCTTCTTCAGAGAGCTCATTGAACAGGGTGATAGTTTGTTGATGAGAAAGAGACTGGTAGCGTTCGTTGGCTTCACGTAATGCAGTGAAGGCTTGGTCCAGCGCTTGTGCATCAAAAGTATCTGACGCCATCAATTCGTTTACGCGACGTTGTGCTTGTCCCATCTCACGACGAATCGGACGAATCTCGCTATAGCTCTGTTCTAGCAGAGGTTCAAGTTCCATCCGACGTTCTTCACTTAAATCTCGTACTACCCAACCAACATTAGGTGGAAAGGGTCTTGGTCCAAATTCACGCGTGTTAGAGGTTCGGTATCCAATGCCACCAATAAAAACCAGATTGACTGCTACGGAGGCGACCAGCACTGTCAGGATTAATTTGTTCCTATCCATCATTAAAAATCGTTCTCCGAGTAGTTGTTTAACGAGAGCATGGTTAGCTCATCCTCCCAGTATTCCATTTCGTCGGACTCGAATGTCACACCGAAACTGTAAAAATTGCCGAGAACAATTCCGAATACTAGCGGCAAACAGGCAGCCGCGACTGGTTGCCACAATCGTAAAGTGAATCTGCTATTAGGAAGTAACCACTCCAACAATTGCTCCAGGAGCGAAGGAGTGCGCGGAGGAAGAGATTGACCCAGTATTTTAGCTTCAAGGCCACTAAACATCGGAACGGGAAGCTCATCCAGTTGTTGTTCTAGTTCCAGGTAGTCTTTCATCAGCGCTCGTGCTTCTTCACTGGTTGCTAAAAAATCCTCACCAGCTATCTGAAGGTCAGATGGCCATGCTGCTAAATTTGAACTATGGACCTCGATTAAGTGCGAAAATTCGTCAAGTGTAATCATCTTACATATCGTCTATTCATTGGTGTTCGATTCCTGTTTCACTAAGTTCGTTTCTAAGGCTGCGTTTCGCCCGTGCGATCGCTGACTCGAGTGCCTTGATTGACATATTCATGATAACAGCAGCTTCTTTGTTGGAGAATCCGGAGTAATGACACAGAACCAAGGCGCTGCGCTGGTTTTCCGGCAGCCCCCTAATAGCCATTTCCAGTTGTTTTGCCCGCTGAAATGCTTCGCTTCCTTCTCTAGGATTCTCATGTGGTTCTTGATTCGGTTCGACCCCTTCTAGGATTTCAGACTGTAACTGGGTTCTTCTATGCTTTCTCAGAAAATCGATACACAAGTTATGAGCTATGCGATGTAACCAGGTGGAAAGTTTTGATTTCTCGACTTGCCATTTGCCAGCATTTATCCATAACTTGAGAAATGCCTCCTGTGCAATGTCCTCAGTGTCCTTCTGATTACCGAGCATCCGGTAAGCGTAATGGCTAACTGATTTTAGATGCTGTTTGACGATGACTTGATATGCGGACTGATCGCCATTAACTACTGCTAGCATCAATTCTTCATCCGTCATTACGCTCTTAAAAAGCCCCTTACATAAATGACAAAACTATATCTATTAGGATTGTCCTCCACTATTCCCACGAGGTCTACCTCGTCTATCAGAACCACGGCGACTACCTGATTCACGAGAGCCAGTTGGTCCTCCGAAATTGGAGCGACGCTGTCGACGGAGTTCCCTTCCAGTTAAAACGCCATCACCATCTCGATCCATAGCATCGAAGTTAGCTTCCTGAAACTCGGCGAGCGTGATCATTTCGTCACCGTTAACGTCCATTTCATGAAAACGTTCCTCGGCTCGGGCGGTCATTCTCTCGCGCATTTGGGCACGACGTGCGTCAAGTTCATCCGGATCAGGCCTATCATTCTGCTGCCCGCTTTGCTGATCGCCACGAACTCTGCTCCTTGGTCTAAAGTTCGGACGAGTGTTCAAAAACTCATCGATGGTCAAGACCCCATTGCTATCAGTATCGAGCCGAGACAGTCCGTTCCTGTCGCTCTCCTGGAATTCAACAAAGCTGATTACTCCATCACCATTTATATCCAATTGGTCCACACCGCCGCGGCTGGCTCGTTTCTCTTCAGCTGCTAAAAGAGCCGTTGAAGAAAGTAGAAATCCCAGTCCAGCAATCCAGGTTAATTTCTGCATATTATTGCTCCTACATATCAAGTTATTCGTTAGCTTATACGCAAAAGGTGACGTTTCCCGTCGCCTTCTTAGTTCTATGTAGGGGTGTTAAAGCAGGGAGCAGCGGTTGCTTCACTCCCTCTTCCGTGTAAGCATGGCAAACCCATCTAAGGAGCGGTCGCATATGATTAACCGAATGCAAAGATTCGCGGGAGGATTAGCGGCATTAATTGCTGTTGGCTTGCTGTTAACTTCTCAGACTTATGGACAGGAATACATCATGGATCCGGACTGGCCCAAACCATTGCCTGAAGGTATTGAATGGGGTCAAGTTCCCAATGTCACCATTGATCAGGAAGGATATATATACGCTTTCCATCGCGCAGATCCACCAGTGTTAAAATTCGACAAAGAAGGAACCCTAGTGGATTCCTTTGGCTCCCCAAACTGGGTAGCGACCCCCCACGGATTTCGGGTTACTCCTGACGGTGATATTTGGGCTACCGATTACAATCCGCAGTCTGGTCACACAATTACTAAGATTAATACCAATGGCCGTATCTTGCTGCGGCTAGGCGCGCGGGGGTTTATCGGAACCGGGCCAAACACTTTTAATGGGCCGACAGATGTCGCTCAGGCTCCTGATGGTAGTTTTTTTGTAGCAGATGGTCACTGGAATAATCGCATCGTTAAATTCGATAAGGACGGAAGATATTTATCGGAATGGGGTAAAAAGGGATCTGGGCAGGGCGAAGTCAATGTGCCCCATACTATCGTCATTGATCGCCGGGGAAGAGTCCTCGTTGGTGACCGCTCTAATGAACGCGTTCAGATCTTTAACCAAGAAGGGGAATATCTAGATGAGTGGGATCAGTTTGGTCGGCCCAGCGGCATGTTTATCGACCAAAACGATGTCCTCTACGTTGCAGACTATGAAAAACTGCGTCGGATTACCTACGGTAGTGCAGAAGATGGCACAGTGATGGGTTATATTGAAGGCTCTGAAGCGGAAGGTGTTGTGGTCGATGCCGAAGGGAATGTTTACACTGGCGAAGTTACAGGTGGGCAGAGCGGCGAAGGCCGAATCATACGCAAATTCATAAAACAATAGTTCATTAAGCTGGATTTTATAATCGGAGCTGCTGGCGGCATCGCCAAAAGCTCCCGCAGCTTGCGCTTTTGGTTAAATTAACCCCGTTTCTCTTTATTTGATAGAATCCCGCTCCTTCTAACTTTCGGAAGCACATACACCTATAGTTTGTAGGTGTATTAAGGCTAATGCGCGATACACTCGAATATGCAACTAGTTGAAGAAAAACTGGACGAACACCACCTCGACGAGAAAGAAGTTGTCGACGTTGTCGTGCGCTTTGCGGGGGATTCCGGTGACGGAATGCAATTGACCGGAACCAACTTTGCCCAAGCTACCGCACTTTATGGAAACGACCTCTCAACTTTCCCTGATTTCCCAGCAGAGATTCGAGCGCCAGTTGGAGCAACCTTTGGTGTTTCAGCTTTTCAGATTTATTTTGGAGCAGAAGATATAACTACCGCTGGTGACTCTCTGGATGTGTTGGTAGCAATGAATCCTGCAGCTCTAGTCACCAACGTTGGTAATCTCATTACCGGCGGTCTAATTATAGTCGACAGTGGCAGTTTTACCGCAAAGAATCTCACTAAGGCTAAGTACAAAACGAATCCATTGGAGGACGGTTCGCTTAATGGATTCAGGCTTCTCAGTATCGACATTTCTAAGCAAGTGCTTAGTGCAGTCAAGCCTTTTGGCCTGGGCCACAAATCAAGTCTGCGTTGCAAGAACATATGGGCCCTGGGATTGGTAATGTGGCTGTTTGATCGGGATCGCGATCCAACCATCGAAAGCCTGAGAACCAAATTTGCAAACAAGCCTGAAATAGCAAATGCCAATATTGCGGCACTCAATGCTGGACATGCCTATGGTGAAACTGCCGAACTACCAACTGGCATTCATGTATATAAGGTGCCAAAAGCAAAAGTTGCACCTGGCACTTATAGAAACATTACAGGCACTACCGCTCTCGCTTGGGGATTGATAGCAGGTTCCGAGCTGTCGGAAATTGATTTGGTATTTGCTTCTTACCCAATTACGCCGGCATCGAATGTCTTACACGAACTAGTGACCCACAAGCAATTTCGAGTAAAAACCTTTCAGGCTGAGGACGAAATTGCAGCGGTTTGTGCGGCAGTGGGCGCTTCATTCGCTGGTTCTCTTGGAGTGACATCCAGTGCCGGCCCCGGGATTACCTTGAAAGCTGAAGGGATGGCTCTTGCAGCGGCTAGCGAGTTGCCTCTTATCGTTGTGGACAGCCAACGCGGTGGGCCTTCCACGGGAATGCCTACCAAGACAGAACAGTCAGATTTCAACATGGCCCTTTATGGCCGTCACGGAGATACTCCTTTACCTGTAGTAGCCGCTTCAACTCCTACTGATTGTTTCGAAGTGGCCATCGAAGCTGTGCGTATCGCTACCAAGTACATGACTCCCGTAGTACTTTTATCTGACGGTTATCTGGCAAATGCTTCCGAGCCTTGGCAAATTCCCGATGTAGAATCCCTGCCGGCTTTTCCAGTTAAGCATTATAACGAGGTGGAAGGTTTCAAGCCTTCGCTGCGAGATGAAGAGACACTGGCGCGAGTGTGGGCGAAACCTGGCACACCCGGATTAGAACATCGCATTGGTGGTATCGAGCGTAGCTATGAGACGGGCGATATTTCTTACGACCCGGAAAATCACCAGAAGATGACAGATTTGCGAGCGGCCAAGGTGGCAGGGATAGCTGATGATATCCCGCTACAGGATGTGTGCTATGGGAAAGACACTGGCAAGCTGGCTGTGGTTGGGTGGGGTTCAACATTTGGCGCTATTCACCAAGCCGTAAAAAGAGCTTCGGCTGAGGGGTTAGAGGTATCACACATCCAGGTTAGATACTTATGCCCATTACCACGCAACCTCGGTGAGCTGTTAAATAATTTCGAAGCAGTACTGATACCAGAAATGAACACCGGCCAGTTCATTCGGCTGATTCGTTCCGAATATCTGATTGATGCCATTGGATTAAACAAAGTGACAGGGCAGCCCTTCAAGATCGGTGAGATTTTGGCAGCGATTCACCAGAAATATGCTGAACTGGAGAGCGAGTCATGAATAAGCCACTGTCTACTCTCACGCTCAAGGACTTCGCCTCTGACCAGGAGGTGAGGTGGTGCCCAGGTTGTGGCGACTACGCCATCTTGAAAACAATGCAGAAGCTGATGCCGGAACTCAATAGGCCGAAAGAAAACCAGGTGTTTATTTCGGGCATAGGCTGTTCATCCCGATTTCCCTATTACATGAACACTTACGGGTTTCATACCATTCATGGGCGCGCACCTGCGATTGCCACTGGTGTCAAACTTGCGAATCCCGAACTTGACGTTTGGGTAATTACCGGGGATGGAGATGGCTTTAGTATCGGTGGTAACCATATTCTGCATGTCATTAGACGGAACGTGGATTTGCAGATATTGCTATTCAACAATCAGATATACGGACTTACTAAGGGCCAGTATTCACCGACCTCAGAGCTGGGGACACGATCTCCGTCCTCGCCGGAAGGGTCTACCGATTCACCTCTATCGCCTTGCCACGTTGTATTTGGTTCCGGTGGCACCTTTGTAGCAAGATCTATAGATACTGAAGCCAGACATCTTTCCGAAACGGTAAAGAAAGCGCATGCTCATCAAGGCGCTGCCTTTATAGAAATATTGCAGAACTGCCCCATCTACAATGACGGCATTTTTGAACAGGTTAAAGACAAGAAGCTAGCGCCTGATTTTCGAGTGGAGATAGAACATGGGCAGCCCATCGTGTTTGGGCAAGATAATGAAAAAGCTATCTACCTCAACCGGGAGACACTTTCGCTTGAAATAATTACTACCGCTGGCAATGAAGAAAAGGTCCTGGTTCATGACGAAACGAACAAGTCTCAGGGACAGTTACTAGCAGCCATGAGCGGGCCAGATTTGCCGGTAGCTGTGGGTGTGTTATATCGAGAAGAAAGACCTTCTTTTACTGAAGAGTCGGAACGACAGCTTGGAAAAGCCCGTTCGAAGTCCGCTTCACTCCAGGCTCTGTTACACAGCGGCCATACTTGGGATGTCAAGTAGACTCTGACATTTATTAGACTAAAGGCTAGGAGACATCATCCATGCGCATCAAGGTCCTAACAACGCTTTTCCTCTCTTTCTTGACCTCTCATTCCTTAGCTCAAACACTGGAAGACGAAGCCGTGGGGTGGCTACAAAATTTCATTCGCATAGATACGATTAATCCGCCAGGTAATGAATATCGTGCAGTCGATTTCTATGCTCGGATTTTCGAAGCAGAGGGCATCCACTACGAAACAGCCGAAAGCGCAGAGGGACGGGGAAATATCTGGGCGAGACTAGAGGGTGGTGACGAACCTGGGTTAATTTTATTGCAACATACCGATGTGGTGCCAGCCGAGGAAGAATTCTGGACTATAGACCCATTATCCGGCGAAATTCGTGATGGTTATATTCTTGGCCGCGGCACTCGCGATATGAAAGGCCTCGGTATTATTCAGCTGGCGACCTTTCTCAGTTTGCATCGTTCTGGCGTTGTACTGAACAGAGATATCATTTTTCTCGCTACCGCAGATGAAGAAGCTGGCGGTTATTTTGGAGTGGGATGGTTGATTGAAAATCATCCGGAAATTTTTGAAGGTGCCAGGATATTGCTCAACGAAGGCGGTGGCGGCAGCCGCAGTGAAGAGGGCAATGTCGTGTTTGGAGTAGAAGTCACACAAAAGGTACCGGTATGGTTGCGTTTGAATGCCATCGATACCCCTGGCCATGGCTCATCGCCTCGCACGACGAGTTCAGTAACTCGAATTGTGCAGGCATTGAATATTTTGATAGAAAACCCGTTTCCGCCCCGGGTCATTGGCCCTGTCGCCGAGTATTTTGCTCAGTTGTCAGTTGACATGGACGAGGAATGGGGGCCAGCTTATTCCAATATAAATGACGCAATTGGTGATTCCGCGTTCATGCAGAAATTGCATGAGGTTAGACCTGGACACAATTCGCTGGTGCGCGATACTTGTTCGATGACACGTCTTAGTGGATCTTCAAAGATTAATGTGATTCCACCGGAAGCTTGGGCAGAACTAGACTGCCGAGTTCTGCCTGATAAGCCGGCTGAGGTATTTATCACTGAACTGGAAGCGATGATCGGCGATACCGGTGTTGAAATCGAAACAATAATGGCTTTCACACCGGCTATTTCTGAAACTAGTACGCGATTGTTTGCCGCTATTGAGAGAGTGACTCAAGAACTGCATCCTGGTTCACGTGTGCTTCCGTCCGTTAGCACTGGTTTTACTGACAGCCATTTCACTCGTGACCTTGGTATCGTCAGTTACGGTTTTAATCCACTTATAACTAACAGCGGTGAGCATACTGGTGTGCATGGTAACGATGAGCAGGTAGGTGAGCAGGCGTTTAGGCGGGCGGTGAATGATTACTACGCTGTAGTGCGGAATGTTGTAATTGACTAGATTGGTGCAGCATGTCAAATTCCAACAATATTAGTTAAGGTAAACCTTCGCCATGAGTTCTATGTTTATCAATCGCCGAAAGTTTTTCGCAATGGGGGCCGCTGGCATTGGTATGTTTGCAGGCGGAGGTCTTGTCCGACATTCGCAGGCTACGGCGGCGACTTCTTCAGCACCTTTTTATAAATTGAGCGACATTGGTTCGTTGCAACCTCCCGATGAAAATGGGTTCATGTTGCCGCCTGGTTTCAGTTACCGAGAAGTGGCGCGTTCGGGACAATCTCCAGGTGGATCATCAGGATACATCTGGCACCCGTCCCCGGATGGTGGAGCTTGCTTTCCGACAGACGATGGTGGTTGGGTCTACGTTTCAAACAGCGAATTAGGCAGACAAGAAGGTGGAGTGGGTGCTCTAAGGTTTAATTCCCAAGGAGAGATAGTCGACGCCTATTCAATTCTCAGCGACACATCCGTAAATTGTGCGGGTGGAGCAACCCCGTGGGGTACTTGGCTTTCCGCCGAGGAGGTTGAAACGGGGCAGATC
>CETZ01264356.1_pt1 | contig 14866 bp, 3 predicted proteins | sample 531441 | NCBI WGS metagenome assembly CETZ01 (sample SAMEA2623098, study PRJEB7988) | marine metagenome | isolation source: saline water (ENVO:00002010), including | reverse complement strand
CACTTTTGAGGTGTCTTTAAAGCTGTTGCATTCCTGCAAACGGTTTGCTTCGGGGATTTCACAATTTTCCATGGTTATCAGGGCATTCTGTACCGTACGGAGGGCCATTTTGTTTTTCTGTTTCTCCGCCTTGAAACCGAGAGTGTCTTTCTCTACGATGAATCCCTTCACCTGGTGATTCTCCTCATCCTGGGCCCAGATGATCACGAGATCTGCAAAAGTGGCGTTGCCTATCCACTTCTTTTGTCCGTTCAATATCCATACATCTCCCTCTCTGCGGCAGGTAGTCTCCAGCCCCCCCGCTACCGCTGAACCCACGTTTGGCTCCGTAAGGCCAAAGGCCCCTATCTTCTCCAGGCGCTGCATGGGAGGCAGCCATTTCCACTTTTGTTCCTCGCTGCCGCAGAAGTAGATACTTCCCATGGCCAGACCGCTCTGAACCCCGAAGAAGGTTGAAATGGAGGTATCCACCCTGGCCATTTCCATAGTGATAAAACCTTCCAGGAGATAGCTTCCCATAGGACTATCATAGCCTTTATACGTAAGTCCGGCTATATTCAATTCAGCCATTTTAGGAATAATATGCATGGGAAACTCCGCCTTATTCCAGTACTCATTGGCAATGGGCTGGATTTCCTTTTGCATAAACTCACGCACACGTAATTGTACTTCACGTTCCTCTGGTGAAAGGAAACGGGCCAACTGGTAGTAATCCCCTTCTATTTCCGGGGCTTTGTATTCTTTACTTTTGGACTTGATGATCTTCATGATCTGGTACATCTCCGTACGGTCCAGCTTGCCCAGGGCTTCAATGGTTTCAGAGACATCTATATTGGACAGTAGCTTGCCAAGCTTGCGAAGGTTTGAGAATACAGACATATAATAAGTGTTTAGGGTGAAACATTGCCTTGATGCCTAATGTTCCTCTTTCAATAAAAAACCCCGGCTTATTGCCGGGGTTCATTCTATTGTGAGCCTTACTGTCTTATAGCCGTTTCGGGATTTTCTCCGGGCAGCTCCTTATAACCCATATTCCAGAACATAAAGGCCCACTTATCGACCTGTTCCTGAATGATCTTATCGGTGGGCTTCCCGGCTCCATGTCCGGCATTGGTCTCAATGCGGATAAGGACTGGATCCTTTCCTTGATGAACTTCCTGAAGGCGGGCTGCAAACTTGAACGAATGCGCTGGTACAACCCGGTCATCATGATCACCCGTGGTGACCATGGTTGCAGGATACTCCGTACCCTCCTTCAAATTGTGGTAGGGGGAATATCCATACAGGTATTTGAACATTTCCTCATCATCTTCGGAGGTGCCATAATCATAGGCCCAGCCGGCCCCTGAAGTAAATTTATGGTAGCGCAGCATGTCCAGCACTCCTACCGCAGGAAATGCTACCTGCATAAGATCCGGACGTTGCGTCATAGTGGCCCCTACCAAAAGGCCTCCATTGGAACCTCCTGAAATAGCCAGTTTTTCACTACTGGTGTATTTGTTTTCAATCAGGTACTCTGCTGCTGCAATAAAATCATCAAATACATTTTGCTTGTTGAGCTTAGTACCGGCAGCATGCCATTTTTCGCCATACTCACCACCACCACGCAGGTTGGCCACGGCATATACTCCACCATTTTCCAGCAGGATTATATTGGAGGTGCTGAAGCTTGGCGTGAGGCTAATGTTAAAGCCTCCGTAACCATAGAGCATAGTTGGATTGGTACCATCCAGCTTCAGTCCCTTTTTGTAAGTGATGATCATCGGTACCTGGGTACCATCTTTGGAGGTGTAAAACACTTGCTTGGACTCATATTTTTCGGGGTCAAATTTTACCCCCGACTTTTTGTAAACCTCAGACTCCCCGCTTGCTATATCGTACTTAAAGGTAGTGGAAGGATATACGTAATTGGTAAAACTGTAATACAGAACGGTGTCTTCCATACGGCCACCAAAGCCCCCGGCAGAGCCAATACCGGGCAATTCTATCTCGCGCTCCATTTCACCCTGGTTATTGTATTGATATACTTTGGAAGCAGCGTCCACAATATAGTTGGTAAAGAACTTTCCTCCAGCCGTTCCGGCACGCAGCACATGCTCTGTTTCGGGGATAAACTCCTCCCAGGTTTCGGGTGTGGCATTCGGAAAAACAGCCGTCATTACCTTTCCGTTGGGCGCACCTAAATTGGTTTGTATAAAAAGCTTGTCTCCTTCGCTATGCAAAACACTGTGGTCGTTTTCAAAATTGTTCACCAGATTTATAATCGGACTCCCTGGTTTACGGAGGTCCTGGATATACAATTCATTGCCGGTAGTAGAGGTGGCAGCCGAAATTACCAGGAAGTTCTCATCCTCGGTAACACCGCCCGACACGTACCTCCGGGGCGTTTTTTCTCCACCAAATATCAGTTTATCGGATGCTTGCGGGGTTTTTAGTTTGTGGTAGAATAGCTTGTGATACTGGGTAAGGCCGGAAAGCTGGCTTCCATCCTTGGGCTTATCGTAACTGCTGTAATAAAAGCCATCATTTCCTTTCCAGGACAGGCCGGAAAACTTAACATCAATAAGGGTGTCTTCCACAATATTCTTCGTCTCAGCTTCCATGACAATCACTTTCCGCCAGTCTGAGCCGCCTTCCGAGATCTGGTAGGCAATCAGGCTGCCATCTTTAGTAAAGCTCATTCCACCCAGGGAGGTTGTTCCATCGTCCGAAAAGGTATTTGGGTCCAGGAATATCTCGGGAGTGCCTTCCTCACCTTTTTGACGATAGATAACAGCCTGGTTCTGCAGGCCATCATTCTTGAAGAAGTAGGTGTATTCACCTCTTACAAAGGGGGCCGAAATTCGCTCGTAATTCCACAGATCCGTAAGACGTTCATTAATGGAGCTGCGGTACGGGATTTTTTCCAGGTAACCGAAGGCAACTTCATTCTGAGCTTTTACCCAGGCTTCGGTTTCGGCTGAAGTATCATTTTCCAGCCAACGGTACGGGTCTTTAACTTCATTATCAAAATACCGGTCTACCACGCTGGTGTCTTTGCGTGTATCGGGATAATCAATTGAAGCAGTTTCTTTTTCCTTCACTTCGTTACATGAAAATAGCATGGCAGGAATTGCCAGCAGGGTTATTACATTTTTTGTTTTCATTGGACTTGCAGGGTTGAAAAGATTAGTGCAGCAGGAAATCAGGAACACAAATATACTGTTTTGAATTACTGAAAATAATAAGCCCTGACGCTACGCGTCAGGGCTTACATATTCCATCAGGAAGACCTTGGTTTACTGCCGCATGATACGCTTCACAGCAACACCCTGGTCTGTTGTTATCTTGAGGTGGTAAATGCCTCTGGCCATGTCACTGATGTCCATATCGGCCTTTTCGCTACCATCTACAGTCCTGCTCTTGAGGAGCTTGCCGTTTGGTGCGTAGACTTCAATCAGCATGTTTTGAGTACCAATACCCTTGTTTTCAACGTACACCCTTCCGGTTGTAGGGTTAGGGTACACCGCAAGCTCCGCTATATTGAACTCTTCTATACCAATACCACAAGTATCTACGTAAATCTCAAAACTAGCGGTGTCCGAAGGACAGGCAGCACCACTTACTACATATTGGATAATATAGGTGGCATTAGATGCAGCAGCCGAAGGATCAAACATACTACCATTAAGGGCGCCTGAGGCGTCAGCATCAATCCATACTCCACCGCTTTGGGCGTTGGGATCCAGGTACGTGGACATATCCACTACTCCCCCGGTATCACATATCGTATCGCGATCACCCATTCCGGCATTGGTGGGCGTTCCAACAATTCCCATAACAGAATCCATAGGGCTGATGCAAGCTCCGCTTATTACCATTTCGTAGAGGTAATAGTAACGGGTTGGCCCGAAGTCGGAACTATCCACCGTTACCAGGTTGCTGGCCCCGTACGGGTAATTAGCTCCGCCAGTTGGGCGGTATAGAATACCGGGTCCGGAAATGGGGATGGTATTGATGAAGTACACCCCGGGGGTAAGGAATATACCTACCTCTTTCTGAGCGGTATCGGCTCCACCAAAACTGATAATGTCACTAACCTGCATGGTGTCCGTTCTTGCCGGGTCCTGTATGGCTACTACAAAATTAAGGGCTCCGTTCACCGCGAAGGTAGCGGAGTCAATCCTTACATCCTGGTACACCGTAATCCACTGTCCGTTTATGAAGTTACCCGTAGGGTAGGTGTTTGAAGTGATGTTAAATGAAGGTCCTACCACAGAGCTGGGTCCGCTGCTCAATATTGCACTGGCCTTAAACTTGGTGTCTGCAGTTATATTGGCGGCAATTGCATTGCCATAGGTAAGGAATTCACCGGCATCATCAAACCACATTACATCCGTAGCAGTAGTGTTAGCTGAAAGGGTTACAACACCAGGCCCACAGGTACTATCACCCGTTAATGCCGGAGCCGTAAGACCGGTGCAGCTTACACACGCATCTACCCTGATGTTAAATACCGCAGTATCTGCAGGGCAACCAGCGGCAGCAGGCACCGAACGCACAACCTTGTAATTACCGGCCGTAAGAAGTGAAGGATCAAACATACTTCCGGACAGGGCGGCTGAAGCATTGGTAGTAGAGTACGTTCCTCCGGCACTGGCTCCGTCCGGAAGGTAGGTGTTCAGATTAATCGCAGCATCGCTGGTACAATAAGCCAGGTTTACATCTTCACCGGCATAGGCCACAATGTAAGAAGTAACGCTTACCGGGCTACCGAGGCAAACTTCACTTACCACCAGGTCAAAAGTATAGTAAATACGTGCCTGAGAGGTGAAGTTGGTACTGTCAATGCTCATAAGGCCAGGTAATACATAAGGGTAAACGGCTCCACCCGTGGCCCTGAATAAGAGGCCGGTACCGGCCAAAACCGTAACATTCATAAAGTAAACGCCTGGCGTGAGAACCACTCCCACTTCAACCTGGTAATCAGCCGTAGCAGCTCCGGTGGTAAACTCCTTTCCGCGCTGTATCTCGGTGATTCCACTGTCGTCCGAGGATATAACTACCTGGGCGGTAAGTACTCCGTTAGACCGTACGGTCATACTGTCGATACGAATAGTATCCATCACCGTAATCCACTGGCCGTTGGTGAAATTACCGAAGCCGTTGACCGATATCGAGGTCAATGGGCCTACGTGACCACTGTTTCCGGCAGGTACTACCTCGTTCAGGGTTACGGTGGTATCCCTGAAGGTTTGGAAGGCCAGGACATCTCCGGAAAGATCTACCTGGTTGGCCCCATTAAAATGGGCTACATAGTTACCCGGGGATGCCGTAAAACCGGTTAAACCGGCCGTACAAAGCGTGTCGTCCACAATGTTTGACACAAAGGGCAAACAGTTCACCATACTCTGCTGCTGCATCGTTTGGGAAAATGCAAGGGAACTTGTCAGGCAAAAGATTGCCCAAAAAGCTAGTAATCGTTTTTCCATGGTTCTTTCATTTAAGTTTAGAATAGGACTATGAAATTAATTAATTATCAGACACCTTATACCTGCATTAAAATTCAACCACTCAGGTTTACTTTATACAACTGTAGTTCAATGCATTAAACCTTTATCTATTTACCCCCTATCTTGAAAATTTCATTTTAACGGGCACGGTAAATAAAAAAAGCCCCCGAAACGGGGGCTTTCTCATTAACTATTTCCTTGAGGATTATTGGCGTGAGATCCTTCGGATAATCACACCTTCATCAGTGGTAACTCTCAGGTTGTAAATTCCACGGGCAAACTTGCTAAGATCTACCTCAGCGCGATCGTTGCCATTGAAATTTTCTCTCTTGAGGAGTTTGCCATTAAGAGCGTATACCTCAACCAGCATAGATTGAGTTCCTATGCCGTGGTTTTCAATATATACCTTTCCGGAAGTAGGATTAGGATACACCATAACGTCCTTACCAGCCAAGTTCTCATCCAGGTTGATTCCCGCAATAGTAACGGAATCCTGGAAGGTATCGGTACCACAAGGACCTGTAATGGTCAGCGTAACCTGATAACCTCCATTGTTGGTATAGTTATGCACAGGGTTTTGAGTGGCAGCGGTATTACCGTCACCAAAGTTCCAGCTCCATGATGTAGCACCTACTGAATTATCGGTAAAGGTAACCGCAAGGTTGGTCATGGTTGCAGAACCAAGCACATAGCTAAAGCCTGCATTCAGAGGACCGGATACCGTAACAAAGGTAAATGGCCCCGCAGGTGCACTGGTATCACCAGAAGCGCATATATCCCTAACGTAGAAGTCATAACTGGTTCCTGGCTGCAGACCGGTCACGGTAGTAGTAACATTGGAAGTAGTTACTACGGTTCCTGATCCAATGCTGAAACCGGTGGTTCCGTATTCCACGATGCTGGATTGGGTTGTACCACTACCAGCAGTCCAGCTCAAAGCAGCCTGGTTACAGGTAATGCTACCCGCTGCCAGGGCAGAAGGTGCAGGGCAAGCTACCGCTGCTCCGGTGATTGAGATATCATCCAGGGCGATATCGCCAGCACAGCAACCGTTGGACACTCCACGGAAACGAACCTGAATAGTCATACCGCTGTACGCTGAAAGGTCAACTATGGTATCATTATAAGGATCGGACTGTGAAGTGTTGAACTGACCGGTAAGCAGGTTCAAGTCTCTGTCCCATCCGCTTCCGGCATTAACATCCACGTGGAGGTCAGCCATCTGCGTTCCGAACATGTGGAAGTAGTACTTCAGTTCGGGATTGGAGATATTGCTCAGATTGATCATTGGAGAGATCAGCATAGTGGAATCTCCGGCAGTTGATCCTGATACATCCGCAGTTACGAACACCCCTCCCGTAGCCGGAGCCAGGGTATTATCACGATCCGGACCGGTAGAGGTGCCGGATGTGGTTTGAGGAGTGTTTCTGAATTCCCAGGAATAACCTCCGCTGGAAGAAGTTCCGGGGTTGTTGGAAATGATAGTCCAGCAACTGTCCACACCATCCCAATGGCCTACAGAGGCTCCTTCAAAGTCATAGCTGTAAGGCGCCATGTACGACACACATTCCGTACATAAGCTGATAGGTCCGATCCAGACACTTACGTCACCAAGACCGCAACTATCCCGAACATATACATCGTAGCAGGTAGCAGGGGTTAATCCTGAGATCATAAACGGAGAAGCCGTTGTACTCAATATGGTTCCGCTTCCGGGAGTATAGCCGGCAGGGCCGTACTCAACGTTATAGTTTGTGCCTACGCCACCACCAATCCAGCTAACCGTAGCTGAAGTGGAAGAAGTACTTACCAGGGTAGCGTTGGTAGGCGGAGGACAGCTTGGAGGTGTACAGTTAGTGGTAAAGCTGGTTAAGCTATCATCTACTGACAGGCCTCCCCGTGCGGTATGCGAACCTACCAGGATCGTTCCAAACGGATCATACACATCAAAACCTATTTCTGCAGGGAAACCACCCAGTTGTGTTATCCTTACCACGGTAGGCATGCTATCGCACAATGCCACTGAAACCGGCCCGAAAGAGGTTCCTGTAGTAAAGCCACTACCGATGGTAGTAACCGGAATACCATTCTGGTAGAAAGTGATCTCAGCACCGTTCCATCCGTCACCGAAGGTATCAAACAGATCTACCATATAGTTACACTTATCGGTGGTATCACAAACTTCAGTGTAGAAGGTGAAAGGGCCGGCCCAGATGGACACATCGCCAGGGCCGCAACTATCACGTACATAGAAATCATATTGTGTGGCTGCTGCCAAACCGGTGATCACTGTAGTATCATTAGCTGAAGTGGCAGAAGTTCCACTACCTACAGCAAAGCCTTTAGGCCCGTACTGAATGTTCCAGTTCGTAGCACTTCCGGGGGTCCAGAAAATCTGTGCATCGGAAGTGGATAAGGGGTTAGCACCCAGGGCAGTTGGGGCAAAACAGGAGGGCGCATCACAGAGAACTGTAAAGGATGCCAACACTGTATTGGCCGGGATATTGGCACTTGCCTGGAAGGAGGCCTCCACAACACCATAAGGTGTGGTTATATCGAAACCGATCTCACTGGAGAATCCTCCCGGATTGGTAAGAACTACCTGCGTAGGCATACTGTCGCATAGTGAGATAGTCTGACCTAAAAGCTGTGTACCTCCGGTAAAGCCCTGGCCAAGGGTTCCTACATCAACTCCATTCTGGCGGAAGGTAATGATCGCACCGTTCCATCCGTCACCAAAGCTGTCGAACAAGTCTACAGTATAGAGACAGGACTCTGAAGTATCACATACCGCAGTACAGAAGGAATAAGGCCCTACCCAGGTAGAGATGCCATTACCAGTTCCGGAACAATCGTTCTGCACGTATACATCGTAACAGGTAGCAGGAGTAAGACCCGTAATAGTGTATGGTTTACCACCATTAGCTGTGGAACCTGTTCCTTGTGTAAATCCTGCGGGGCCCCACTCATAATTGAAGCTGGAACCACTGGAAGAAACATTTATTTCAGCCGAAGTATTGGTGATTATACCGCTGGAAATGGAGTTAGGCTCAGGGCAAATGGGTGCTTCTGTAATGGAGAAGTCATCCAACCCTATGTCTCCCTGGCAGCAACCATCACTAACGGCACGGAAACGTACCTGTATGGTATCACCAAAGCCAAGCAGCTCAGTCTTAGCCAACAGATAAGGATCTGAAGGTGATGTTTGAGTAACCCCGGGGATTACCATATAATCATTGGTCCAGCTTCCGTCAAATACGTCCACGTGCAGATCCGGCATATTCGTTCCCCACTTGTGGTAATAGAAACGTAGCTCGGGTGTGGTAAGGGACGTTACATCAATAAACGGTGATATCAGCATGGTAGAGTCTGTTCCTGCAGAAGAACCTGAAACGTCTGCTGTTACAAATACACCACCAGTTGCCGGAGCCAACGTATGGTCACGGTCAGGACCGGTTCCGGTTCCTGAAGTGGTTTGAGGGGTATTCCTCAACTCCCAGGAGTAACCTCCACTGGAAGAAGTTCCGGGATTGTTGGATATAAATTCCCAACAATTGTCTACACCATCCCAGTGGCCTACCGTTCCTATTTCAAAATCGTAGCTATACGGTGCTGCGAAAGGAACACAAGAGGTTGTAAAAGTAAGTGGTCCAACCCAGCCTGAAGTGCCATTAGCACTGCCGGAACAGTCGTTTTGAACATATACATCATAAGTAGTATTGGGAGAAAGCCCGTTAACAGTAAGTGGTTTACCTCCGGTTCCCGTAGCTCCGGTTCCCTGCATAAACCCTGTGGGGCCTACCTCGTAATTGAAGGAAGTTCCTGTGGAGTTGAAGGAAATAACCGCAGAGCTACTGTTAGCACCGACCAGGGCAAGAAGTTGTGGTTCAGGGCACAGAGGAGCATTATCAAATGCCACATCATCTATAGCCATATCACCATTAAAGAAGGCAGATTTCACCGAGCGGAAACGCGCTGATACGGTGTCTCCATAGGCGTTAAGGTCTATACTAGCCTTTTCGTAAGGATCACTTTGAGCGGTTTGCACCTTGCCCAGAACCAGCACTTTATTGTGCCATGTACCGCTGCTATCCTGAATGTCTACAAAAATACTGTCACCCGTATTCACATTCATGTGATAGTAGAAGGACAGTTCCGGACGAACCAGGGCACTAACATCAATAATGGGTGTATACAACTCAGCTACATTACCGGCTGCGCCATTACTTCCTTCCAGCATCATATACTTGCCGGTACCGCTGTTATCACCATCAGGACCGGTAGTAAAGCTAACTGTTCCCGGGCCACGCACCGTCCAGCTATAGGCGTTGGGAGCGGGGTTACGATCCCAGCAGTTATCAATAGTATCACCAGCACCATTAAAGCTGGTTGAAGCGATCCATGTGCCTCCATCAAAGCTCTCAGAGTATGGGGCTACAAAAGGAACACAGGCAGTTGTAAACGTAATGGGGCCAACCCAGTTGGATGTACCGTCACCGGTACCCGTACAGTTATTCTGGATATAAAGATCATATACTGTATTGGGCATCAGGCCGCTTATAGAGCCAGGATTGCTTCCTGAGCTTACTGTACCTGTACCTTGCATAAAGCCAGCGGGGCCCACCTCAAAGTTGAATGCGGTGCCTGATCCCACAGAGAACGCAAAATTCACTGAAGTAGATGTTACTCCGGTAATATTTACGTTGAATGGATCCGGACATGGAGGAGGAGTACATTGAGTAGTGAATGTAGCCAAAGTATCACCTGCACTAAACTGCACGCCTCCCGCAAAATTGGCTGCAGGCGACCCGTAAGGAGTAGTGATGGTGAAGCTACATTCGTCATTAAACGACCCATCTACGGTTACCACCACATAAGTGGGAAGGCTGTCGCACAGCATGGGGCTTGCCGGACCAAAGGTGGTACCGTTGGTAAAGCCTATTCCAAATTGCTCTACTATAACTCCGTTTTGAACAATACCGAAAACGTTGCCATTCCATCCGTCACCGAAACTATCGAACATATCCACCGTATAGACGCACTGAGCAGAAAGGGCACAAGCCGCAGTGGTGAAGGTAAATGGACCTACCCAATTTGAAATGGCTCCGCCACAATCAGCCTGAACGTAAAAGTCATAAGTGGTAGCAGCGGTAAGGCCAGTAAGGGCAGTAGTATCATTGGCAGACGCCACACTGGTGCCGGTTCCTTGTGTAAAGCCGGTTGGTCCGTATTCTACATTCCAATTGGCTGCATTACCCACAAGGTCTTTCCAATACACATCTACACTTACATCACTTATGTTGAAAGCACCGAGGTTAGCTGGATCAGCACAAGCAGGTGGAGTACAGGATGCCATGAAGCTGATGAGGGTATCTCCCTGGCTAAACTGTAAACCTCCGGCAAATGTGGCTGCCTGAGCACCGAATGGATTGTTAACATCAAAACTACATTCGTCATTAAAGGTACCGTCTACAGTTACCACTACATAGGCCATAATACTATCACACAGGGATGCGTTGGCGGGACCAAAGTTGGTGCCGGTGGTAAAGCCCTGACCGAACTGGGCTACGATCACACCGCTCTGCATAATACCGAAAACGTTACCGTTCCACCCGTCACCGAAACTATCAAACATATCCACTGTATAGACACACTGATCAGCCGGGCTACAAGGTAAAGTTGTAAAAGTAAAGGGGCCTGTCCAGGTACTCACATCATCCATACCGCAGCTATCACGTACATAAAAATCGTAGGTGGTTACCGCAGTGAGGCCTGTGAGGGCCGTTGTATCATTGGCAGCTGAAACATAGGTTCCACTACCAACGCTAAAGCCGGTAGGGCCATATTCGATATTCCAGTTGGAAGCGCCTCCTGAAGTCCAGTATACATCAGTTGAAACATCTGAAAGGTTGGTTACACCCAATGCTGATGGAGCAGCACATGCGGGAGCCTCGGCAATGGAAAAGTCATCCAGACCGATATCTCCCTGGCAGCAGCCATCACTCACAATACGGAAACGAACTTGCACACTATCAGAGGCAAAGCCGCTCAAAATGATCTTAGCTTCGATGTAAGGATCAGAGGGAGAGGTATTGGTAACACCTGGAATAACCAGATAATCGTTGGTCCAGGTAAGACCATCATAAATATCCACCTGAAGATCCGGCATATTGGTGCCCCACTTATGGTACCAGAATCTAAGTTGAGGATTGGTAAGTGAGCTTATATCTACCATGGGTGAGATCAACATAGTTGAATCTGTACCCGAAGTGGATCCGGACACATCAGCGGTGGCAAACACACCACCAACAGCAGGGGCCAGGCTATGGTCTCTGTCAGGACCGGTACCGGTTCCTGATGTGGTCTGTGCAGTGTTCCTGAATTCCCAGGAATAACCACCACTGGCAGTGGTTCCGGGGTTGTTGGAAATAACTTCCCAGCAATTATCCAAACCATCCCAATGACCCACAGTAGCTATTTCAAAATCATACGTATAAGGAGCAGGTACTGTTACACAAGTAGTTGTAAAGGTAGTAGGACCTACTTGTGCTGAAGATGATGACGCGCAATTAGCTTGTACATAAACGTCATAGGTTGTGGCCGCGTTAAGTCCAGAAAGATTAACGGTATCATTAAAAGCCACAACGGTAGTTCCGTTTCCGGGGGTGAACCCGGCAGGGCCGTATTCCACGGTCCAGCTGGTACCTGTGCCAAAGTCACTCCAGTATATATTGGCGCTACCAACCATTACATCATAGTTGCCCAAATTAGTAGGATCTGCACAGGCGGGAGGTGAACATAAGGCCATAAAGCTGGCCAGGGTATCTCCTAAATTGAAGTTATTACCGCTGGCAAAGCTGGCTGCTAATACTCCAAAAGGATCGGTAATATCAAAACTACATTCGTCATTAAAGGTGCCGTCTGCGGTTACTACCACATAGGCCATAATACTGTCACACAGGGACGCGTTGGCAGGACCAAAGCTGCTACCGGTAGTGAAACCCTGTCCGAATTGAGCAACCAATACCCCGCTTTGTATGATACCAAACTCATTACCGTTCCATCCATCTCCAAAGCTGTCAAACATATCCACGGTGAATACACACTGGTTAGCCGCACTACAGGGCAGGGTGGTAAAGGTGAACGGTCCAATCCATATACTTACGTCACCCGGGCCGCAGCTATCGCGAACATAATAATCGTAGGTAGTAGCTGCTGTAAGACCGGTAATAGCAGTTGTATCATCCGCAGCGGAAACGTAGGTTCCGTTACCAATGCTGAAGCCGGTTGGACCATATTCCACGTTCCAGTTTGAGGCTCCACCTGGAGTCCAATACACATCCGTAAAAACATCAGAAGTATTGGTCACCCCTAAAGAGCTAGGTTCCTGGCATGAGGGTGTAAGGCGAATTTCAAAATTATCCACCATAACATCCATGTCCTCAGGATCATCCACGGTTCCTTCGGAAGCCCAGAAGGCAAGCCTAATAGTATTACCACTATAGGCTGCGAGGTCAATAATCTCATGATTACCACCTGCATTGGTGATGTACGAATTGTTATAAGTAGCCAAGTTGGTCCAAGTAACACCATTATCTGTGCTTACCAACACCTGAACCTCGTCATCGGACCCGAGTGTACCGCTGGACGTGTTTCCAAAAACAAATACTCCAAAATCAAATTCCAGTTGGTAAGGGCCTCCAGTAGTAAGATCAAATTCAGAGGTGATGACCCAGTCCTGATCACCTACATTGAAAAGATTTATCTTCATAGCACCTGATGTGCCTACGTTACCGAAACCATCGGTTGTCCACGCACCCGTTCCCAGAGTAGTGGGACCGGTTGCTGGGTTGCCACCATCACCTTCCACCCAACATGAAGGCGGAAAGGCACCTGTGAAATCGATAATCGTTGGGACTGAACTGGGGCTGCAAGGTGTTGTAAATGATGTAGAAGCCCATGGGCTCACGTCTCCTGGTCCGCAGCTATCTCTTACATAAACGTCATAAGTTGTATTACCGGAAAGGCTGTTTAAACTCACGGAGTTACTGGAAGCATTCATCATGGTGCCTGTTCCTAGTGTAAAACCGGAAACACCATACTCTATATTCCAGTTTGAGGCACCCCCGGTAACCCAATCTATCTGCGCAGACTGGTAATTGAGCACTGTAGCGCTCAATGAAGTAGGCGGCAAGCAAGCACCTGCAGGATAAGTAACATTAAAACGAGTTGCCGGTCTTCTTCCACTGTAGGTACTGGACGTAGTGGCCGAGGCGGTGGGCGCAGTACTGGCAGCCCTACCTACTCCTTTACCGGTAGCCGTTTCATAGTACCAATCAATGGCGCCATCACTGGTGGCTCCATCACGATTGAAGTCTACAGTAACCTCAAGGGTTCCTCCGTTGTACACAATAGGAGTGGAGAGGGTGAACTCTACCCAGGTGTTTGCTGCACCCGTGATATCCTGAGTTGTACTGGAGTACACCACGGTATACGATGAGGAGGTAAGAGTATCATACCTTTCGGTAGAACCCCAGGTGGAACGTGCGGACTCTTTCATCCTTATGGTAAGGTCGCATAGCCCTCCTGTAAGTGTACTGGCGGTCTGTTTCTTCCAGGCTATCTTATTGATGGTGGTTCCCACCGGTAAGCCTATTTCTGAAGAAGCAAAAATGTAGCCGTAGGTACAATAATTAAAACTCGAAGAAGCACTTGACCGGTAGATAGGACCATACGAATAGGTATCCAATCCTGCCGTGTCTCCCACAACAACATTTGTTTGTCCGAAGAGCAAACTCATAGACGTTGCCAATAGCAACGTCATTGAGAATAGTAATTTTCTCATACTAACTGGATTTATGACATTAATTTATCGAAGGCCTCCAATTTATATGAATTATTGACGTGCAGCAAGTTGGACTGTTAACAAATAGTAACTTCACAATTCTAAATTATTGATTTTCAGATTAATATTTTTTATTTTTTGATGTTGAAATGGTTTTTGAAATAATCTGGTAAAAGGCCTGTTTCCTGAGTATCCGATAAGACCAGGAGAGTGTATGAAGCTTGCTTTTAACCGTACCGATGCCTCACCACAATTGGGTTTTAACAAATACTTAACATAGATGCTGGCACTTTTTAAAGCTTACTTACGTATTCGATTTTTACAAAATTCGGTGGGTGGGTGAAAAGACGGTTTTGGGGATGAATAGCTCTCATTTTCACCAAAAGAGGGCCCGATTTTTCCTGAAAGGCACTAAAAGCAACTCAAAAAGACTCATTTTTCACCTGAATAAACCGGCTTATCGCCTCTATTTTTGATCAGGCATACCCTCATTTTAATATCCCTATCATAGGAGCCAAAAAAAAAGCCC
>CETZ01125367.1_pt1 | contig 14891 bp, 14 predicted proteins | sample 531441 | NCBI WGS metagenome assembly CETZ01 (sample SAMEA2623098, study PRJEB7988) | marine metagenome | isolation source: saline water (ENVO:00002010), including | reverse complement strand
GTTTTTTGATACACGCTCATGAGATAGTCAGTGTCACCGCCGACTACAAAAATCACATCCTTGTCAGCTAAACGTTTCTCTACCTCTTCTATTGAAAGTGCTAGTAGGTCAACAATATCTATTTCACCGGCAAAGTTGCTTGCAACTGAGTTGAGGTTGTCCAACACCCAGCGTTTGTCGCCTTCTTCAACTGCATATGCTTCATTAATGACACCTATTGATATTTGGTCCTGTGGTTTACCGACTAACTTCACGCAGGCCTCAACGGTACTTAGCGTATGAAAACCTTCAGAACATAAAACTAATTTCATAACCTCATCATATCAAAGGAACGGTTCGGGAACCGCTCTTTCAAGACTCGGATTGATTTCTCGAATTTAGCTCCGCGTTGTTAATGAGGTTCGGAATGCTATAGATTCGAGTCAAGAAAATCTTTGAGTGCCGTCAGGTCTTGTTTAGTATGGTCGTAAAAATATGTCTTTATGCCAACGTACTCAGCAGTTTTAGCGGCTTCGGCATTATGCTCAAAAAAGATAACATCATCCGCTGTCAGGTTATATTTCTCAAATAAGATTTTGAAGTATTGCGGATCGGTTTTTTCTGGCTCGTGCTTCAATGTGAAGACTTTGTATGGTGATATATCAAGATTAAATTGCCTCCACTGCTCATCGTTGGTTCCGGTCAGAACCAATTTTTGATTCGGATATGTTTCGAGTAGCTCATACATTTCCTTAAAAAGCGTCCCGTCTTTTAGGATTAGTCCGTTGATTCCGTCAACTAAGATTGTTTTCACAGAACTCATTATAACCCCAAACTAAACAACAGAGGTTATTCGCCTCTGTTGTTATTAGTTCTAACTTGGCTCAACACGATAGAGGAAGTTATAACCATGATTAAGCAGGATCCAGTAATGCACTAACCCTTCCAGCAACGAGCTTTATCCTTTAGCTGCTCCAAAAACGCACGTTTATTTTTAGAATACGCATTATAGTCACCGTCTCCGTATTGCTCCATTAATAACTTTTTTTGCTTCACGTAATCATCGACGGCATTGGTGTTAGACCTAAGATAATCCCTTAGCGTTAGCATATCTTCTATTTCAGGGTTTCCGGCTTGCATAACATGAACGTTTGCCAATCTATCGTTGCTATCTTTTCCGTTCAATACAAAATACTCTTCCGGCTCTGTCTGTTGAATAAAGTTACCGAGTGGCTGAAAACCAAGTTGCTTCATCTTTTCATAGCTAGATGCCACTAAGCCTAGATCTTTCACTACAACCGATACATCCACCGTCGGCTTTGCGATCATTCCTGGGACAGCAGTGCTTCCAACATGCTCAATTTGAATTAGGTTATCACCAAATATTGGCTTTAAGCCTGAGGCGATTTCATCAAAACGCTCCGCCCAGCCTGGGTCATATTCTACCAACTCATAGCTCCGGTTTGGCCTATTGTGGATATTTACTTCATCCCCTGACATAGAGATTATTATAGCAAAACAAAAACACTATGACTTTCATCATCGTGCTTATGCTTGGCTCCCTCTAGTGGATGTGTTTCGGAACAAACCACAAGACCTTGCTGTAGATTTCAAGCCTTTTTATTTAATAGATCTTTAGCTAATTCGCGTATGTATTCACGATCCCAGGAATTTAAAGTATCGTGTTCGTCTACTTCATTTGCTTTGAGCTCGCGCACAAATTGTGTTCCATGAAATAGTTCCCATCCTGAATTTTTCGAATTGGGAAACTTTAATAGCTTTAGCTGAATATTATCCAGCTCTAGTGGCCGATTACCATCAATGCCATGACCCGTGTCGCTAATTGTCAAAATATGTGCCAAACCTTGGCTATGCAATCCGCATCCCGCTATTGATTCATTTGTTGGCGGTCTATCTCCAACCCAATCCATCAGTCCAGCTAAAAATATCCTGTTCTTTCGCGGCCACTTTGAATTATCTTCGAGTAATTGAAGAACTCGCCCACATGCATACTTATTTCCATGTAGTGGAATCGACCAAAAATCACCTGGTTCTAAGCTTTTTGTCGACTTTGGAGTAAATGGAAAATCCCGTTTTTGATTTTTCAGTAAAGCTTCAACATCAGATAGTCCCTTGACAGACTCAAACAGTGGCATCGTTTGTGTGTTTAATGCTTCAATAACCTCTTCACCAATCTTGTCGACATCGGTGTGATTGAAAATTTTCCACCATATCTCATTCCCTTTTTTATCTTTTATTCTCTGCCTATAAATGCAATCGTATTCTTTCGGGTTCGAAGGTACAGCCATACGAAAACTTTCTTCGTAAGTTGAAGGTACAAATATCCCGTAATTTATAACGAAGCTTGCGCCCTCCTCTTGACCATTCCATTTACTCGCCTGAACATTAACAATGAAGCTATATTCTCCGTAGTTTTTTAACCACGTATGACCATTTTTCTTAAATCCCTCATCCTTGAATAGTGGAGATATGTACGGGTTTACGACTTCATTGATTGCAACGGCCGGGTTTACCCTTGTTAGTCGCTTTCTACGAAAAATATTGAGCATGTTTGCAGTATATCAAACAAACCAGACTGCTGATGCGAGATGCTTATGCTTGGCTTCCGGTAATGGACGAAGTCCTAACTATCGCCAAGAAAGGCCATGTTCCGTTGAAATATAAAATAATGAGCGCTTTAGATACATGAACTTCTAAAGTATAATTGTAGTATGGACAAGAATGAGGTGGTGGCACAAGCAGCAGATTTTCGTAAGAAGTATAACTCTGAGGGTTTGATACCATTCCCATTTGAGGAGACTATTGAGAAAATACCCGACCTGACTCTTTCATATTTAAATACGACTAACGAGGATATATCTGGTGCAATTTACTTAGAAGATGGCATCTACAAGATTGTCATCAATTCTGCAAAGCCTCCAAAACGACAATACTTCACTCTTGCACATGAAATTGCTCATTACTGTATCCACAAAAAATACCTAGCAGAAAACGACAGGCCTGGGTTTATAGACTTCGGCTCACTTGATAGTGCATCGTCGCTACTAAGGCCAGACAGTATGCCAGTTAGCAAACAAGAAATCCAGATTGAAAGAGAGGCTAATACCTTTGCCGCCGAGCTGATTATGCCCGAACGCGAAGTTCGTGATTATTTTGATCTCAACGGGGACATCGAGGATACTGCAGCTGCATTTAGAGTTTCTGTTGCAGCAATGGCGGTGCGGCTTGAGAAGATAGGTTTAGTATGAGTAGTAACAAAGACCCTATCCCTCCGGCAGATGCAAATCTACGCAAAAGTAGCTCGCTAACCTTAGCGGAATTGATGAAAGATCTCAAATCACTTCCAAATACACCAAAGCCTACTCCCACAGTTAATCGAATACCAAAGACAACATTCGATGAGCAGATCGAGAAAGAAAAGGCACGCGTCGCTAATGATAAGAATAAAGCTGAAGTGGATAAACTGGTTGTCGAAAACGAGAACTTACGCAATGATCAAAGTCTAAAGTCGGCAACTTTAAAAAAACTTTTTATACTTCTTTTTGGCGAAACACTCATTATATTTGTAATGTCTTTCTTACAAGGCTTCCACTTTCTAGGTTTCGATTTAGACCTAATAACTTTTAGAGTTATTGTCGTAGCTACTCTTATCCAGATATCTACAATGCTTACTTTCGCGGTCAGGCACCTATTCCCCGTTAAATCGAATAGCAAAAATTAGTATAGATATTTATGGACACCAGTCACCTTACCTATTTGCAGCGAGTACCGCTCGAAGTATGTGAGTACGTATTGGCACATGCGGTAATTATATTTTTTTGTGATGCTTCCTGCCTTTTTCATTTTCCCAGTCGTTACTCCACAAAAAGAATGTATTGGCCGTCTTGTACCTGACTAAAGTTTTGTGCTTTTTAAGGGTTTTGAGGTTCGAGATCATAAAAGCTAGCCTTTGCAGTTCAGTAGAGATTTCCGTGTTCAACTTACTGATCAAAGCCTTCCGAGTTTTCAGGTCTCTACATGTCAACCCCACAATAGCCCAGCGTTTCCTTACATACTCCGACTGATCATTTATTTTTATATAGTAATCAGCAATCTCTTTTGAGCGATCAGGATTACATTTAAACAGTAGGTACGCACACCCTTTGAAATATCCGAGAGACTCTTCTTTGCACCCGATCCATCGCCAGTCATACGTCCAGCTAGATCCTCAGTTCGAACAGCAAGAGGAATTGAAGACTTTTTTATATCAAGATCACAAAGAAGCCCAATTAGCATTGTTTCGACTTGAGGGTATAAGTTCTCGTCCGAGTCACAATAATTAATAACTGACAAAATAGATGTTTCGAACATTGGTGAGGGTTGCCAAGGACAATCCTTAGATTTAGTAACTTTATGCCTTAATAACTATTAATATATTTTTTCTCATCCCGGAGATTTTGCTTGAGACCCTTGGGGTCGCTGATATTTATTTACTATTTATGCGTTTTACCGTATAAGTTCCTATTTTTCTACCAAATATCCCGACTATAGCCTCTGTAAAATGTTTAGTCTGAGCAAATCTTCGAGAGTCTAACCCAAGTGGTATGTATGCTCGCATACCAAAAAGCCTTTTCTCAATTAGTTTGAGCTTGAGATCTTTTACTGTTTGTACCATCAACTCAATATCGCCGGCTATTTCGTCGTCATTATATTCCTCGCCATCCATAAAATTCAACATCACGCTCTCGTGCACAACAATCATGTACGAATATCTGTTGAGACGAAAGAGTATTTTTGATTGTTGCCCGTTGACATCTACAGGAAGAACTATGGTGTTTTGTTGGTCGTAGTATATCAAATCTTCTACACCTACATGTTTCCGACTCATGAGCAATGTCTTTATTGATTGGGTTCTAGTCATATTTTTATATTACCACAGTAGATTTATATGAAATTTTGACTTCATGGAATGAGGGGCATTCCCTAGAATGGCTATTTTTATGTTTTAATAGCTACTTTTATATACTATTTATGCAAATTCCAGGGATTATCCTTGGAACCCGGGCAATGATATGTATTTGTCTACGGTTGTGCAATCATCATCGTCTGATAGGTTGCAGGTTTGGAGTATGGAGCCTCCGGATACGTAGCGATATGAGGCGGTGAGGGTGGTGTTGTCGAATTATTTATTAAACGAGCGTGGCAATTTCTTGTACATTTCTTTCCAGTCAGAATCACTTTCGACTCTTTCGGGTATCGTGTTGTTAGTTTTTGCAATAATCCGCATTGTTTTCCTGTTATCTATATTGTAGTTACCAGAGAGTATATCTTCAACACAGTCGAGCAGGTCTGACTCGCTAATTTCAAAGAACTGATTGTTCAGAAAATATATACAGTACAGCTCGCCTCGTATAGTTTGTATTGTTAATTCTAGGTTTTCATCATGTGAATCACTAACAACACTAAACTCTACTGTTGGCTCTTGCTTAGATTGCTCGACTTTAACTTTATAACCCTGCAGTATGTCTTTTATATTTTTTACCATGGTAGTAGTGGCCCTCTCAGTACGTCTAAATGTTTTGACTCGCCGCCGCATCGCCAACCGACCCTGGGCGTTCACTTTGCGAGGAGCGTCCCTTGTGACCCTGTATACCTAGTCTTTGTTTTTTAGTACTAAATAGCTGTCCAGCCATTCCTTGAAGTCATCCTGCCCATATACAAATTCATCCTTCATGCCTGCGGGCGTCGCAGCTAACAATAGCTTATCAAATATATTCTCCGCGAGATCGTCGCCCTCAATAAGCTTATTTACCTCTGATTCTTGACTTTTCTGATAAGCCCAGACAGAAACCTCTTTTGGATTGGCATTTCCATCTGCCAGTGATTGCAGCTTTTGTTCACATTCTAATAATAATTCTTCTCTGTTCATTAATACCTTATCCCTTCAAATACTCCTTTTCTATCAAATATGTAGTGCCTGTATCCGTTACCGTCAAAGGGTCTGACTATCCGTACAGTACCGGCTCGATCGTAGGTTTGAAGCCATGAACGGCTTGCGCCGGTTGCTGGATTTACCTCTTTTACCTTCTGCGAACCCATCATCTCCCCACGCTTATTGGCGGGCGTGAATTTTTGGTAATGTCTTATGTTACCATTTTGCATTTTCTTTGAATAGTTTTGTGCAATTGACTTTGATTGGGATGCCTTTTTACTCACACTCTTCTTAACTGTATTTGCTGGCTTGGTCTTAGAGGCCTTCGTCGCCATCTTCGCTGCCTGTGCTGCTCGGTATATAGCTTGCTGTGCAGCACGTTGGGCGGCTGCCCTGGCGGCCGCGGCTGCTGCTCGTGCAGCCTTTGCGGCCCTAGCAGCTGCTTGGGCCGCACGCTGGGCAGCCTGTGCTGCTTTGGCCGCTTTTGCAACCTTGTTTACGGTGTTTATAACTCGAACAGCAACTGGTATTACGCGGGCTGCAACGTGAACAATTGCAACAACAATTGGGAGGAATTGACCAGAATAATCATCAGCATTGACTGGATCATGTGAGTAGACGTATGCATTTAGTGTACCACCCTCTACTGGATCCACCTGCAGGAACCGTCCAAGGCTTGGAATGTAAACTCGCGCACCCATTTGAACCAGTGTCGTAGTGTAACGTCCGTCTTGCTTGCGGGTTGGATCTGCTGCCCAGCCCATAGTACTGTCTATGGCGTTAAGTGGGTCTTCGTTAGTAGAGCCAAGGGTACCAGCCAATAGCATTTCACCGAATGGACCGTAGCCGAGGAGCGTGCCTAACCCCGTGGCAGCCTTGCCCTCGCCTGTAAGAGTAAGGACGGTATCGCCATGGTCATTATGGAGGGAGTAGACGGTTTTTTTGTCTGGATCTGGGTTTGACGGAGATAGTGTGAGTGTTACTTTACCGGGCAGATTAATGTATTTGTCGACGGTTGTACAATCATCGTCGTCGGTGAGCGAACAGGTTTGCAGCAGCGATCCACCAGCGACGTAACGATAGGAGGCAGTGAGAGTGCTGTTATCGAAATCTTTCTTGCGGAGGATGTTGCCCTCAGCCGTACGGACGTATTCGGTACGTTTAGTGCCCTGCTCAACAGCCGTATTGTAGTCGTCAGCATCGTACTCAAATGTCATAGCAGTGCCATTACCTTCGAACGACATGGTGTTACCATGATCATCATAAGTCGGCTCACCAATGTTTGCATCTGTACTCTCCGTGAGCCGATCGGCATAGTTATAGCAAAGTTTGTCATCTGTCGCGATAGTGCTCGTTGTGGTGTTTGTAACTGTGTATGATGTACGATTACTGTTCAGATGTGCACTCATGTTGTTATCGCTGCTTGAGCTACACGTTGTGCTGTCTGGCGCACCATAACCATAGTCGAACTGTGTCTCGCCAACGGTTGCCGAAGTGAGCCGTCCGATACTGTCGTAGGTATAATCTGCTTCGAGTGTTTGCGCGTCGTATGTCTGCGTCATACCTGTTACCTTACCAAGTTGAGACAATACGACCGTCTCATCAAGAGTTTTGCCATCAGATGTAACATAGCTAACACCAGTGACACGTTCCATATTATCGCGTTTCACTTGTGTTAGCTCTAGCGGATCGCCCACGCCGTCGTGTGCTTCTGGATAGACGATCGTATCGACACGCCCGTAGCCGTCGTAGGTAATCGTCGCTAGTGTTATGCCGTCGAGTTCGTAATCAGTCAGTTGGTATAGTGTGTTGTATGTGAACTCCTCGGTACCCAGCGGCGTAACCTTTTCGGTAACGTTGCCGTAATCGTCAAATGTCATCGAATAGCTATTACCCCATACGTCCGTTGCCGATACCACTCGACCCAGTAGGTCATAGGTTACTTCTGTCGTACCAGCAATAGAATCTATCGTCTGCTCGACCAGTGGATTGTTGCTAACTACATGTACCGTCTGTACGGTTCGTCCCGGGCGACCGTTAATTGTCGGGATGACTGATTGCGTTTGGCGACCACGATCGTCGTAGGTGAAGCATGTCCATGAGTCATCATTCACTCGTGTTGCCACGATATCGCCTGCGGCATTGTAAACTGTTTCCGTTGACCGGCTGGTTTGCGTGCCAGTATCGTCAGGATCTGGTTCTGTGATCTCCTTGATCCTTCCAGCTTGGCTGACAGGATTGTCACCGTTGGTACATGGATCGTCCACGGTTTCCGTATCACCGTAGTAGGTGTACATATAGTCTGTTCCGCCCGGCATCGTACGACTTGTTTGTCGCAGATAACCACTACCTGGCGCTTCGTATGCGGCTCCATTTTCCAGATTCAAACCATTCGGATCAATGACTGAATTTGATATGATGCCATATGCTGGATTACTGTATTCTACTCTCGTCTCTGTATTGCCGACAACACTGTCGAATACTTTCTCTGATGTAGTGAGGCTATAGTTTGGTTTGAAATATTGTGTCACCTGGCTAGTTTCAGACCCACCTGGAGGTGTCATATACAGTGTAAACTTTGGTGTTGCACTGTTATTTGGTGTACCTGGTATGTGATAGTAATCTATTGTTACCCGATGAGGCTTATTCGCAACTGTATTGTTATACGTGTAAACTGGATGATTCCTTGCTTTATTATCATCCCACCCATTAATCACGACTTTGTCATCAATAAACATACGGGCGCCGTTATCTGAATATACCTTAAACTTCCAGTTGCCCGTTGTCGGTAGATACATTTTGCCCATCATACGAACGCCCCAATAATCCGATCCAGATGGAAGTGGCGATGAGGACCATGTATTTGATAGCTTCGCTGGATCCGATCCGATACCTGTCGCATTGAGCTGCGGCGCACCAATGAGAGAGGTCTTACCAGGTGCATCTACCGTATAACCCCCTCCTTTGCTCCACGTTATTACGTCAGAACTAGTAACGATATAGGCATGCCCATCGTTCGTAACGAGTAATCGTGATGTACCATTGCCACTTGTTCCCGAACTCCATCTTGCTGTACCGCCATCATAAAGTACGAGGTTCCCATCACCTTGCATTACAAGACGCGTTGATGAAACACCTGTCTTATTAGCATGCCAAAGTACTGCACTGTTTGGACCGTAAAGAACAATGTTGCCGTCCGTTTGATATATAAACTTGAAACGCTGATCCGTTGACTTCAGAAAATCGCCACGATGCAACTCCTTACCAGTAGGCAATACTGATGGCTTGCGCTCTGAGATAGACATATATTGTGTCGCAAGACCATTAATACCCTCATCGTAGTTCGTTAATGTATGTGGCACCTCGTTGACATGGATACTTAGTGGTGTTCGATCAGTATCATACCAGCCAGTTGGCGCAGGTCCATATTCATTCGTCGGCAAATCGTCATCATTATATATTGTTGTTGATTTCAGACCTATGGCATCTGTTGTCGATTGCACCAGATCTTTTGCATCATCCCACTTTGTTGTTGTTTCTAAGCCAGCATTGTCAATGCTCTTAATAGTGCGAAATTTATTGTCATATTCGACACGCTGCATAAAACCTTCTGGTTCACTTGCATTGGTAACGTGCATCTCTGTTGCACCTGTATCCATGTCACCCACCACAGCATCGACATAATCAAACGTATGCTCCATGCGATTGGCACCTGCCGTTGCTGCTGGTGCTGTCACCGAATCAACTCGACCGAGATCATCATAGGTAATCTGCGTTAACGCCTCATTATTATCATTACGGACACTATATGATATAGCATCATTTGCAAGTGGATCACGATAGGCAACAAGTCGCCCAAATTCAGTGTCGTATTGAAAATCTTCATATGTATCACCTGGTGTGACCACACGTGCCAGTGCATCATTTTTGTACTGGAAATATGTTTCATCTCCATCAGTTGTAATAAACGCACAAAGCATACCAGTAGGTGCTGCATCAAAACCTGCACCCGTTACACATTCGGGTTCCCCAGCGTAGTACAGTTGCCCGTAGCGATTACTATCTACTCCGTCAATTATCCTATGCAGTCGTGATGGATTGCCCGTATATTCATATTCAAGCGCGGCTGGCTGTCGATCATCCTGAGGTCCAACATACGAGTCCAGACGACCCTCTGCATTGAACAAATATGTACTGCCATCAACATCAGCTAGTGTGTAACTTCCGTCGTGATTCGCAACAAGCGTCGCCTCCTCGCCAAGAGGTGGCGTGTATGTCTTATCACCTTCGTTATAGGTAAATTCATACGTTTGACCAGAGCTATCGGATACTATAGCCGCTGTCTGTTGTACCTGTAATTCTTCAAAACGAATATCACCTGAACCAACTGACATATTCCAACCCATTGGTAATGTATTTGCCTCTGGCGTTAGCCATGTAACTGGTACCTCCTGTTGGACATTATCTGGTGTTTGAATCAGTAAACGAAAACTAGCACTGCCAGTCTGTTCAGCATAATCGATAGTCACCGGAATAGTTTGCCCAGCGGATAATGATTGTGTGCTCCCCCATAAATTATTGCCAGCCGCGTTACCCCAGCTGTTAATGTCAGGTGCACTTGAGCCATTAAGATAGGTTCGGACACGATCGTCGGCTGTTACCCCGATCTTATAATTGCCACTCTCAGGTACAGTTAAATACCCTTTCCATTTAACAAGGAATTTATCAGATGGTAATCCAGGAGATGGACTACCACCACCCCATGAAAAGTTTATTTTGCTGTCACGACGAACCATCATTAGACGGCCTGGATCGCTTAGCGACGACGGAAATTGATAATCACTTTTCGGATTATTATAGTATCTCCCCGTTAATCCATACTCCTGCGCGATAGTCTGGGGCTCAGTACTAAACCACGATGCAGGTACAACAAACGGTGAATCCACCCCGTTATTTACTTTGACACGGAACCTTGCACTAGCCGATGCCTCTGCCATGGTTGCCTTAAACTTCACTGGAACGCCAGCCTCAAGATGAACAGAAGTTGTTGCATAGCCCTCGCCATTTGAAGGCTTGTAGTAGTGTTGAATGTCGTTTATCCATATTTTGCACGTATCATCCACATCACAACCAAACTTATAGTCACCTGTTTCAGTCGGCGCAATATAACCAGTCCATCGCGCAGAATAGTTATTAGATGACATTGATGGATCCGGTGATCCCGTTCCCCAATCAAAATTAATATTTGGGTCATTCCTTGTTAGAACAGGGTTCCCCGACCATGACGTATTCTGGAAATACTCCGCTGTTAATCCAGGTCGTGAAAGTGCTGGTGAATTGTAATCAAGATTTATCCCAATATCACCGCCCAATGCACTGATAGAATGCGACTGTACTGATGTTGTAAGATTGCCGGTTGCAAGATCGACATCCACAGGCCCTACACTGTCATATGCTTGCGTGCTATCCTTGCCAGTACGTAAATCAACCTTGAAAGATCTTACCCAACCAGGTTGAGTTGTTTGACCGCTCGTATTTCCGCGAGTCTTTACGTGCCAATAATATGTTGTGCCATCTTGCAGTATATGCTCTGGAACCGTCCATTGATTTGCACTTACCCAGCCCGAATTTATGACCGTTCCAGTCTCTGCGTCCTTCCCCGTTGCAACACGAAAGTAGTATTGTACTTTATCACCATCCGCGTCACTCACAGAATTGACTTTGAGGCTCGGCTGAGTGTGGGTAACGACGGCTTTATTCGCTGGCGTAGATGCTACCGCCTTGGGTGTTGGCGTATCATACGTTACCTTTGCAACAATTTTATAGTATGGCTTGAACGTAAACGCCGACGATTCATTACCACTCTTAAAACTCCACCATTGGCCAAAGGCATTGGCATTAATACGTCCCTGAAGAGCATCTCTAAAACCAATGTCGAAGTTCTTGACAATATACCTATGCTCTCCAACCTGTGTCCCAAAGCATGAGAAAGCACTGCTACAATTTGCTTTACCCACCCTTATTGTCCTCGTTGACGTCGTACCTCCAGCCCCATTCTGGAAAGTCCCGTGCATCTTTGCTGAGAGTATATACTTATTATCCAAACCTGAGTATGGAAACTTTATATAGGTGCGCCAAGCTTTCCACCCCCCCATCATTGAGGGTGCCGATATTGGCATAACAAGAAGTTGGTGGGCAATAATAGCCATTTGATTTATACATTTTGTACGTTGTGTTTGGATCACTCGACGTCCAGGAGGGATCAATCACCATTGGAAACGCAGAGTCTGGCTGTTCCTTAAACCATGCACCATCAAGACTAACACGTAGGCCATTCGCCGTCGGACTCTGCGACACTCGCTCCTCACTGATGATTCCCCGTTCATTAACATCAAGGGTTAGTGGACTAAAATGATAGCCATCGATGCCCTGAATAGCAAGTGCCTTATCATTGCTTGGATCAACAATGACCTTCCCTCCAGTTACAACGTAATCAAAGGTTGTTTGTGCAGCCTTATCCTTAATGACCGTAAACTCCTTAATCATGCCGCCGACGAGTTGATACTTCAAATCAACATGTGGCCATACATCCCTATATATAACAGTCGTGTCATCAAGCTTCTCTGGCTTTACGTTACCCACACCGTGAGGCTTGATAGCAATTGATTTTCCATCAACGCCCAGTGATATACCACTATTGAGTGATCGTAGGTCTGCACTTGAACGTCCGGCTTTGCCACGGAATGCAGATTTACCTGCGTGTTTAAATGACTCCAATTTATTATTAATTTTTTTCCACTGGCCACCCTCTTTGTAATTTTGTTGGATAGTACTGTATTCCATTGTTCTTGTACCATCACTATTCAAGTACGTACTAGTGTTCTTTGTGCGAAGATTTGTTAGCTCACGTACGCGCTTAACCCCCTCAGGGAGCCCCTCTTTATCCGTGTCCGCATACCGCTCTGCCGTCCTTTTGACCGTATCATCCGGATCATCAATTAGGACTGAGGCAAATGACCCTACAGATTTAGATTGGGCGGGGAGAACCTTTTCCGAGTGAAGAGGCGCTACCTTTGGCGGGTTAAAGGCATTAAAAATCGCCATCAGATATGATGGCTGTACGATGGTGAAAATGAGGACTCCAACAAGGATGAAATAAGGTGATTTTTTGAGGCGCTTTAGGATACTTTTGGATGGTGGGTTTATTCTAATCATTTTGCTCTCCGATGGCGCACCGAAACTTAAAATGATATATGAATAATGTCCTTTTTCGCATCCGCACCCCCTTTTTTTATATCTTAAGCATATTCTAAAGTGCTTGTGGTTGCAATAGTGTTTTTGCCATTCTCAATTTCATAACATCCTTTTGACTCATGTCTGTGGCATTTAGTAATTTATTGTTCGAAGACTGTCCATTTGGCCCACCCAAACTAATAACAGAGGCCTGGCGACCTCTGTTATTTTTGGTTCGAAACTTGGCTCGCACTGGCTGACACGTTGCGAACTGAAAGTTCAGCATACGATGACCGCCAAATTAGTATAATAAAAGAAGTATTAGCAACAGCCTAAAACAAAAGTGATGGAACTATCTGAAGCAAAACTACCAGACTACGATATTGAACTGCCTGTGTTGGAAGATATTACGTTTGAATATGAGCCGTTTGAAGTTGAACTGCCCGACTTTGGCATTAAGTTACCTTACATTGACTTTGAACTGCCAGCGTTTGAACCCTTGCCAACATACGAGTTTTGACTACACAGCAAGTCCAATGACAGAGGCTTGTTGATAAGCCCCCCCTATACTCAACCCTCTGTTTTTTGAAAAGCCCGTAAACGCACTACCTACCTAAATTATCGTGGCTAACAAAAATTGGTATGTTTTCCGTTTAGCCCAACAATTACGCACGTCTAACAGTGGTCAGACTGTTGGGAAAAGATTGTTAGGAAATAGACTATCAGTTTCAACATATACTCATACGGTTGTAAAATAACAGTATGACCAAGCAAGTAACAAAGAAACAGCACTTCGCACCCCGTTTTTATTTCAAGCGATTTGCGGTTGATAATATGTTACAGACTTTAGACATACAAAACGGCAAAGTTATAAAAGCCCAGCCATATAGCGGTGTATGTTACGCTGATTTTTACTACGCTGTTGAAACTGGCAAAGAAGACGAAACAAGCCAAGTATTTGAACAGTTCTTTAGCGAAATTGAAGACAAGTTCGCCAAAGAGTATGACGGCATTGTTGACGCAATATGGAACTACCGACCACTCACAGACCAGCAGTTAGATATTCTGGCGTGGTTTATGGCTTCTCTTTGGATTAGAAGCCCCCGTATGCGAAACCAAGTAAACAAGACTATGGCTGACGGTATGAAACAGATGACTTCACTAATGGCTTCACACCCGAACTTTACCGATGGGGCTAAAGAAGCATTAGAAAAAGAAGGACACGACATAACCGATGAACAAATTGAGGACGCAAGAAAGACGCTTGAAAGTGGCGAATACGAACTGACTTTTGATAATAACGTCAACCATCTAAACCTGATTGCCCACTGCGAAGAGTTTTACAGATGGTTTCTTATAAAAAAATGGCGGTTCTATCTCGCCAAAGACTCAAAGAAGTTTATCACTACCGATACGCCAGTGATTGAAGTATTCAATAACACTGGTAAGACGATGATTGAGAAGATGTACAGCAACCATATAGCCCAAAGACGGCATTACCTTGCTTTGACACCTGAAATACTCATTGAACTTATTGACCCCCTAACCCCTGGTAAGAAGCAGAAGCGACACGCCATAACAGATGATAGAGCCATAATTGAAATAAACCGATTGCTTGTCAGTTACTCAAAAGACTATGCTTACGCCACCAGCAAAGAGTACCTAGAAGATTTACTTCAGTTTTATACGGGCAAGCCAAAGCCAATAACATAAGGGGGGTAGTTGCCCTTTGTTTTGGCGTTTAGAC